>ERZ857840.3213-NODE-3213-length-14189-cov-3.246852_pt1 | contig 14189 bp, 12 predicted proteins | sample MGYA00519760_ERZ857840 | MGnify/ENA primary metagenome ERZ857840 (study PRJEB31778, sample SAMEA3449371) | human gut metagenome | biome: human gut; feature: human-associated habitat; material: faeces | place: United Kingdom | collected 2010/2012 ... | reverse complement strand
CAGAAAGGTAAACATCACTTGCAATTTTCAGTGGATCTATATTTGCTTCTATCGATTTGAAAGTTTTTTTGCACAAAACATTTTTATAGCACGTTCACTTTCAAAATCCTTTAGATATAGCAATGCTAAAAATGATCTAAATCTTTTTTGAGATATGAATCTATCAGAAGTTTTTATAACATTTGTAAAATGTCCAAGTAATAAATTATAAATTTCTTTGTTTCTAAAAAAATTTTCTGGAAACATAGTAAATTCATTCTTTAATTCATTAGAACATTTTGGGTTTATAAAACTCAGTTCAACAAAAAAATCTTCTAAAGTTTCTACGGACAAATCCTTATCTAAAATCTTCCGAAAATAAGATTCTACACTTGCAACAGTCTCTTCATAATCTTTTTTACTCCTTGACATATTTTTTCCTCCTTGCAATTTGTTTATATATCTATATTATACATCAATTTACATAAAAAGGCAAATTTGCATTAATAAACAAGATTATAATAAACATTTTTAATATATATTTAAAATTTATAAAAAAAGGGTACCCAATTTAAAAAATATATGATAGAATACGCATAAGAAAAATAAAATTAAGGAGAGTGAACAAATTGTCAGAAGCAAAATATAGAAGAGTCCTTCTAAAACTAAGTGGAGAAGCTTTAGCAGGAGAACAAAAAACAGGAGTAAATGTAGAAGTAGTAGGAAAAATATGTGACAAAATAAAAGAAATTACAGAAATGGGAGTAGAAGTCGGAATAGTAGTAGGAGGAGGAAACTTCTGGAGAGGAAGAAATGGACATCAAATGGAAAGAGCAACAGCAGACTACATGGGAATGTTAGCAACAGCAATGAACGGTTTAGCATTACAAGATGCACTAGAAGCAAGAGGAGTACATTCAAGAGTTCAAACAGCAATAGAAATGAGAGAAATAGCAGAACCATTTATAATAAGAAAAGCAGAAAAACATTTAGGAAGAGGTAGAGTAGTAATATTTGCATGTGGAACAGGACACCCATATTTTACAACAGACACAGCAGCAGTTTTAAGAGCAACAGAAATAAATGCTGACATAATTTTATTAGGAAAAGCAATAGATGCTGTATATTCAGCAGACCCTAAACTAGACCCTACAGCAGAAAAATTTGATAAAATATCATACTTAGAAGTATTAGAAAAAGACCTAAAAGTTATGGACTCAACAGCAACAGCGCTATGCAGAGACAATAATATTCCATTATTAGTATTTGGAATAGCAGATCCAGAAAATATAGTAAGAGCAGTTAAGGGTGAACACATAGGAACTTTAGTAAAATAAATGTTACCAAAAGGAAAATAAGGTAGTTTAAAATTTAGTAGACAAAATTTTGACCAAAAAGAACCGTCCCTAATGGACAAGTGAAAGGAGAAAAGATTATGGATTACACAAATATAAAAGAAAAGATGGAAAAATGTATAAATGTATACAACGAAAAATTATCAGAGGTTAGAGCTGGAAGAGCAAATCCAGCAATATTAAATAAAGTTAAAATTGACTATTATGGAACACCAACACCAATAAATCAAGTAGCAGGCGTATCAGTTCCAGAAGCAAGATTAATAGTTATTCAACCATGGGATATGAGTATATTAAAAGAAATAGAAAAAGCAATACTAGCATCAGATATTGGAATAAATCCAAACAATGATGGAAAAGTAATAAGATTAGCTTTCCCAGAATTAACAGAAGAAAGAAGAAAAGATTTAGTAAAAGACATCAAAAAAATGGCAGAAGAAGCAAAAGTTGCAGTAAGATCTGTTAGAAGAGATGGAATAGAAACAGCAAAAGCAGAACAAAAAGAAGGAAACATGACAGAAGATGAATTAAAACAAGCTGAAAATGATATTCAAAAATTAACAGATAAAAGTGTAGAAGAAATAGACCAAATACTAGCAAATAAAGAAAAAGAAGTAATGTCTGTCTAAATAAGATAATAATATAGTAGTATAGTAGTTTATAAAATAACAGATAAAAGACTAAAAAATCGGCTCAAACATCTGAAACTATGGAAGGAATATGGTAAAAAAATGGAATTTAAACAAAACTTAAAAAAATACCAAGAGATAATAAATAATGAACTAGAGAAATATTTAAGAAAAGAAAATTGTCCAGAAAAAATACTAAATAATTCAATGGAGTATAGTTTAATGGCAGGAGGAAAAAGACTAAGACCAATATTAGTACTTGCAACATATGAATTATTTAGACAGGACATTGAAGAAGCAATGCCATTTGCAATAGCTATAGAAATGGTACACAACTTCTCATTAATACATGATGATTTACCAGAAGTAGATAATGACGATTTTAGACATGGAAAACCAACAAATCATAAACAATTTAACCATCCAACAGCGTTACTTGCAGGGGACGGATTATTAAATAATGCTTATATTGTAATAAGTAATGAAATGCTATATTCAATAGAAAACCAATACAAAGAAAATTTTCATAGTAGAGCAAAAGCATTTAATGAATTTACAAAAGCAGTTGATAGAATGATTGCAGGAGAATACTTAGATACTGAATTAGAAGGAAAAAAAATATCAAAAGAAATACTTGAATATATACACATAAACAAAACAGGAGCATTGCTAAAATTATGTGTAAGAATGGGAGCAATTTTAGCAGAAGCATCTGAAAAAGATTTAGAAAGACTAACAACATATGCTGAAAAAATAGGATTAGCATTTCAAATAAAAGATGATATACTATCAGAAGAAGGAAATCCAGAAATAACAGGAAAGCCTGTAGGAAACGACAAAGAAATGGGCAAATGTACATATGTATCATATTATGGACTAGATGGAGCAAAAAAAGAATTAGATAAAATAATAGAAGAAGCAATAGAACAATTAGAAGCATATGGAGAAAAAGCTGAATTTTTAAGGCAACTTGCACTATACATTAAAAATAGAAATAAATAAAATCTGTCAAAAAAGGGCGTCCCTTTTGGCAGAAAAAATTGTCAAAAGGGACGCCCCTTTTTGACAGATATAGGGGGAACAAAATGGAACAAGAAAACTTGCCAAAACACATTGCCATAATAATGGACGGAAATAGAAGATGGGCTAGAAACAAAGGATTACCAGTAAGCTTAGGACATAAAGAAGGAGCAAAAACACTAGAAAAAATAGTTAGATATGCAAATAAAATAGGAATAAAACATATAACAGTATATGCATTTTCAACAGAAAACTGGAAAAGAACAACAGAAGAAGTTAATGCATTAATGAACTTATTCCAAAGCTATTTAGATGATTATAGTAAAAGAGCAGACTCTGAAAATATTAAAGTAAAAATAATAGGGAATAGACAAGGCTTATCAGAAAAAATGCAAAAAAGCATAGAAAAATGCATGGAAAGAACTAAAAACAATACAGGAATAACATTCAATATAGCATTAAACTATGGTGGTAGAGATGAAATAATACATGCAGTAAAAAATATCATAGGAAAAGTACAAAATAAAGAAATAGACATAGAAGATATAACCGAACAAACAATATCAGATAATTTATATACAGCAAACCAGCCAGATCCAGACCTATTAATAAGAACAAGTGGGGAAATACGTTTAAGTAACTTCTTACCATGGCAATTAGTATACACAGAGTTTTTATTTGTAGATAAAAATTGGCCAGATTTTAATGAAAAAGACTTAGACGATGCGATAGAAGTGTATAGAAGCAGAAACAGAAAATTTGGAGCAAAATAAAAACTATTAGATGATGAAAAAACATCAGGATTTATCATTTAAAAATTTTTAAATAATGAGGAACAAGCGAAGAGGAGAGAAAGTAGAGATATGGATTTAAAAAGAATAACATCAGGATTTATAGTAGGATTAGCACTTGCAGTAATACTATTAATACAAAATAATATAATAATAGGATTATTATTTACGCTTATAGCAATAGTAGCAATGCATGAGTATTTAGGAGCAATAACAAAAGTATGCAAACCAGTAAAATGGGTAGCATATTTAAGCTGTGCTATCGTTGCAATGCCAAGCTTTATAATAACACAACAATTAACAAAAACACTAATATATCTAATACCATTTGTATTATTAATATTATTTGCAAAAGTAATAGCAACAGATATGAAGACAACATTTAAAGACATGGCATACACATTATTAGGAATCTGCTATATACCAACATTTATCATGTTTTTAAATTTAATAGATGGAATGAAAAATGGAAAATTTTTATTGGGTTACATATTTATAGCATCATGGGGAACTGATGTGTTTGCCTATTGTATAGGCCGTAGATTTGGAAAACATAAATTTAGTAAAGTAAGTCCAAAAAAATCAATAGAAGGATGTATAGCAGGAACTATAGGATCAACTGTTCTAGCATTAATATATACAATTATATTAAACAATGTTCTTACATTTGAATATTCATATTTTATAGTTGGTATATCAGGAATTGCACTAAGTTTAATAGGACAATTAGGTGACTTTTCAGCATCATGCATAAAAAGATATGTAGATATAAAAGATTATAGCAACTTACTACCAGGGCATGGAGGAATGCTAGACAGAATAGACAGTGTACTATTCATAGCACCATTTGCATATATGTTATTTACAATAATTTAAAAATTCGGGATTGAGGGGATTGAGGGACGTTCCTTAAAATCCCTCCCAAAAGGGAAAAAGGGACATTCTTTTAAATTTTAAATATTTAATTTTTTAAGAAAATAAGGAGTGTCACTAATTCCCTAATAAAAGGGATTTTAAGGAACGTCCCTCAATCCCTCATCTCAGTCCGTGAAGGAGGAATAAATTTGACAATAATAATATCAGCCTTAAAAATAATTTTTCTGCTTGGCTTTTTGATATTGATACACGAGGCAGGACATTTAACAGTTGCAAAACTATGCAAAGTAAAAGTAAATGAATTTGCAATAGGATTTGGACCAACAATATGGAAAAAACAAGGAAAAGAAACTAAATATGCACTTAGATTAATACCATTACGGTGGGTTCTGTAGTATGGAAGGAGAAGAAGAAAGGTCAGAAAATGAAGGATCTTTTTCAAAAGCAAGTATACCAAAAAGAATAGCAATTGTAGTAGCAGGTGCAACAGTAAACATTATATTTGGATTAATAGTATATTTTATTTTAATGTCAACAACTACAACATATGTAACAAACGAAATAAGTTCAGTGTTAGATGGATATGCAGCACAAGAAATTGGATTACAACAAAATGATAAAATTGTAGAATTAAACGGCCAAAAAATAAAAAATAAATATGACTTAAATAAAGCAATGAATAAAGCAACAGGAACAGAAACATCAAATAATCAAAAAAGAAATTCAAAACAAAAATATAATGGTGAAGAAATATCAATAAAAATAGAAAGAAATGGAAAACAAGAAGAATACCATATAAAGCCAACAGAAATAAAAAGTAAAAATACAGGAATTTATTTAGATCAAAATTGCAAAATAATAACAATAGAAAGAGGAAGTAGTGCTGAAAAATATGGTTTAAAAACAAATGATAAAATAATAAAAGTAAATAATCAAGAAGTTAATGGAGACTACAACAAAGTAATAGAATTAATTCAACAAAAAGGAATTAATACAATGCTAATTACAGTAGAAAGAAAGGGACAACAAATTTCTGTTGAATTAACACCAGATTATATTTCATCATATTATATAGGCGTCAATTTAAAACAATCTGAAGATAATATATTAAATCATTTAATATATGCAGGAATAGAAACAAAAGAATTTACGTCTTCAATATTAGACAATATCAAAATGATATTTACAGGAGGAGTAAGTGTAGACCAAATGATGGGACCTGTTGGAATATCAGAGGTTGTAGCAAAAACAAGTGGAATTAGAGAATTTATTTATATGTTAGCACTAATTTCATTATCATTAGGCGTAACAAATTTATTACCAATACCTGCATTAGATGGAGGAAAAATTTTATTATTAGTAATAGAAGCGATTAGAAAAAAGCCATTGAGCGAAAGAACAGAAATAAATATACAATTAATAGGCTTTTCGATTTTAATAGCATTATCATTATATATAACCTATAATGATATCTTAAGAATATTTTAACGTGAGACATTTTGAAATGTTCATCTTGTCTCAAAAGGAGAAAAAAATATGGAGGATAAAAAAAGTAATATAATATTAGGAATAATACTAACAATTTTAATGATAATAGCAATAGCAATTGTAATAATAAATCCAAACAAAGTAGCAACTGTAAATTATGCAACAAATCAAGACGAAAACAATAGCGAAAAAACGGCTATACTAAATTCAAATAAGGCAAATAATGAAAAATTAGAAAAAGAAGAAAAACAAATAAGTATGCAACAAGGAGAAACATTCTGTAAGATAGGAACAACAGCAGTATTCTATGAAGAAGAAAACAAAAGCATTTATACATATAATACAGATGAAAAAACAACAAAAAAGTTAGCAGAAGTTCCAAATGGGGCAGAAAAAATATATTTTGATGGAGAAAATATTTATACAATTCCATCTTATTATAAAGGAAAAGGAATATATAAAATTGATTTAAGTGGCACAGTTACAAAAATTTATGAAGGTTCATCTTTACAATTATGGATTACAGACAACAAAATATATTTTGTAAATCAAATAGGATATGATAGTATAAATCAAAACCCACAAGGCACATTGTGCTCTATGGACAAAGATGGAACTAATATAACAAACATTGCAGAAAAAATTAAAAATTATTTTGTTATAAATAATGATAAAATATATTATACAACTCAAAATAGAAAAATGTATCAGATAAATATAGACGGAACTGATGAAATAGAACTTACACAAGGAAGAAAATTTGTGTTAACAGTAAATGACAAATATCTAACTTACATAGATTATGCTGAACAAGAGGCAAAACATATATTAAATTTAGAAACAAAAGAAGATGTGTTAGTAGGATATTTTGGAGAAGTAAAAACATATACAGGCAACACATATATAAACATTAGAAAAAGATTAGATGATGGTTCAATAGATGAAAAATATACATTGTTTGAAGTAAAAGAGGATGGAACTGCAAATGAGATAGGACAATATGCAGATTTTGGTACAGATTTAAATTATATTATTAATGATAAGGCATATATTTCTAATCAAAATGATGGAACATCAACTATTAATTTAAAAGATGGTGAAAAACAAAAAACAGAAGATTATGATAATTGTAAATATTATCTAGGTGGATATGGATATAAAATAGATGATTCAAATTTGGATGATATTAAAGTCGAAAGAATAGAATTGTAAAAAATCAAGATTAAAATTATCTTGATTTTTTTAATATGTTCGCTTTAACAAAAATACAATTTATGATAAAATACAACAAAAGAAAAAAATGCATATTTAGTAAAAATGTCCAAAAAGAACCGTCCCTATTGGACAAAAGGAGCGAAAAAGGATGTCAGAAAGCAAAACAAAAAAAGTAAAAGAAGAATATGGAGAATATGTGGCGCTGATGGGAAATATTCCATGTTGTTCCATATTAATGGAAGGAACAGAACAAAAAGTATATGATTATGCTCTGCAGGAATGTCTGGATGGAGGTTATGATGGAAGATTTATTTTAAGTGGGGATTGTGATTTATCACCACTGACTCCCGATGAAAATATTGTAGCAGCAGTCAGAGCAGCAAAAGATGCAGAAAAAATATTCGAACCGTTTTACCGGGCGAAAGGAGATATTCATAAGCAAGTCTCCGGCACCGGTATCGGACTCAGTCTGACCCGTTCCATCGTCCAGCAACACCAGGGATGTATCTGGGCGGAAAGCATCGAAGGAGAAGGAACTCATTTCATGATACTCTTGCCGGATACGGAAAAACAGAAAGTGCAGACTGACGAAGTCCCTGCATCACGCCCATCGGAAATCAGTAAAAAGGTAGCTTTGCTGGTTGAAGAAACGGAAACCCGCAATAAGCAAATCATCTTGTTGGTAGACGACAACCAGGAAGTTTTGGAATACCTGGAACAACAACTCCAGCACGATTATATTGTCATGAAAGCTATCAACGGCAAGGATGCCCTTGAACAGATAGACAAGACTTATCCTCATATCGTCATCAGCGATGTCATGATGCCGGAAATGAACGGACTGGAGCTATGCCGGAGGATCAAAGAAGATCAGAACTTCTGCCATATCCCGGTAATCTTATTAACAGCCAAGTCGATGGTTTCTCAAATCGAAGAAGGACTGGAGGCCGGTGCGGACGACTATATCGTCAAACCGTTCCATGTCTCCTTGCTGAAAGCCCGTATAAAGAACATCCTCTCACTCCGGGAGAAAATGAAGAACCTATACGGAGAATCTTTGACTTTGAAACAGCTCGGTGTGGAAAAGCCGGAAGAAGACAACGACTTCCTCAACCGGTATATAGAAATTGTAAAAGCCAATATATCCAATCAGGAACTGGACGTCTCCGTCATCTACCAGGCGCTGGGTATGAGCCGGGCAAACTTTTACCGGAAGGTAAAAGCCGTTACAGGCTTATCTCCTATTGAACTTATCAAGAACATACGCCTGGAAGCCGGAGCCAAACTACTTAAAGAATCGAACATGAATGTTTCTGAAGTAGCCCAGCATATCGGCTTCAGCAGCCGTTCTTATTTCGCCCGGAGCTTCAAAGCGGTATACGGAATGTCGCCTACCGAATACCAGGAAAGTAAATAAAACGACATAGTAATTCTGCTTATCAGCAGCCTGAGACATTTATACTCTCTTTTGGGATAATTGTACTTATCCGGAAACAGGTTCTTTTATTCTTTTGACGTTGTTAATTTTAATAGAAGAACCTATGTATTCAATGTCATTAAAACACATGGCTGCCCTGGCTAGTCTCAGCGCCGCCACTTTGTTGCCCGGAAATCTGAACGCACAACCGGCACCCGTTCCTTTTACTGAACAAAACACGGCTACGCCGGACAAGCAGGAAATCCTTTCCATTGCCCGGAAGGTGGCCGACTGGCAGATCAAGGAGTTTTCCAATAACAAATATGCCGTCAAAGAGCCGAAAGGCTGGATAGCAGGCGCCCTTTATATGGGAATGTTCGACTGGGCGGAACTCAGCGGTGACAATCAGTATTTCGACTGGCTGAAAAAAGTATTCAACCGCCAGCACTGGCAGGTAGCCGACCGTATGTACCATGCCGATGATGTTTGTGTTTCGCAAACCTATATCGATATGTATACTAAGTATAAGGAAGACAAAATGCTCCTCCCCACTACGGCACGTATCGACTGGGTTATCAACAACCCGTCCAATGGCGGTCTGGATATCGACTATAGCAAACCGCTTTCCTACGAAAGATGGTCATGGTGCGATGCCCTATTTATGGCTCCGGCTGTCTATACCCGGCTGTACACACTTACCGGAAACAAAAAATACATGATATTTGCCGACGCTGAATTCAAAGCGACCTACAACCATCTGTATGATAAAGACGACAAACTATTCTTCCGCGACAGCCGTTATTTCGGCCAGCAGGAGGCCAATGGGAAAAAGGTATTCTGGGGACGCGGTAACGGTTGGGTTATCGGCGGACTGGCTGAGATATTAAAAACACTTCCGGCCGAAGATACCGAATACCGTCCTTTCTATCTCCAATTATTCAAGGAGTTAAGCGAAAGCCTCGCCAATCTGCAAAACAAAGACGGCTTCTGGCACGCCAGCCTCCTGGACCCGGACAGCTATCCTTCACCCGAAACAAGCGCCACCGGATTTATCGTTTACGGACTGGCTTATGGTGTCAACCAGGGATACCTTCCGGCAGACAAATACCTTCCGGTTATTCAAAAAGGATGGAATGCACTCGTTTCTGCGGTTGAACCGGACGGCAAACTGGGTTGGGTACAACCGGTCGGAGCCGACCCGCGAAAAGTGACCCGCGAGATGACGGAACTATACGGAACCGGAGCTTTCCTGATGGCCGCCTGCGAGATGTATAAATTTAACAAATAAAACCATATAAAATACATGTTTTTTAGCTTATCGAGACAAAAATACACCATTTTGAGACGTTTTTGCCCACACACCAAACCCGCTTTTTATTCTTTTGACAAAAAATTAGTGACATAACTTTATTTTTACAACTTAAATTATTACAAGTATGAACAAATCTTACAACGCCCTCCCTCCTCAAAAGAGGAAGGCAGCAGGGAGAAAGAACAGATTTCTTTCTTTATTAATCATTCTTCTTACATCTTTATCCGTGCAGGTATTTGCACAAGATGTCAGAATAACTGGTACTGTTATTGGAGAGGCCGACAAATTTCCGATTATCGGAGCAAACGTATTGGTAAAAGGTACTACTATCGGTACCATTACCGATGTAGATGGTAAATTTTCTCTTGATGTTCCTCAAAACGCAACCCTGGTAGTCTCTTACATCGGTTGCCAGACGCAAGAGATTAAAGTGACAGGAGCTAAAACATTGAACATTGCTATGAAAGACGATGCAATTGGATTGGAAGATGTTGTTGTTATCGGTTACGGTTCACAGAAAAAGTCTGACCTTACCGGTGGGATTGTTGCCGTAGGAGAAGAAAAACTCCAGATGGTAACGACCAACAACCTGTTGGACAAACTTGCCGGACAGGTAGCAGGTCTGAACATCACGACAAGTAAAGCCAGTCCGACCGAAGACCAGACACTGCGTGTTCGTGGTGAAAACTCACTGACTGCCGACAACGCTCCGTTGGTTGTATTGGATGGTATCCCTTACAGCGGTTCGCTGGGTGACATCGATCCGAACATCATTGAAAACATGTCTGTACTGAAAGATGCCTCTTCGGCAGCGATCTACGGTTCACGTGGTTCTAACGGTGTTATCCTGATCCAGACTAAAAAAGGAAAGAAAGGTGCCGCCTCTGTTTCCTACAAAGGTCAGATCGGTTTCTCACAGCCGGAACGTCATATCAATATGATGAACGGTACGGATTACATCAAGTATCTGCAAGCGCAGTATGCAGTATGGAAAGGCATTGAAAACCCGACCGTCGATGACGTATTAAGAGCGATTGAAAAAGAAAACTACCAGAATGGCATCGAAACGGACTGGCAGGATATGATCTTCCGTACAGCCCTGACTAACAGCCACCAGATCAGCATTTCCGGAGGTACGGATGCAACGACTTATATGGCATCTATCTCCCGCCTGAATCAGGAAGGAGTTGTTAAAGATACCGGCGTAAAACGTACGAATATCTCTTTGAATATCACCCAGAAACTGGGTAGCTGGCTGACAGTGGGTATGGGAACCCAAGCAATCCAGAAAGATTACGGTGGCATACAGGCCGGTATCTCCGATGCTATGCTTCAGTCTCCTTACGGTAAGATGTACAACTCTGACGGTTCTATGCGCGACTATCCGATGGATGAAACATTACACCCGAACCCATTCGCCAACGAAAAAGCAACCAGCGATAAGGTGACCCGCAACATTTTCATCTCTACTTTTGCAGAAGCAATGTTGCCGGTAAAAGGTTTGTCTTTCCGTACAAATTTCGGTTACAACTACCGCTCTAAATTCGAAGGTGAATATTACGGACGTAATACCCTGACCGGACGTGCACAGAACGGTTCTGCCAAAATTTTGAACCAGCATTACTGGGATTATACCTGGGAAAACCTGTTGAAGTACAACCGTGAATTCGGGAAACATAAGATCGATGCTACAGCCTTGTTCAGTATGCAGCAAACCAATACGCAGCAATCGGAACAATCCGGTACGAGCTTCGTAAACGACGATTCCGAATACCACAACATGGCGGGAGCAGAAAACAACAAGACACTCAAGTCCGAACTGACCGAAACAGCGATGTTGTCATACATGTTACGTGTTAACTACAACTATGCCAACAAATATCTGTTGACTCTTACCGGACGTTCCGATGGCTATTCCGCTTTCGGTGAAAACAATAAATATGCATTCTTCCCGTCTGTAGCCGGAGCATGGAACATTTCACAAGAAGATTTCATGGAATCGACTGCCGACTGGTTAAGCATGTTGAAAGTACGCCTGTCATGGGGTTCGAACGGAAACCAGGCCATCAAGGCTTACCAGACACTGGACCGTCTGTCGCTGACGACTTATATCTGGGGTGACAAAGGTACGACAGTCAACGGCGCATTTCTGCCTTACGACGGTGTCGGCAACCCGAACCTGAAATGGGAAACAACCCGTACGATCAATGCCGGTATCGACTTCAGCTTCCTGAACAACCGCCTGTCCGGTAATATCGACTTCTATGGTGCCAATACGTCCGACCTGTTGATGAAACGTACTGTTCCTATCATGAACGGATACAACTCAATCATGGACAACGTGGGTAAAACCCGCAACACCGGTGTAGAAATCGTATTAAACTCCGTAAATGTTGAAACAAAAGACTTCCGCTGGGGATCTACTTTCAACTTCGCCCTGAACCGCGATAAAATCATCGAACTGCGTGGTGACGGCAACGACGACTTGACCAACAAATGGTTTATCGGCGAACCGGTAAGAGTACATTACGACTACGATGTAATCGGTACCTGGCAGGAAAACGACCAGTTTGTTATAAACGGTCATACAATCTCCTGGGATGCAACTCAGAAAAAATACCTGAACGAAGATGGCGTTGAATATCAGAAAGGTGCAGCACCGGGTTCAGCCAAACTGGCGGACCGTGACGGCGACGGTGTGATTACCGCAAAAGATAAAAAGATCATCGGCTCCAAACTTCCGAGTTTCACCATGTCTCTGGGTAACACGATCAATTATAAGGACTTCACCTTCTCATTCCTGTTCAACGGCGTATTCGGCGTGACTAAGGAAATGCAAGACTACAACTTTGAACGTTGGGGACTTGGCTACAATTACATCGACGGTATGGATTACTGGACACCGGAAAACCCGACCAACGAAATGACCTCTCCGGGTTATGTACCTTACGACAAACATACATTCTATAAAAAGATGAATTATGTTCAGTTGAAAAATATCACACTGGGCTATAATATCCCGCAGACAGCTTTAAGCAAAATCGGTATTGCCGCTCTGAATATAAATGCAAGTATCAATAATGTATGTACATTCAGCAACGTGAAAAATGCATTGAACTATGATGGTACGGATACAAATGCGAATATCATTTACACCTATCCGACCGCCCGTTCATATATGTTAGGTTTAAATCTTACTTTCTAATCAATAAATGAATACAGATATGAAAAATATATTGAAAGTTGCCGCAGCAACATTTTTACTACTTTCAGGAACTGCGTGTTCCGACTTCCTGGATGAAGACCTGAAAAAAGAATTGGCACCGGATAATACCTACACCAGTACTTATGGTTTCCAGGTGGGTGTAAACGGTCTGTATGGCTGGGCCCGTTCCGAGTTCAACACATGGGGAGGCGGTACGGCTTCGCTAAGCCAGGCTTGTCCGTACGAAGCATCCAGGTGGCGACCGATATCGTTTATACCGGTCATAAAGACGGTTCCCTGCTTCCATTCGAGAACCTGTCTTATACATCTTCCACGACATTCGTCGAAAACTACTGGAAATGGTCGTACGGTCTGATTGCCAACGTAAACGAATTGCTTACTTATGCCGATAAAAATGAGAACTGGACTGCTCCAACCGATAAAGCCGGTTTTCAGGCAGAAGCCCGCTTCTTCCGCGCTTATGCTTACCGCTACCTGACTTATCTGTATGGTGACGTTCCTTATGTAGATAAAATCGAAGGACAATTCCGCACTGACTTTACACGGACACCGAAAGCGGAAGTGCTCGGACATATGATAGACGATTTGAAGTTTGCTTCAGAGAATCTGCCGGAAAACCCGGATAATATATCCGACGTCGGCAAATTGACGAAATGGGCAGCCATCCACCTGTTATCGGAAGTTTATCTGATGGCCGGAGAATATGCTAAAGCAGAAGAAGCAGCCCTGCAGGTTATCAATTCAGGTTATTTCCATTTGATGAATGAACGTTTCGGTGCACAGAAAGACCAGCCAGGCGATGTATTCTCAGACATGTTCCTCGAATACAATCAGAACCGTACATCCGGTAATATGGAATCCATCTGGGTTATGCAGCTTGA
>ERZ857840.3210-NODE-3210-length-14198-cov-6.831295_pt1 | contig 14198 bp, 16 predicted proteins | sample MGYA00519760_ERZ857840 | MGnify/ENA primary metagenome ERZ857840 (study PRJEB31778, sample SAMEA3449371) | human gut metagenome | biome: human gut; feature: human-associated habitat; material: faeces | place: United Kingdom | collected 2010/2012 ... | reverse complement strand
CTGCACCCATTGCGGCCGCTGCGCCGCGATCTGCCCGACGCAGGCCATCGCGCGGGGCGACGAGGCGCACACCGACCCTGCGCGCTGTATCCGCTGCTGCGCCTGCGTCAAGGGTTGTCCGGTCGGAGCACGGAGTTTCCACACCCCCTTCGCCGCAGCCCTCGCACGCAGCTTCACCCGGCGCAAACAACCCGTAACGATCTTATAATCATGGTCGAGCGTCTCGCATCTCCGGCTGCGCACGAACTCGACGCACTTACCGATCTGTGGGAGAGGTCGGTACGCGCCACGCACGACTTTCTGGCTCCGGAGGACATCCCCTTTTTCCGCCGCATGGTGCGCCAGGAGGCGCTTCCGGCTGCGGAAATCTATGTCATAAGGGATTCCGGAAACGGATTCGCAGCCTTTGCGGGCATCGGAGCCGACCGGCTCGAAATGCTGTTCGTCGCGCCCTCCGCGCGCGGAAAAGGTCTGGGGCGCGAACTCGTGGAGCACGTCACGGTCCATTGCGGAGTGCGACGCGTGGATGTGAACGAACAGAACGCGCAGGCCGCGAGATTCTACGCACGGATGGGTTTCCGCGTCGTCTCGCGCGACGCCCTGGACCCGTCGGGTCGTCCCTACCCCATTCTCCACCTCGAACGCTGACAAACGACGGGCGACCTCTCGGCCGCCCGTTCCGCCCGTTCCGCATACCCGCTGACCGCCAGCGGCCCGTCGCCCACTGCGGCCGTCGCAAAAAAGGAGAACCCGTTCAACGGATTCTCCCTCCCCATCATAGAATGGCCGCAGGCTATCTGACCTCGATCTGGCGGGCCGCAACGGCGGCTTCCGTCTCTTTCTTCTTGGGAATCTCGATGGTCATCACGCCGTTCTCGACCTTGGCCGCGATCTTCTCGCGCACGACGTTGTCGGGCAGCAGCAGGCTCTGCTGGAATTTCGTGTAGGAAAACTCGCGGCGCAGATACGTGCCCTTCTTTTTGTCCTCCTCCTTCTGCTCGGCCTTTTTCTCCATCGTGACGATCAGCTCGTTATCCTCGTTGATATGCACCTTGAAATCCTCCTTGGTCATACCCGGGGCGGCGACTTCCACCTTGTATTCGTTCTCATCCTCGATGATGTTGACGGCCGGAGCCGTGGTGTTGTGGCGTTCGGCAAGCCAGTCGTTGCCCAGAAAATCGTTGAAAATGCTCGGCAGCCAGTTCTGATTACGTCTTACAGGTACCATAGTTTTGTCCTCCTTGGTTTTATTTGGTTTAACATTTCGTTTCATCTCCGCGCCTCTTATGAAGCGCTTTCGTATCCGATACGGTCAAATCCTATGCCAGTTCGGAGAAACTGAAAAAATGTCATAAATTGTCACAAATACGGCACAAAATTGCCGAAAAGACAGAAAAAATGTCCTGACAGTATGGCGTCTTAAATATTTTCCTATTTTTGCAACATGGACAACGAATTGATTTTCCGGCAGGCACAGTCCTGCGAAACGGACCGCATCATGCAGATCATCCGCCAGGCACAGGCACGGATGCACGCGGCAGGCAGCCGCCAGTGGCAGGACGGCTATCCCGCCCCGGGACATATCTCGGCAGACATCGGCCGCAACCGCGGATATGTATTGTGCAAACCCGGCGTGGAAGGCCCGCTTTCAGTGATCGCCTACGGCGCGGTGGTGTTCGACGGCGAACCGGCCTACGACGCCATCGACGGACAATGGCTCACCGACGAGCCGTACGTGCTGGTGCACCGCATAGCGGTCGCCGACGGGGAACGGGGCCGCGGCGTGGCGGCGGAATTCCTGCACCGTGTGGAGACACTCGCGCAGGAACGCGGCGTCAAAGCCTTCCGCATCGACACCAACTTCGACAACCAGACCATGCTGCAGCTGCTCGAACGCACGGGATTCACCTATTGCGGGAAAGTCGTCTACCGGAGCGGCGAACGGCTGGCTTACGAAAAACGAATCTGAAAACACTCCGACACGAAAAAACAGAACCCGAGGCTCCACTCCCCGGGTTCTTTCATTTCACTGTTCAGCGCGTCACTATCTTCTTGAAGAAATCCTCCAGAGGAACATTGTAATAATCGCACAAATCAGCCAGCGTCGTCAGTGAAATGCTATGCCTTCCGCTTTCGATCCGCCCGATGTTCAGGTCGGTGTCGAACCGGACATTTTCTTGAGTAAGGCCTCTTTCCCGGCGGACTGTTTTCAGCCGATCCACGACTTGTTTCACCAGAATCTCATTACGCCGCTGCCGTTTCATAATGCAAATTTCCGCAATTATGCACTCAATTTTTACTACACACTTGTAGCACAGCGACTAAAACGACACCTTCAAGCGTGTAGTTGCCGGAAGCATAACGAATACAAATCCATTCAAGCCACTTTTCGGCCTTTTTGAAATATGCAAAAATAAAAAAATTGTTGTATAAAGCAGCGAAAACAACCGGAACAGCGGCGAAAAAGCTGATGCCGGGGACCGTTCGTCACAGTTTTCACGCCCCGGTCTTCGGATCGCCCCCGTCTTCCGAATGTGCACCGTATGCACTGCAAATCCGGCTCCGTTCGACTCCCGCAGAGTAGCGGTGAGCGCCGACTGGAAAAGAAAAACGACCTGCATTTCTGCAAGTCGTTGATTTTTAAGTGGTACCACCAGTTTTAATCGGTGTTTCCGCTCCTTTCGTTATTTATTTGAAAAAAAGTTGTAAATGCCTGACGTTCAAATTAGGCATTTGGAAGTTTCATTTCTTTTTTATATATTCAAATCAATCGGGAACGGTAAAATTGTTTTACCTATGTTTTACCCCCTCATCCCGCAGAAATCCCACAAAAAATAATATAACCAATTAAATTCATCGACGTATGAAAATTACTGCGAGCGCCGTATTACGGCAAGACAAAGCGAACGCGCACAATGAAGCGCCGGTCTGCATCCGAATTACCGCAGACAGAAAAACAACTTACAAAACTCTATTCCGCATACCGATTACAGATTGGGATGCAAAAAGCAAAGAAGTCAGAAAAACAGCGACAAATGCAGGGGTCTTAAATCTCAAATTAAAAACAGCATTGGCTGAATATACCAAAACAGCCTACATGTGCGACGTGGAAAATGCAGACGCCGGAATTACGGCAATCCGGGATAAAATACACCAAAGTTGCTCACTGGATTTATTTCAATACGCCGAAACATATGTACAACGGCTTGCTGAAGTCGGAAAGTTCGCGCACCATGCGAAAGTAAGTTCGACAATGGAACGGTTCCAAAAATTTATAGGCCGGACGACATTCCCGGTAAATGCACTTACGGAAAAAACATTGAAAGACTATGAATATCACTTAACTACCGTTCGTAAAAATAAACCGAACACGATTGCGGCAAACATGAAAATCATAGGAAAACTCGTGAATGATCTTTACAAAGAGTACCGTTTGGACAATACACTCAATCCGTTCACCTATTATAAAAAACGTTATGTACCCGTAGAACGGGTGTTTTTGGACGAAACCGAAGTAGCGGCAATAGAAAACTTAAAAATAAGACCGACAAATTACCTGTATGACATACGGAACATATTTTTATTCGAAATCTATACCGGATTACGCATCTCGGATATTCTTACTTTGAAATGGAAAAATTTTGACGGGAAATGTCTTCATAAAACCATCAAGAAAACCAAAAAAACAATTCATCTGCCGCTACAAAACAAAGCGATTGAATTGATCGAAATACGGAAACGGTGCGTCTTACGGCGATTCGAAATAAATCCCGAAGATTATATTTTCCCTTATCTGGAATACGATTACGAACAAGTCCCGGCAAAAACAATATTCACAGCCATTTCAACAACGACAGCCCGCATAAACAAGGCATTGAAAAGAATCAAAGAAAAAGCCCGAATCGAAAAATCGTTTTCCACACATACCGGACGACATACATTTTCCGCAATTTTCCTATTGAAATGCAATGGGAATTACTATGCCTTAAAAGAATTTCTCGGACACGGCGATATGAAAACCACGCAAACTTATGCGCACATGCTCGACAAATCAAAAGACGATATTATCGAACAGTTAAACACTCCCACAAGCCATGAGGTTAGATGTTGATATTAAATCCGGATTTTTCACTTCGAGAGAAGTAGCAGACGGTTTGGGCATCAGTCTACGAACCTTAAAAAATTACAGAGACGAAGGGCGCATACAATATCACAAGTTCAGCCCACGTAGAATCGGCTATGCCAAACAGCATATTTGGGCGTTCCTACAAACGACGCATTGTTCGTTTTACATGAAAGAACGTGCAAAAAAATTGTTGCAGGAAAGCATCGTCAAATATAATTCACCGGAATAAAATAAATCGTTCGGGACCAAAAAAATTACAAAAAATGAGGTTGCACCATGCCAACCTCATTTTTGTATTTTATAAGGACCAAATTTTCGGGCTTTCAAAAGGCTATTTTGCAAAACGCGCAAAAAGACATTTAATTTGCTTACGTATAGCATATTATAACGTTTTATTGAAATTAGGTTGCCCGTAGCAACCAGTAGAAAAAGGGGTAAAAAGGCGGTTGTGTTTCAGCGCGCATTTGAAATTAAATTTGCAGATACAGCTAATTTAAAACAGATCGCGGCCAGTAATTGCATTGCTTCTATTATTAATATACTATATACATATAAGTATAGAATAAGATATGTGTGTGGGTTTCTAAACCCGTGTTAACCAGTGTGACGGGTAACGGCCACAGAGGGCCGCAGGAAAGATAGCCCAGCTAACAGGTAGCGTAGGGAATCCCCTTACGCAGGAACACTTCTAATTTAACTTAACGTGGCTAATTACGTTTACGTGTTCGTAGAAATATCTGCGGCGAATAATTTTGCGGAACTACTGATTAAAAATGGATATAGCGCATCTTCGATGTACGCAACTAAGTTAGAACCTACTTTGAATGTATTTGCCGTATACACTGGGCGCAAAGAGTTTTATCGTTTCTATAATACCGAGGCAGAGTGTTTAACTGTTGAAGAGTTTATTGATTTGTTTTTATGATTGTAACAGTAGATGACCACGAGGAATTAACTGATGTAGTTGGGTGGGTATACTTGACTAATAAGTGGAGCATAGGACAAGCACGTATAGTTATACATAATGTCGGGAATATTCATTATACGCGATTACTCTCCGGAAATGTGCATTTAAGATTTCCCATTATTGTAGACATGAATAATGAGCGTATAATTCTATATTATGCGCCGAACGCTCCTATCCATGCAGATTTATCTTACGACGATTGGGAAGACTTATTTAACTAACTACACGTGCGTAATTTTAAAATTGCGGCGGAGAAATTAAATTAGGATATTATGATTATTACTTTCGAATGTGACGCATACGAAATAGAAGAACGTATCGAGGAACTTAATGAATTGGGGGGGGGAACTATTTCCCATCCGGACGGAGATTATGTTTGATGTTATGTTGATTATGATAATAAACACATAGATATAGAATACTACGAAGACGAGGATGAATGTCCTACTGGTAGTTCTACCATCTATGATTTCTTGGACAGCGTTGGATTAAGCTATTAGCGCAGGTAAGATTTCTGCTCACTCTCCGGAGCACAAGCAAGGCCCCACCCCTTAAATGGGGTTGGTGCCCAGAGGGGATGCGGGTAGTCCGGTTAGGTAAGAGTGGATTTCTGGAAATCCAGCCATTGTAATTTTTTCTTGCACTCCCGCAGAAAATTTCTAACTTTGTTTTCAGAACCAATTAAAATTACAATAAACAGAGAGATTTAAAATAACTGACATATTATTAATATAAAGCGTTAGCTTATATTCTTGCTTTCTGAAACTTCGACAATTTCAAAAATCTAACAAGAGTAAAGCGTAAACGCTCACGTTTCACGACGTGGGCTTTACTCTATTTGTTAGATAAGGTAGTCGAAGACCTCAGAAAGCAAATAACAGTTTAGTCCACGTTTTTTATGCCTACACCCGAACAATTCCAAGAACTTACGGCGAAGCTGAAAATCCTTGTCGAAAAAGACAAGGAGCAAAAAGGTATTGCCCTGCAAAATCTATTATGTCAATTCAAGGATAGTGTCGCTAAAATACGATTGCACTATCAAAGAGTTATTGAAACATATCAAAGGGATATAATTCCTTTTCTCCAATCACATTCTTATTTGGCATCAGATTCAGTTTTGTCCATCATAGATAAAGAATATTGGGAAACCTATCATTCCAAAATATTAGCACAAATATGGAATTGCTCACGCAGTAAAATCCTTTGCCGCTTTATGCGCTCTATTGGTGCGGATGAAATTGCTCATTTAATTACACAAAGCGAATATAAAGTAAAAGCAGAATTACCGCTAACCAAAAGTCGGAATAAAACACGCAATGGGAAACGTATCGATATTTTAATAACGGATAATAAAAGTTGGGTAATTGTTATAGAGAATAAAATCAATGCCCGGATATCGAAACATGGCAGGGAGGATTCCCAATTAGCCCGCTATCGAAAGTGGGTCGAAGAAAAATATCCGGCATCACGCTTCAAGCAATGTTTCGTTTTGTTGAGTTTGCGGAACAATCGTCGACAATGTGAAAAGGATTGGCTATACTGCGATTATCTGACCTTATTCCAAGGGTTATTAAATTGCGGCTATCGTGATCGGATTATTGAAGACTATTTAGCAACTCTCTACAAACTCTTACCTATTAATTTACAAATCGCTCCTTGCCTGTGTGATATAAAACGAATAGAAAAACTGATACTACCATGAAGAATCAATTAACAAAATTGCACAAGCAATGCCTTATAGATATGCCAATGCTTATTGACGTAATGGCAGAAACGATAAACCAAATGCACACCATCTTAGGGGACTATTACGAGGATTATTGTTCGTTGCTGAACAATCACTTTATTCCGAAATCGAAAGCAAAATATGATGTTGTCCCCAATAATTGGGACGTTGAATGTTTCGAGAAAGTGCCGTTAGATCGGTCGGCATATATCGGTTATACTATTGAATTATGCGAAAAGAAAGCGCGTAACCCTCATCCGTTCGTAATTGAGATTGCATATAATCTGGACAAAAAAGAACATGCTATTTATTTTTTGATAGAAGATCAATCGAAAGAGATAGATTTATCCGGTTTAATATCGGATTTACAATCGACAGATGAGTATCTGTATGGTATTGAGCCAACCCGATTATATGTAGAGATTCCTGTGGATGAAACGTTGAGCGATGAAAAAATCCATAAATGTTCTGAATTATTTAAAGACAAAATCTTATATCCAATCATAACTACCCTTAAATAAATATGGAAAACATACAGATTGACTTAAATGTCTGGGCAGACAAACCGGCATTTAACATTGACAGACTGTTAAGCATTCATCAATCCTATTCGCTGGAAGGAATTAAGCGATTAAATGTTGAAATGCTTAAAGCGCAGTATGCGCAATGTGAACAACTGGCCCAATTACAGAAGCAAATCGATCAAGGGAATAAAATTTCCATGCAAATCTTACGTAACCAAATACGTGAGATTGAAAACAGAGAGCGACAAAAGTTTTATAAAGCAATGGTTTTTAACCTTGCCATATTTTGCGATCATATCGAAAAAATAGAACCCATTACATTAAGAGCATTTATTTTACCGATATATGCTACTTATATTGAAGGGGCCGCAAAAGATGCTATGGAACATTTGGAAGAAATACCCGATAAAACACATTGCCAATCTATTATAGACCATCTGCAGAAGATTACAGCAGAAGTCGAAACCTGTTTGCCGGAATATCAGCAAAGCGGTTTTGCCCAACTGGTGCCTTTGAAAGCGCAATTAGAACAGGACCGGGAAGTGTTGGAACAAGAATTTGAGGAAGAAAAAAAGCAAATTGAAGCTCCTCTTATCAAGGTTGTACAACGTGCTGACACACCAAGCAAACATCGCACGTCTGTATGGATTTGGGGACTATTGACTATTCTATTTCTAATTGTGTTCTTTCCTGTGGGTGTTATATTTGGCTGTCTGTTTTTTCGGGAACTTAACAAATCAAATAGGGGCAAAGAACGAGTAACAGCGGTAAAACCACAATATGAGAATTTGGAAAAAGTGAGAGCGGCAAAAACTGAATGTATGAATACCTATCTTGCGAAAGTGCAGAAATTGGAACAAGAGCATCCGTATACCCATACACTTGCACAATTATCTGCCCAATATCCCCGCTGGCAACAAGAATTAGAAACTGTATACGAATTGTTTCTTAAATTCACCAAGGGAATAACCGATAGTAACTCTTCTCCCAAACAACACAATTCTTTATTTGCCGCAGTTGCACGTACAGCAGTAGAGCAAGGAACAATATCTGTTGCATCTATTCTGCAAATGTTCGAAGTTAGCCCTAATCGTGCAAAGCGAATTATAGAACAACTCGAAAATTCCGGTATTATTGGACCACAAATCGGGACTGCTCCACGAGAAATAATGTATAGTAGTATTCCATTACTCGAATCGAAATTAGCAAAATTGGGGTTTGCGCAATATGATTCATTATTTGTAGAAGTTGCACGTACAGCAGTGGCACAAGGAACAATATCTGTTGCATCTATTCTACGAACATTCGAAATTGGTGTTAATCGTGCAGAGCGAATTATGGAACAACTCGAAAAATCCGGCATTATTGGACGGCAAATCGGGACTACTCCACGAGAAATAATGTATAGCAGCATTCCATCACTTGAATTAAAATTAAAAAAACTGGGTGTAATTGAATAAATAAAAAACGGAGGCTTTAACCTCCGTTTTTTATTTCAGTCTCTCAAAGTTCTGTAATTACAATTATCAAACTTAAATTATATTTTCATATAAATTATTTTATTATATTTGTTAATAAACTAACCTAAAACAATATGGATCATATTAAAAGACTTAAACTAGTAGCTAAAGAAACCATTTTGGATATTAAAAAGTTATCATTCAAAAGTGAAACAACTGATTTTGACTTTAAAGAAGTTTTTAAGATTTCAGATGCCAAGTCAAAAACTGAATTTATTAAGGACGTATGTGCTTTTGCTAATACCAAAGGGGGATATATAATATATGGAGTTAACAATGATAGTATTTGGATTGGGCTTGATGATAGAAGTGATTCGAAAATAGATGATGCAGACATTGCCAATATTATTGATGAATATGTTGATGGCGATATAGAATTTTTAATTAATCTTGTGGAAATTGAGGGCAACTATTATTTAGCAATATATATTTTTCAATCAAATTCAATTTTGCCCTTTAAAAAAGATGGACAATATAGTAAGCAGGACTGGAAGACGAGGAAGAGTAGTAATACTTGCGTATTTAAAAAAGGGGATGTGTATTGTCGCCGACATAGCCGTTCGATAAAAGCCGATAACCTATTTTATACTTTAAAACGGAATAATTTTAATACTATCGTAAATATTTTTGATGGTTATACTATTTATAATGAATTCATTGGAAGAACGGAATACTTGAATGAATTGTACAAAAAGATCAAACAAGATAATAACAGAATTATTCAGATAGATGGTATCGGAGGAATAGGAAAAACCTCATTTGTACATCACTTCTGTAAGTTGCTACTTACAAATGAAGCATATGTAAATGATTTTGAGTTTATTATATGGACAAGCGCCAAACAAAATAAATATACACCTACAGGCATTAAGGTAATAACAGACTATATATCAAATTATCTAGAGTTAATTAATGATATATATAGGTTTATCATTCATAATAATCTACTTGATGAAAATTGTAACGATGATACAGAAGATGTTGTTATTAATTTTCTTAAAAATAATAAAGTTTTGCTTGTGATTGATAATTTGGAAACATTGAATGATTCTGACTTATCAAATTTTCTAGAACGCTTTCCTAATAACTCTAAAGCTATTCTAACTACTCGTGAAACATTAGGTGATTTCTTTTTAGTCAGACTAAATTTGTTAGGTTTTGAAGAAAAAAAAGAGTTCCCGGACTTTTTGAACTCTCAATATAAGTGGTTTTCTAATGCATCGTCAAGATCATTTACAGAATTGTATTCTCAATATTTGCCAGAGCTATACGCTTATACTAAAGGCATGCCCTTAGCAGGCCAATTAATTGCATACCAAATAAGTCAAGGAACATCTATTGAATTAGTAATAAAGAATCTTAAAACAGGTAAAGCATATGAAGATATTCTTGAATTTTGTTTTAAAGGATCAATCGATAAACTAACAAAAGAAGAACAAATTATTATATATATTATTTCTTTATCAGAAAAAGACGATTTATTCACTCTTGATGATTTATCATATATAAGTGATTTGTCTAAAGATGATATTGGATTGAATATTTTACCTAAATTGAACAAAATATCTTTGTCTTATTCTGCCCAAACTGATGCAGGTGATATTGGATATGGTATCCCTCATTTAGCAAAATTATTTATAAAACAATATTCCCAGAATATTGATGAAAAAGGAATTATTGAAAAATATGAAAAATTTTTAACCGAAAAACACAGTCTTCTTTCTAATAATTACAATAATGAGCAACTATTTTCTAGATCAAATGCAAAGAATCATAAAGAACGATTGGCTGCTGTTGCATCCATGAAAGCTTTAGCTGTCGCGAATTATGATTATGATTCTGCCATAGAATCTATGAATAAATTAATTTCAGGAAATAGAAAATTTGCTTTTCTATACCTTATTAAGGGAAAAATTGAAGAAAATAGTCAATTCTCTGATGCTTATCAACGGGCAAAAAAGGATTTTGAACTAGCAATAAACATTGATAATACTTATATTGATCCATATATTGAGCTCGGATTTCTAGAATTAAAAAATAGACAGAAATCTAATGAATGTCTTTTAAAAGCATTTAAGAATTTTGATAAAGCTTTAAAATTAAATGGAACAAATCACCAAGCTCATTTAGGAATGGCTCAATACTATAGTGCAAAAGCTCGAAAGTTGATTACTGAAAATAAAATGAAATACGCTAATATTGCTAACGACCATTTTGAAAAAGCTTACTATAAAAATGGGCAACTGACTCCAACTCAATGTCACTCTAACGCCATAAATGCTTATAATCACGCATGGAATATTCGAAAAAATCTTAGAGATCTGAAACCTGCATTAGCTATTTGTATTGTTGGTCTTGAGTATGAACCTCGTAATTCCATGCTTAATGCTCTAAAATCCCAAATTGAAGACGCATTAGCTTTGAAAGAAGATCCAACTTCTTTTAGGAAGAAACGGTTTGAAGAAAAAGGCTGGAAAGTAACATCTCTATAAGGATTCAATGTTTTTTAGTAGCCATATCATCTCCCACGCCGTAGCTTGAATAAAATCGACATCCTTGCTGTACCCTGCGAGGATGTCTGCTTTTGTACGGTGTAGAAAATCGTCGATATTCGCGCGTTTCGTGCGCATGGTGCTACAACTTCCGAAGTAAACGATCCTATGCGCTAAAAACCCCTCCAAAACGTCCGCAATCTCGCGTAACGTCACGAGGTCCCGCCCGATCTGTATTTTATTCGGCCTGCCGTGAAAGGCAATGTATAAAATCGTATAATTCCGGTAACGTTCGAACGTGTATTGCCGCAGATATTCGAAGAACTCTTCCCGCGTGTTGCACTTGTGGTAAATGTATTTTATCCCTGCGGCATCCCGCAATATGTCGAGCATCGGGCGCACGCTTTGTCTGCACCGCGGGTTCGTTCTCCAATTTCCCTCCAAACAATAGATATTCCGGGGTGGTTGCTTCTTCATATCCGTATTTCTTTGAAGACTTCGTAAAACCGGGGCAAGTCCTGCTCGCGGATAATCTCGTCGTTGTAAACTTCGAGCATCTGAATACTCCGGTGACGGCTGTATTTCGACACCATCAATAATTCCCCTTTATAGGATTTGATTAATTTGGTAATAAAGAAATGACGAAAGCCATGTACGCTTCCGGCGATCTCCAATTTTGCAAATACCCGTTTTATAATCTCCCGGACCGATTTGGTCGTAAGCCTTTCGCCCCGGCAATGGTTGCTGTCACTGCGGAACAGTGCGCCGCTTCGGAATCGGTAGTGATTCAGATATTCCCGCAGCACCCGGACCGTCGAGGGGTGCAAATGAATCGGCTCTTTATCGTCCCGGCCTTTGCCGCGGATAAATGCGGTTTTGTTCCGCAGGTCAATGTCCCTGACATCCAACCGGACGACCTCGATCTGCCGAAGCCCTTGAAACAAAAAGAGAGCGACAAGCGCTCTCAATCTCAAATTCTGTGGTGTAGGTGGTAAGTCGGAACAATACCGTTGTAACTTTCCGATGTCGGCATCCTGCAAGCCCTCTTTGCGGTGCAGTCGGCTCTGCGTGAATCCGCGGACATGATCCGTAATTTTCTGCGGAATCAAATTCAACCGATGCAACCCGTCCAAAAAGATTTTCGCCGCAATCAGGTATTTGTTTTTGGTCGATACGCTGAATGTGTCGATACTGGCTAAATACCGTTTATAATCCAAATAAGAATTGCGGTTGATGCCGTGTGTTTCCGCATACCGAATAAAATGCGTGATCCGCACCCGGTATTCGTTGCGTGTTGCATCCGTGACATCCAGTGCGCCGAATACCTCGTTTTTCAGTAATTCCAACCGATTTGACCGAATAATCTCGTTTGTCATGTAGTTTTTAGTGATTTGTTACCGTAAAACTACAAAATAAATTCTATATTTGCAAATGCAAGTACTTAATTAATAGGTATTTAGAAATAATCAACTGTTTTACCTATGTTTTACCTCAGACAAAGAAAAAACGTTGTAAGTTATTCACCTACAACGTTCTATTCAATCTTAAAAGTGGTACCACCAGGAATCGAACCGGGGACACAAGGATTTTCAGTACAAACCATTGAAAATCACAATAGTTACACTATCTGCATCTTAGGATTCATTTCCAAGTTATCCACCTATTTTGGGTAAGACACAGGGAAAAACAAGACGTTGGGTTAAACAAAATTCATTACATATTTGTACACCTATCTCTCTTATCATTATAAGATTTAGGCGTACAATTCAAGAGAGGTTATTAAGGGATGGACAAACACAATTTTTCAAAGTCGAGCACCCATTTCTGCTGTTCCATAAAAGAACATCCCAACAGACCATGAATCTGTATGCCCGATTCTTCCTCCACTTTTCCAAAAGCCGAGGATAAATCCATCACCGAGAAAGCTGCTTTGTACTCCCGTTCTTCCAGAGAAAAAGTCATTTCAACTACATTTGTGGTTCGGAGTGTTCCATCTATCCCGAATTGATGCTGTTGGGCAGTTCCACTCGAAAGCTGGAAGAACTCAACCACTCTTTTATCAAGGACATTGATGTTACTCCCCGTATCAAGCAAAAAGCACAGGTTCTTGGCCTGTGCTTTTACTATGAGGAGGGGTAAACCTATTTGGGGTAATCCTATTATTGGGATATTCATTTCTTGTTCAAAATTATAAATTCAGTCTAAAACTTTTTCGTCCTATTGTTTCAAAAATAGTGTCTCCTCCTGTATAAAGTACGTCGCTATAAGAAACAGTTAATGTCTCGGGATCAAAGTCAACATCAATATTAAGCCATGCTTCCATATTATGAAATGCAATTCTATCGGGACAAAGTCGTTTTTCAAAATATTCCAGCCATGTATTTATAGTTTCTTTTATTGGATCGCTTTCTTCATCATTTAATATTTCGGTTAACAAGGCTTTATCAATATCAGGCCTTTGCTCTTTCCAATAAGTTTCTCTCCTTTTTCGGTCATATATTGTGTATAAATTGTACTGAATATCTTTGGGGTAAAATTCCGGATGAGAAGTTAATCTCCCCTTGCTTATTGACACAATCTCAAAAAATTCAGTCCAAGAGCAAGTATAGTTCCTTTGGAACCCGATAATTGCATAATAAGTTTGCCTTTTATGTTGGAACGAATATACTTTTTGAATTTGTGGGAATTCATCGGGCAATTTCAGCCATTTAGCCTTACCATTTTTGAGATATTGGAAATAAGTGCAGTAATTGCGTCCTGTCCCTCCCGTGAGATCATCATAGCTGTATTTCCTGTTACAATCCAAATAAAATTGGATCAAAGTTTTCGGTTAAATTTGTTTT
>ERZ857840.3207-NODE-3207-length-14212-cov-3.881613_pt1 | contig 14212 bp, 10 predicted proteins | sample MGYA00519760_ERZ857840 | MGnify/ENA primary metagenome ERZ857840 (study PRJEB31778, sample SAMEA3449371) | human gut metagenome | biome: human gut; feature: human-associated habitat; material: faeces | place: United Kingdom | collected 2010/2012 ... | reverse complement strand
CACGTTACCGATCTGCGGGATTTTCTTGTAATGATCCCCTTCCGGAGCGAATCCGAAACCGTCAGCTCCCAGTACCACTCCAGCATGAAGGATACAGGATTTCCCGACCACGCATCCCGTGTAAATCTTTACCCCGGCATAAATAATCGTGTTATCCCCGATAACCACACCGTCACCGATATAGGCCTGAGGATATATTTTCACGTTATTCCCGATTTTCGCACCTCTCCCTATATATGCAAATGCCCCGATGTAAGGTTTTTCCCCGATCGTGGCACTATCACTGATATAAGAAGGTTGTTCAATTCCTACTGGTTTCGGCTTCATATCATCATACATTTGCAGCAATGTTGCAATGGCATCATAAGCCGATTCCACCCGGATCAAAGTACAGGAATACTCGTGCGTGGGTTCGAATGTTTTATTCACTAACACGATCGATGCTTGCGTCGTGTAGATATAATGTTCGTATTTAGGATTAGCTAAAAAAGCCAACGTTCCCGGCTTTCCTTCCTCTATTTTAGATACGTTATTTACAGAAATCTCGGGGTCTCCATCGACAACCCCGCTTAATAGAGCTGCTATGTCCTTTGCTTTAAACTCCATAATTCAAAAAATTTCGGCAAACTTACAAATTTTATTTGGAACTATATAGAAAATGTGACAAATATGTTTCAATACCAGTATTTAAAACCATACATATCAAGGCCTAAAGGCTTGTCTCCAACACGATTTCCATTGCTATGAAACCCCTTTCCCGGAAACGTTCGCACCGAAAAAAAATATTCCGCCATCACCTATTTTCCACTGGAACTCTTTGGATTAAAAATAATTAATTGTATCTTTGCACTCGGTTATTAACAAACGAGGGGGCGATTAGTCCCCTCTTCTGTTATCTTAGATTAAAGAGTAGAATGAAAAGTACAGAGGAAATAAAAGACATTATCGAAACAATACTGCAGGGGACAGATTTGTTTCTGGTGGACTTGAAAGTATCTCCGGACAACTCGATCGAGGTCTACATCGATTCCCTGAAGGGCATTAACGTGGATTCCTGCGTGACCCTCAGCAAACAATTGGACGCAAAACTGGATCGAGATACCGAGGATTTCGAGTTAACCGTTTCGAGTGCCGGAATCGGTTACCCCTTCAAAGTAACCCAGCAATACGAGAAAAACCTGGGAAACCAAGTGGAGGTGAAACTGCAAAACGGGGGAAAATTACAGGGAATATTAAAATCCCATTCCAACACGGGAATCGTGATCGAATGTGAAGAAAAAGTCACCGTGGAAGGAAAGAAGAAGAAAAGTATTGTCAAAGTGGAGAAAGAGATTCATTTTACAGACATAAAGGAGGTTAAAGATATTGTTGTTTTCTAAATACATAAAATAAAAATGGAAGCCATTAATTTGATAGATTCATTTGCGGAATTTAAAGAACTTAAAAATATTGACAGGGCAACCTTGATGAGAGTATTGGAAGATATTTTCAGAAATATGCTGTTGAAAAGATATGGTACGGATGAAAATTTTGACATCATCATCAACATCGACAAAGGTGACCTCGAAATCTGGCGGAATCGTACTGTTGTAGAAGATGACAAACTGGAAAATCCCAATAGCGAGATTACTTTAACCGAAGCGAAAAAAATCGATGAAGATTATGAACTCGGAGAAGAAGTTACGGATGAAGTAAAATTCAAAGACTTCGGCCGCCGTTCTGTATTAGCTTTACGGCAGAATCTCTCCGCCCGTATTCTGGAATTGGAGAAAGACAATGTTTACAATAAATATAAGGATAAAGTCGGACAAATCATTTTGGGTGAAGTCTATCAGGTATGGAAAAAAGAAATGCTGGTCCTGGATGACGAAGGCAATGAATTGATTTTACCCAAACAGGAACAAATCCCGACAGACTTTTTCAAAAAAGGAGATTCCATCAAAGCCGTGGTCATTCGGGTAGAAATGCGGAATTCCAATCCTTACATTATCTTATCGAGAACTTCTCCGGTATTCCTGGAAAGATTATTTGAAAACGAAGTACCTGAAATTTTCGACGGTCTGATCACGATCAAGAACGTAGTCCGGGTACCGGGAGAGAGAGCCAAAGTTGCCGTAGAATCCTACGACGACCGTATCGATCCGGTGGGTGCTTGTGTGGGTATGAAAGGTTCGAGAATACATGGTATTGTCAGAGAGTTGAGAAATGAAAATATCGATGTGATCAATTATACCAATAATTTACAACTCTACATCACTCGTGCTTTAAATCCGGCTAAGATCAAAAATATCGAAATCGACGAAGCCCATAAAAAAGCAAATGTCTACCTCGATCCGGAAGAAGTATCACTGGCTATCGGTAAAGGTGGATTGAACATCAAATTGGCCAGTCAGCTGACCGGTTACGATATCGACGTATATCGCGAACTCGATCAAGCCCAGGAAGAAGATGTCAATCTGGATGAATTCGCCGATGAAATCGAAGGTTGGGTGATCGACGAACTGAAACGTGTCGGCTGTGACACTGCCAAGAGTGTATTAGAACTCAGCGAGTCAGAACTGGAAAGCCGGACAGACCTTGAAATTGAGACCATACGTGAGGTTCTCAATATTTTAAAAGCAGAGTTTGAATAATTCTGTATTAACGCTTGTAAATTTGTAATCTCAATATGGCAGTAAGATTAAGTAAAATAGCCCGAGAATTTAACGTAGGTTTATCTACTATCGTAGAGTTCCTGCACAGTAAGGGGATCAAAATATCCTCAGATCCGAATGCAAAGTTAACGGATGAAGATTATGCTTTGGTTGCAAAAGAATTTTCATCTGACAGCCAGGTAAAAAAAGAGTCCTCTCTGGTTGATCTGAAAAATACCAGAAAGAAAAAAGAGACTGTCACGATAGACAACGCTGGCAACATCTCTTCAGGAAACGAAAATACAGAAGAAGAGGAAGAGGAATTCATTTCGATTAAAGATGAAGTGAGATTCGAAAATAAAATTAAGATTGTCGATCATATCGATCTGAATCCGGAGAAAAAAACACAACCGGAACCGGTAGAAGCAAAGGTTGAACAACCGAAAAGAGAAACTCAGGAAGAAATAACCGAAAAAGTGGAAGAACCGAAAGTAACCCGGGTTGAAGTAGAAGAAACTCAGGAAGAAGAAAGAGAAGTAACACCAGAAGTGGAGCCCGAAATTTCCGTACAAATGGAAGAGTCTTCTGAATCCACTCCTTTCAAAGTAGCACAACCTGCGCTGAAAGATGTAAAAGTAGTGGGTACAATCGACCTGGACGCCATCAACCAACGTACCAGACCTCCGAAAAAAAGTAAACAGGAACGGGAACGGGATCGCCGTGAACAGAAAAAAGCCAACAAGCCTTTCGTATCGGCCGCTAAAACCGAACAGCCGGTAGCAAGCCCATCGACAGATATCGTTAATAAGGGAGAAGAGGATGCAGATATCCGTAAAAAACGGAAAAGAATTCATCGTCAGGATGAAAAAATTCAGGTGGAAGCAGCTACCGTTCCGGCCAAAAATGCCAAAATTGAAGAAAATAAGCGGAAACTGAAAAAGCTGAAGAAAAAGAAAAACGAAAAGACTGAAATCTCCGATGAAGATATCGACAAGCAAATCAAAGATACTTTTGCCCGCTTAGGAAGCAAAGGAAAATCACAGACTGCAAAACACCGTCGGGATAAGCGGGATGCTGCACAGCAAAAGTTACAGGCCGAACTGGAACAAGAAGAAAAGGAAAAGAGCATTCTGAAACTAACGGAATTCGTGACGGTAGCCGAATTGGCAACCATGATGAATATTAGTGTGACAGAGGTTATCTCTGCTTGTATGTCGCTCGGACTTTTTGTATCTATCAACCAACGCTTGGATGCAGAAACGATCAATATTGTTGCCGATGAATTCGGCTATTCGGTTGAATTTGTAAGCATTGAAATTCAGGAAGCCATCGACGAAGAGGAAGAAGATTCCGAAGAGAACCTGTTGCCACGTCCGCCGATTGTCACTGTTATGGGGCACGTCGACCATGGTAAAACCTCTTTATTGGATAGTATTCGTAAAACCAATGTCATCGCAGGTGAAGCCGGTGGTATTACACAGCATATCGGAGCTTACAACGTAAAATTGAGTGACGGCCGGACGATCACTTTCCTGGATACTCCGGGGCACGAAGCATTTACAGCGATGCGTGCCCGTGGTGCTCAAGTGACCGATATCGCTATCATCATCGTCGCTGCCGACGATAACGTCATGCCTCAAACCATCGAGGCGATCAACCACGCCAGTGCTGCGGGAGTACCTATTGTGTTTGCCATCAACAAAATAGATAAACCGGGAGCGAATCCGGACAAAATCCGGGAAGAACTGGCCAATATGAATTATCTGGTGGAAGAATGGGGAGGAAAATACCAATGCCAGGAAATCGCAGCTAAGAAAGGCTTAAATATCGAAGAGTTGCTGGAGAAGGTATTGTTAGAAGCCGAACTTCTGGATATGAAAGCCAATCCTCATAAGAAAGCTACCTGTTCTATCATCGAATCGTCTTTGGACAAAGGACGTGGATATGTAGCTACAGTGCTCGTACAATCCGGAACGCTTAAAGTAGGTGATATTGTGCTTGCCGGCCAGTATTTCGGACACGTCAAAGCCATGTTCAACGAACGGGGAGAAAAAATGGAGAAGGCAGGTCCTTCCGAACCGGCTTTAATATTAGGTTTGAACGGTGCTCCACAGGCAGGTGACAAATTCAATGTAATGGGAAACGAGAAAGAAGCGCGGCAACTTGCCAATAAACGGGAACAGCTCCAGCGTGAACAAGGTCTGCGTACTCAGAAACACATCACTCTGGACGAAATCGGACGCCGTATCGCTATCGGTAATTTCCAGGAATTGAATGTGATTGTTAAAGGCGACGTCGACGGTTCTATCGAAGCGTTGTCCGATTCACTGATCAAGCTGTCTACAGATGAGATCCAGGTGAACATCATTCACAAAGCTGTCGGACAGATTACAGAAGGAGATGTACTACTGGCTGCAGCCTCGAATGCAATCATCGTCGGGTTCCAGGTACGTCCGTCTATGGGCGCCCGTAAACTGGCTGAAAAAGAACAGATAGATATCCGGCTTTATTCTGTCATCTACCAGGCGATCGAAGAATTGAAATCAGCTATGGAAGGTATGCTTTCTCCGGAAATCAAAGAAGAAATCATTGCAACGGTCGAAGTTCTGGAAACCTTCAAAATCTCCAAAGTGGGTACCATCGCCGGTTGTATCGTCCGTGACGGCAAGATCACCCGTACAGCGAAAATCCGGGTTATCCGCGAAGGTATCGTCATTTACACCGGTGTTTTGGGTTCTTTGAAACGTTTTAAGGACGATGTAAAGGAAGTAACCAAAGGATTCGAATGTGGTCTGAATATCGAGAACTACAACGACATCCGGGTCGGAGACATGATCGAAGGATACCAGGAAGTGGAAGTGAAAAAAACACTTTAAATATATCGGACGAGCGACAAACGATTTCCATATTGCTTGCCGCTCTCTATTTTGTTAATCATTAATTAAGGAACATTTAACACCTGTCTAACACTGCTTATCAGGGATTATTTCTTTACTTTGTGATAGATAAAAAACAAAACAATTAATTTTTGAAAAAATGAAGAAGATATTGGTTATAATGGTACTGTTCGCAGCATTTACAACAGGACTGACAGCTCAGGTTTTAAAACCCGTAAAATGGCAAATCACCCAGAAAAAAGTGAGTGACGGAGTATATGATATCATCTGCAAAGCTACTGTAGACAGCGGATGGCATTTATACGACACGAAACTTCCCGAAGGCGGACCTCTGCCAACCACCTTCAATATGGATGAAGATGAAACCAGCGGTATCGAACTGGTAGGTGAATTCAAAGCGACAGAGAAAGCTCTGACCGAACATAGCGAAGCGTTCGATATGGATCTGAAATATTTTATCAATGCCGCTACTTTTGTTCAACGGGTCAAGGTAACCAGCGCAAAAGCTAAATTAGTGGGTTATGTAGAATATATGTCTTGCTCCGGCGGACAATGTACTCCTCCTGCAGAAGCAGATTTCAGTTTTGATTTAACAAAATAAGTACAGGATTCCGATTCCTGCTATAAAAAGAGACAAAGATCCAACCGATATTTTTGTCTCTTTTTTTCATCTTATCCGCTTATATAGTATGAAACATTTCCTGTTGGTTTTTCTGATTTCAGGATGTATCCCGGCTTTAGCCCAACCCTGGTTACACCGGGATAATAGTCCGGAATTGGATAGTCTGAGCTTTTTTTTCTTCGGAGACGTCATGCAACACGAACCTCAGATCAGCGGGGCCTGGAATGCAGAGACAGCTGATTACGACTATCTGCCCTGTTTTCAGTACATCACTCCTTATTGGCAAAAAGCCGATTATGTCATCGCCAATCTGGAAACGACTTTATCCGACAGGGGGTATAGTGGTTATCCTCAATTTTGTGCTCCCTGGCAACTTGCCCGTGATTTAAAAGCATGTGGAGTCGACATCCTGACCACCAATAACAATCATTCCTGCGACAAAGGACATCGCGGTATAGCTAAAACCATATACTATCTGGATTCCCTGCAATTCCCCCATACCGGAACCTTTACCGATACAACGGCTTGGATTACCCGTTCTCCCCTTTATATTCGCCAGGGAAAATTCAAGATTGCCCTGATCAGTTATACTTATGGGACTAACGGTATTCCGGTAACCCACGGCCAGGTCGTTTCCATGATCGATACCTTTCATATGGCCCGCCAAATCGAAAAGGCCCTTTTAGACACGGTCACCAATATCATTGCAGTCATGCACTGGGGTGAAGAGTATTTTACAGCTCCGAATGCAACTCAAAAAAAACTTTCTTCCTGGTTGCACGAACGGGGAGCCGACATCGTCATCGGTTCACACCCACACGTCATCCAACCGATAAGCTATATTCAACACGAACAGGACACACTGGGTGTTACTGTCTTCTCTTTAGGAAATTTTGTATCCAACCAAAGTAAACGATATACAAACGGAGGCTTGGGAGTTCACCTCACTCTTTACCGCCAAAACGGGAAAACCCGTTACCGGATGCAAACCCTCAGTAACTATGTCTATCGTCCACAGGAAGATGGGAAAAGACGTTATTACGTCATCCCCGAACCGGAAGCCCACCGAATCCTCGCCAGCCAGGACTCTTTGCTCTATACCCGATTTTTTCAGGATACCGATTCGATTATCGGTCATATAGCACCGAAATTCCAATTAGAATAGGTGCTCACCGAAATCGACTCCGCAAATATTTTTACCGGAAGGACTTATTTTATGTAATAAAATTTGTAATTTCGTAGAGTTAAAAAATAATAACTTTTAAATTATGAAAATTGCAGTAATTGCACATGATGGAAAAAAAGCCGAAATGGTAGCTTTCCTGAACAGACACATGGACTTTCTGAAATCCGTAGGTACAGAAATCGTAGCTACCGGAACTACAGGGAAACATGCACAGGATGCAGGTTTGGAAGTTGAACGCTTACTATCAGGGCCGTTGGGAGGTGATGCTCAGATTGCCGCATTGGTAGCTGAACACCAAATTGCGATGGTAATTTTCTTTCGGGATCCGCTGGGTAAACACCCACACGAACCGGATGTACAAATGTTAATGCGGGTATGTGACGTTCACAACGTACCTATCGCGACCAATCCAGCCAGCGCTGAAATGATGATTCGGGGATTCCTCGATATGCATCAGAAGTAAAGCCCGGACCCCGGACTTTACTAATGGAAACGTCTTTATCAATCGGCAGATAAAGCCGTTATTCAGAGAAATCTATGAAAACCTTTGCACAAACCATTCTCATCTATTATATTTGTGCAAAATATAAGATTCGGATGATCAGGAAATTTACAGCAATAACGCTTCTTTCTATGGCCAGCATAGTGATGCTTGCTTTTGTTGTATTTCCACATCATCATCACAACGAATATATCTGTTTCGCAACCGCTCACTGCCAGGATGAAGGAGAAAACGAAGAGCACAGTCATGACACAGGCAGTAGCAATCATCGGTGTGTAAAAAATCTTTTTCAAACCCAGATCAACCGGGGCCAAAATGTAGAACATCAGAGCGAAGAAGGAGCCTATCATCATTTTAGCCTCTCGTTGTTTCTTGTTTCCAATATTCTTGAATTCTTATCTTCTGAAGCAGAGCAACAATGTGATTCCGATAGTTATTATCAGGAAAAACTTCATACAGCCTGTTATATATCAGCCTTGGCCGGCCGAGCCCCTCCTTTTACAGTATAGTTTTCTAAATATCAGGGAGATACCCTTCTGATAAACCGGACAGAATTTTATCGTACCGATAAAGCTTAGTTCATAAAATTTATAAAGTCGATACCCCTGCGGGCGTTTTATTTACGGCCGCAGAACGATCGTTAGAAATGAGGTTTGGTATAATCCTCCGAAGAATACGATCCACTTTATAAACTTCAGACAGTGAAAACACAACTTTATCAGCTTTACCAATAAGAATTAACCGAATTAAATATCCATAAATAAAACGATATGAGACTATTTATTATAGCCCTAACTATTTTATCGATGTGTTTTTACGGATGTAAAAATACTCAAAAATCCTCTCATGAACACGAGACAGCCGAGGAGCATGCAGCTCATAACCACGACCATGAACACGAAAATCACGACCATGAACACGAAGGTCACAACCATGAAGAAGAGGAACATGAGAACGGCGAAGGACATAGTGATGAGATTATCTTCACAAAAGCACAGGCAGCCAAAACAGATTTTGAAGTGAAAGAAATACAGCCCGGAACCTTCCACCAGATTATCAAAACGACAGGTCAGGTGCTTCCGGCTCCCGGAGATGAATCGATCATCGTAGCCACCAACAACGGGGTTATTTCCTATGCTAACAATAACCTGGCGGAAGGAAGTATGGTAAAACAAGGACAACCTCTTTTTTACATTACTTCGAAGCACATGGGCGAAGGAGATTATTATACCCGTATCCATGCCAATTACGAAAAAGCCAAAGCCGAATACGAACGAGCTGAAAAATTAGTAAAAGATCAGATTGTTTCTCAAAAAGAATTTGAAAATGCCCGCTTAAATTATCAGAACGCCAAAACCGCTTATGAAGCTATTTCGGGTAAACAATCGGCCAAAGGTGTCGGGATCACCACTCCATTAACCGGTTATCTCAAAAACATCTCTGTCAAAGACGGCGAATATGTTACAGCAGGTCAGGCTATAGCCACTGTATCGCAAAATAAAAAACTGGTTTTACGTGCAGACGTATCTGAAAAATACTATAACTCGCTGAATTCCATCAACAATGCCAACTTTAAAACTCCTTACGATAATCGAGTATATGCTTTACCTGATTTATCCGGGAAATTACTATCTGTCGGTAAGGCAGCCGGAACAAATTCATTTTTTATCCCGGTAACCTTCGAATTCGACAACCGTGGTGATATCATTCCGGGTTCATTCGTCGAAATATACCTGCTCTCTTATCCCATGGAGAATGTACTGAGCCTTCCGGTATCGGCTTTAACGAACGAAATGGGTAATTTTTATGTATACCGCCAACTCGATGAAGAAGGTTACCAAAAGCAAGAAATCACACTCGGAGCCAACAATGGCAAGGAAGTTCAGGTATTATCAGGCTTAACTCCGGGAGACCGGATCGTTACCCGTGGAGCTTATCAGGTGAAAATGGCTTCAGCCTCTGCTGCTATTCCGGGTCATACCCACGAACATTAAAATGGAGTAACTATGCTAAATAAAATCATACAATATTCATTACACAACCGTTTGTTGGTAATGATTGCAGCAGTAGCCCTGCTGATTTGGGGAAGCATTACAGCCCACAACATGGAAGTGGATGTTTTTCCAGACCTGAATGCTCCGACCGTAGTGGTGATGACCGAAGCTCAAGGGATGGCACCGGAAGAAGTAGAACGGCTGGTGACCTTCCCGGTGGAAACCGCTGTCAACGGAGCCACCGACGTCAGACGTGTACGTTCGTCTTCTACCACAGGTTTCTCGGTCGTATGGGTTGAATTCGAATGGGGTACGAATATTTATACAGCCCGGCAGATTGTATCGGAAAAGCTGGCAACCCTGGGAGAAGCACTTCCTGATAATGTCGGTACTCCCACCCTGGGCCCCCAATCTTCGATCCTGGGTGAAATGATGATTATCGGTCTGACTGCCGACAGTACTTCTTTACAGGATTTACGTACAATAGCCGATTGGACCATCCGACCGCGCTTACTCTCGACCGGAGGAGTTGCCCAAGTGGCCGTTATCGGAGGCGACATCAAAGAGTATCAGATATTGCTCGATCCGGCCCGTATGAAGTATTACAATATCGGATTGGACGAGGTCCTGCCGGTAGTAGAAAATATGAACCAAAATGCCACCGGAGGTATCCTTTACGAATACGGAAATGAATATATCATACAGGGAGTTATGGCAACCACCCGGGTCGAGGAAATAGGTAAAGCCGTCATTAAAACCGTCGACGATTTTCCTATCACATTGGCTGATATTGCAAACGTTCAGATCGGAGCTAAAACACCTAAATTAGGAGTTGCTTCAGAAAAAGGTAAACCGGCAGTGCTGGTTACCGTCACCAAACAACCCGGCACCAACACCCTCGAACTAACCGACAAACTGGATGCCTCTATCCAGGAACTTCGTAAAACTTTACCGGAAGACGTCGAGGTTTCGACAGACATTTTCAGGCAATCCCGTTTTATCAACAGTTCGATCCACAACATCCAGGAAGCTTTACTGGAAGGAGCTGTTTTTGTGATTGTGGTGTTGTTCTTTTTCCTGATGAATTTCCGGACCACGATCATTTCCCTCGTCGCTCTTCCTTTGTCTATGTTGATGGCAATCCTGGTGATGCATGCTTTGGGGTTGACAATCAATACTATGAGTTTAGGAGGTTTGGCTATTGCTATCGGCTCGTTGGTCGACGATGCGATTGTGGATGTGGAAAATGTATATAAACGCTTACGCGAAAACCGATTCAAACCCGCCACAGAACGACGCCCGACCATCGAAATTGTTTTCGAAGGTTCGAAAGAAGTCCGGATGCCTATCCTGAACTCTACGTTGATCATCGTGGCTTGTTTTCTTCCTTTATTTTTCCTTTCGGGCATGGAAGGCAGAATGCTGATACCGCTGGGTATTGCTTTCGTTGTCGCCCTGTTTGCTTCGACCGTCATCGCTTTGACACTGACTCCGGTATTATGCAGTTATATGCTGACTACCGAAAAAGCATTGAAAAAAAGCGAAAAGGAGCCATTTATCTCCCGCAGCTTAAAAAAGGTATACCGAAAATCGTTAAACTGGGCACTGCATTACAAAAAAATAGTGATCGGTACAGCTGCCACCCTACTGGTTTTATCGCTGATCATCCTATTCAGTTTAGGACGTAGCTTCTTGCCTCCTTTCAACGAAGGTTCGCTGACCATCAATATCAGTACCATGCCGGGTATCTCACTTGAAGAGTCGGACCGTATGGGTGGATTAGCCGAAAAGATTCTCCTGGGGATTCCGGAAATTCAAACTGTGGCACGTAAGACAGGACGTGCCGAGCTAGATGAACATGCACTGGGAGTAAATACCTCCGAAATCGAAGCACCTTTCGAGTTACAAGACCGGGACAGAGATGAATTTCTGGCTGATGTACGAAAACAATTGGGTGAACTGAAAGGGGCCAATATCGAAATCGGTCAACCGATCTCCCACCGTATCGACGCCATGCTTTCCGGAACGAAAGCCAACATTGCGATCAAACTATTCGGTAATGACCTGAATAAACTGTATAGCTTGGGAAGTGAAATCAAAAATTCTATACAAGGAATCGACGGTATTGCGGACCTGACTCTGGAACAACAGATCGAACGTCCTCAGTTACAGATTCTTCCTAAACGGGACATGTTGGCTAGGTATGGTATTACTCTACCGGAATTTTCCGAATTTATCAATGTCGCTCTGGCCGGGAAAGTAGTTTCACAAGTGAATGAAGGTGGAAAAATCTTCGACCTGACCATTAAAGTAGCCGACCATGACCGGGATAGCATGGAAGAAATCGGTGAACTCATGCTGGATGCCGATGGACGTAAAGTGCCCCTGCATTATGTAGCGGAAGTACTTCCCCTATCCGGGCCCAACACCATCAGCCGGGAGAATGTACAACGTAAGATCGTCGTTTCTGCCAATGTTGCCGGCAGGGATTTGAAAGGCGTAGTCAACGATATCCAAAAAACAGTAGACGAACAAATCTCTCTACCGGAAGGTTATCACATCGAGTATGGCGGACAGTTCGAAAGTGAAGCAGCTGCTTCCCGAACTTTATTCCTGACTTCCCTGATCTCCATCCTACTGATATTCTTGATTTTGTATCATGAATTCCGGAGTTTACCTTTATCCGGTATCATCATGTTGAATCTGCCCTTAGCCATCATCGGAGGAGTGATCAGTATCTGGTTTACCTCAGGGGTAATCAGTATCCCTTCTATCATCGGATTCATTTCCCTATTCGGTATCGCTACCCGTAACGGAATACTACTGGTATCCCACTACAATCATTTACGAGAAGAAGGTCTAAATCTGAGGGAAAGTATTATTCAAGGTTCTTTGGACCGGCTCAATCCGATTCTGATGACAGCCTTAACCTCTGCACTGGCTTTAATTCCGCTGGCTGTGGGTGGGGATCTTCCGGGAAATGAAATCCAAAGTCCTATGGCACAGGTGATATTAGGAGGATTATTAAGCTCCACTCTGCTAAACGGATTTGTAGTCCCTATCGTATATTTTCTGTTGAACCGGAAAAAAGAAGCATCAATAGTAACCCCTCAGGAGATACAAGCCGATTTATAAATTTACAATTCATCATTATGAAAAAATACATATACATCCTTTGCCTGTCTCTGATCGTCACTCTCCCTGTATTTTCTCAATCGGGAATCAAGGAAGTGCTTAAAAATATCGAGGTAAACAATCCCACCTTACAAGCAGGCATGCAACTAAACCAAGCACAAAAGCTGGAAGCACGGACGGGGATTTTTTTACCCAACCCGACAGTCGAATTAAATCAATTGTGGGCCGACCGTAGTGTAGGCGGAAATGCCAACGAATTAGCCGTCGTACAGAGTTTCGACTTCCCTACGGTCTATGCCAATAAAAACAAATTGGCCAAATTGAAATCTGCAACTTCCGATCTCCAATATGCAGCCACCCGTCAGGAGATCTTACTGACAGCACAACAGACCTGCCAGGAGATCATATACTTACGCAAACAAAAACAGTTATTGGACCAACGGCTGAAAAATGCGGAAAAACTAGCAGAATTGTATCGTCAACGTTTTGCGAATGGTGATGCCAACCGATTAGAATACAACAAAATTCAATTAGAAAAGATTAATGCCAATAATGCCAGCCGACTCAATAACTCGGCTTTGCGGGCTCAATTGGAGAAATTACAGGCACTGAACGGTGGCCACCCCCTCGATTTCGAAGCAACGGACTACCCACAGACTCAGGTTCTACCGGACTATTCCAGTCTGGAATCGGAGTATCTGGCCGCTGATCCCACATTAAAAAGTCTACGCAGCGAATCCGAATCCGCCCGACGGGAGATCAAAGTAAACCGGGCCCTGACTTTACCTAAATTCGATCTGGGTTACCGTCGTAACGGGGGTAGTGAATCAAAGATGAACGGTTTCAAAATCGGCCTTTCGATTCCGCTTTGGGAAAATAGAAACACGGTTAAACAAGCAAAAGCACAAGCCGAATATACGGTTACCAATATCTTAGCCAATCAACAGACCCTGAAAGCTACCCTCCGGGAACTATACCTGCAAGCCGAAGCTTTGGCAAACTCCCGGAATGAATATGCAGAGGCTCTTTCCAGCCAACGGACCGACGAATTACTCAATAAGGCTCTCGAAACCGGGCAGATATCCATGATCGATTATTTTGTAGAGATCACTCTGCTTTACGATAGTATGCAAAACTATTTGGATGTAGAAAAAGAATATCAGAATGCAGTGGCCCAACTATTACAATATCAATTGTAATAAGTTTTAAAGTCCCCCAACCTGCCGGCGCGTTTTTACAGCCA
>ERZ857840.3194-NODE-3194-length-14262-cov-9.981277_pt1 | contig 14262 bp, 9 predicted proteins | sample MGYA00519760_ERZ857840 | MGnify/ENA primary metagenome ERZ857840 (study PRJEB31778, sample SAMEA3449371) | human gut metagenome | biome: human gut; feature: human-associated habitat; material: faeces | place: United Kingdom | collected 2010/2012 ... | reverse complement strand
GCCGGCGCGACCGGCGTGCTGCTGCTCGTGCGGGCGGAGCAGTACGCCGACCTCTGCTGGCAGGCAACGGCGGCAGGCGTGCTGATCCTGTCCAAGCCGACTCCCTCCGCCCTGCTGCTCCAGTCCCTGACGCTCCTGTGCGGGACGCGCGAGCGCCTGCGCCGTATGGAGCAGAAAACGGTATCCATGGAGGACAGGATGGAGGAAATCCGCCTTGTCAACCGGGCAAAGTGGGTGCTGATCGACCAGCTCCGCATGACCGAGCAGGAGGCACACCGCTACATTGAAAAGCAGGCGATGGACCGGTGCGTCACCCGCCGCGCCGTGGCGGAATCCATCCTGGCAACCTATCGCTGAGCGCCGGGGAGCGCACCGTCCCCCCGGACACCTGATTCTGAACTGATTTTGAGGAGGAGTATCCCATGACCAAATATATTTTTGTGACCGGGGGCGTCGTCTCCGGGCTCGGAAAAGGCATCACCGCCGCCTCGCTGGGGCGGCTGCTCAAGGCACGCGGCTTCAAGGTCGCGGCACAGAAGCTGGATCCGTATATCAACGTGGATCCCGGCACCATGAGCCCCTATCAGCATGGCGAAGTGTACGTTACCGAGGACGGCGCCGAGACCGATCTGGATCTCGGGCACTATGAACGCTTCATCGACGAGGACCTCAACCGTTTTTCCAACCTGACCACGGGCAAAGTGTACTGGAACGTGCTCAACAAGGAGCGCCGCGGCGAGTACCTCGGCTCCACCGTGCAGGTCATCCCCCATATCACCAACGAAATCAAGGACTTCGTGTACCGCGTCGGCAAGCAGACCGATGCCGACGTAGTCATTACCGAGATCGGCGGTACCATCGGCGACATAGAGTCCCAGCCCTTTCTGGAGGCCGTGCGGCAGATTTCTCTGGAGGTCGGGCGGGAGAACAGTCTCTTTATCCATGTCACGCTGGTACCGTTTTTGCGTGGCTCGGACGAGCATAAATCCAAGCCGACCCAGCACTCGGTCAAGGAGCTGCAGGGCATGGGCATCAATCCCAACATCATCGTCCTGCGCTGTGACGAGCCGCTGGAGCCTTCCATTTTTAAGAAGATCTCCATGTTCTGCAACGTCAAGCCGGACTGCGTGATCGAGAACCTCACCATCCCGTACCTCTACGAGGCACCGCTGATGCTGGAGCAGGCAAACTTCTCCGCTGTGGTCTGCCGCGAGCTGGGACTGGACGCGCCGGAGCCGGATCTTGCCGAGTGGTCGGACATGGTCACGCGCATCAAGACGCGCGAGAAGGAGGTACACATCGGGCTGGTCGGCAAGTACGTGCAGCTGCACGACGCCTACCTCTCCGTGGCGGAGGCTATGCGCCACGCCGGGTACACGCTCAACACGCACATCCGCATCCACTGGATTGATTCCGAGACGCTGACCGAAGCCAACGCCGGGGAGACGCTGGGCTCGCTGGACGGTATCATCGTACCGGGTGGCTTCGGCGGGCGCGGCATCGAGGGGATGATCGTCGCCGTGCAGTACGCGCGCGAGCATCACGTGCCCTTCTTCGGCATCTGCCTGGGTATGCAGATCGCCGTGATTGAGTTCGCACGGCACGTGGCGGGCATTCCCGATGCGCACTCCGGCGAGTTTGACGAGCTGTGCCGCCACAAGGTCATCGACTTTATGCCCGGTCAGAGCAACAACATCGACAAGGGCGGCACGCTCCGTCTGGGCGCCTACCCCTGCCGCATCCAGCCCGGCACGACCATGGCGCGCTGCTATGGCACCGAGCTTATCTCCGAGCGCCACCGCCACCGCTACGAGTTCAACAACGACTACCGCGACATCATGCAGGCTGCCGGGCTGACGCTGTCCGGTCTGTCCCCCGACGGCTCCCTGGTCGAGACCGTGGAGCTGTCCGACCGCCCCTTCTTCGTGGGCGTTCAGTATCACCCCGAATTCAAGTCCCGTCCCAACCGCGCACACCCGCTCTTCCGCGGCTTTATCGCCGCCGCACTGGAAAAGGCGGAGACGCGCTGAGCGCCGGACGGTAAACGGTAAACGGTAAACGGTAATCTCACCCCGCCGAAAGCGGAAGATGGAAAGGAAGGATCAGATGAGTTTTTATGCCGGATCGGAGGGCAGATGCCTCCGCACGCAATCCGACGGACGCACCCCCGACACCCTGCACGAGGAGTGCGGCGTGTTCGGCGTGTACGCCCCCAGGCAGACCGACATTGCAGGACTGATTTACTACGGGCTGTATTCGCTCCAGCACCGGGGGCAGGAAAGCTGCGGCATTGTGGTCAATGACGACGGCGTGTTCGTCTCCCACAAGGACCTGGGTCTTGTCAATGAGGTTTTCGGCAAGGATGTCCTGCGCCGCCTGCCCACCGGGCGGCTGGGCGTGGGGCACGTCCGCTACGGCACGACAGGCGGCACCGACCGCGCCAACTGTCAGCCCATTGAGATCAACCACAGCAAGGGACGGCTGGCGCTGGCGCACAACGGAAACATCAGCAACGCCTACGACCTGCGCTGTGCGCTGGAGTCGCGGGGCGCCATTTTCCACACCACCAGCGATACCGAGACCATCGCCTACATCGTCACGCAGGAGCGCCTCTGCACGCCCTCCATTCAGGAGGCGGTCAGCCGCGCCATGTACAGGCTGGACGGCGCCTACTCCTTGGTGCTGATGTCCGCCGCCAAGCTCATCGCCGTCCGCGACCCGCACGGCTTCCGCCCGCTGTGCTACGGCGTCATGCCGGACGGAACCTACATCGTCGCCTCCGAATCCTGCGCGCTGGGGGCGGTCGGCGCCCGCTTCGAGCGGGACGTCCTGCCCGGCGAGATACTGGTCTTTGACGAGAACGGCGTGCATTCCGACACCTCGCACTGCGCCCCGCACGTGACCTGCGGCAAGCACACCTGCGTCTTTGAGTACATCTACTTCGCCCGCCCCGATTCGGTCATCGACGGGGTATCGGTTCACGCCGCCCGCCAGCGCGCCGGGCAGGTTCTGGCACGGCGCCATCCCGCCGAGGCGGACGTCGTCATCGGCGTGCCGGACTCCGGGCTGGATGCGGCACTGGGCTACGCGGCGGAATCCGGCATCCCCTACGGCATCGGATTCGTCAAGAACCGCTACATCGGGCGCACCTTCATCTCGCCGGGGCAGGATCAGCGCATCAATCTTGTGCGCATCAAGCTCTCGCCGGTGACCGAGGTGGTCGCGGGTAAGCGCGTCGTGCTGGTGGACGACTCCATCGTGCGCGGCACGACCAGCCGCCAGATCGTCTCGCTGCTGCGCGACACGGGCGCGACCGAGGTGCATATGCGCATATCCGCGCCGCCGTTCCTCAACCCCTGCTACTACGGAACCGACATTGATTCCCGGGATCACCTGATCGCCGCCCACCACACGGTGGAGGAAACGGCAGCCATCATCGGGGTGGACACGCTGGGCTACCTGCCCGACGGGGATCTGCCCGTGCTGGTCAACAGGGAGGGGCAGACCTGCGAGCAGGCAGGGCTGTGTCACGCCTGTTTCTGCGGGCATTACCCGACCGCCGTCCCGGAGCATACCGAGAAGGATCGCTTTGAAGCAAAGCTCTCCGATAAACCCGCCAAACCACGCTCCCGCAACCGGGAGTAACCAACCGCGGCACAAAGAAAGGATGGATCAAACCATGGAAAATCTGGTCAAACTGTACGAGGGCAAGAGCAAGATCGTGTATGAGGGCACCGAGCCCGGCACCTGCGTCATTTCCTACAAGGACACCGCAACTGCCGGAAACGGCGTCAAGAAGGAGGATCTGCCCGGCAAGGGAAAGCTCAATGCAGCCATCTCCAACATCATCTTTGACTATCTGGCAAAGAACGGCGTCCGGACGCACCTTCTCCGTGTCATCGACGACACGACCGTGCTGGTGCGGAAGGCGGACATCGTGATGGTGGAGGTCATCGTGCGCAACGTAGCGGCTGGCAGCTTCTCCAAGAAGTACGGCGTGCCGGAGGGCACTGCGCTCAACAACCGCGTGGTGGAATTCAGCCTCAAGAGCGACGAGCTGGGCGACCCCATGATCAACGACTCCCAGATCACGGCAATCGGCGTGGCAACGCAGGCGGAGCTGGACGAGCTGCGCGCCATGGCTCTGCGCGTGGATGAGCTGATGACCGAGCTGTTTGCCAAGTGCGGCATCCGGCTGGTGGACTTCAAGCTGGAGTTCGGCAGAGCCGGCGGCGAGCTGCTGCTCTGCGATGAGATCTCGCCGGACTCCTGCCGTCTGTGGGACGCCGAGACCAACCGCAAGATGGATAAGGACAGATTCCGCCGCGACCTGGGCAACGTGCTGGACGGCTACCGCGACGTGCTGGCACGCCTGCAGGCGGCGCACGTCTGAGGATCCGGGGGCTCACATGGCTGAGAAACACGCTGTTTACGAAAACCCCCTGTGCCGCCGCTACGCGAGCCGGGAGATGCAGGAAATCTTCTCGGACGACCGCAAGTTTTCCACCTGGCGGCGGCTGTGGGTCGCGCTGGCGGAAAGCGAGCGCGAGCTGGGACTGAATATTACGGTGGAGCAGATCGCCGAGCTGCGGGCGCACGTGGACGACATCGACTACGACGTGGCGGACGCGCGGGAGCGCGAGGTGCGGCATGACGTCATGGCGCATATCTACGCCTACGGCAAGGTCTGCCCGGACGCGCGGGCGATCATCCATCTGGGCGCGACCAGCTGCTACGTCGGGGACAACACGGACGTGCTCCTGCAGCGGGAGGCGCTCCTGCGCATCCGGACGCTGCTTTTGCGCACCATCGCCGCACTGGCGGATTTCGCGGAGAAGTATGCCGATCTGCCGACGCTGGCGTATACGCACTTCCAGGCGGCACAGCCGACCACGGTCGGCAAGCGCGCAACGCTGTGGCTGCAGGACATGATGCTGGATCTGGAGCATCTGGAGTTTGTGCTGGGCAGCATGAAGCTGCTGGGCTGTCGCGGCACGACCGGGACGGGGGCGAGCTTCCTCGACCTGTTCGGCGGGGACGGGCAGAAGGTCCGCGCGCTGGAGGACAGGATTGCGGAGAAGCTGGGCTTCGCGTCGGCTTACGCCGTCAGCGGGCAGACCTATACGCGCAAGGCGGATTATTTCCTGCTTTCGGTGCTGTCCGGCATCGCGCAGAGCGCCATGAAATTCTCCGGCGACATCCGCCTGCTCTCGCACATGAAGGAGTTCGACGAGCCGTTTGAATCCGGGCAGGTCGGCTCCTCCGCCATGGCGTACAAGCGCAACCCCATGCGGAGCGAACGCATCACGTCGCTTGCACGCTACGTCATCACCGACACGCTCAATCCCGCCCTGACCGCCGGCACGCAGTGGCTGGAGCGGACGCTGGACGATTCCGCCAACCGCCGCATCAGCATCCCGGAGGCGTTCCTGGCAACCGACGGCATCCTGTCGCTCTGCATCAACATCATCTCCGGCGGCACGGTCTACCCGAACGTCATCCGCAAGCACCTGATGGAGGAGCTTCCCTTCATGGCGACCGAGAACATCCTCATGGAGTGCGTCAAGCGCGGCGGCGATCGGCAGATTCTGCACGAGGCAATCCGCCGGCACGCAGTCGCCGCCGGCAAAGCCGTCAAGCAGGACGGCGCCGACAATGACCTGCTGGATCGCATCGCCGCAGATCCGGTCTTCGGGCTGACACGCGCCGATATTGACGCCATCATCGCCGCCGGGCACTTCACCGGGCTTGCCCCGGAGCAGACCCGCGCTTACGTTGCCGCAGTGCGCGCCGCCCTTGCCGCCGATCCCACCCGGGCTGCCGCCCTCGCAACACCGGACGACACCAAGGTGCTGGTCTGAGCCGCACTGCCGGGGCAGTGCCGCAATTTTCCGTTCCGCCGTGCTATTCTCTATACTTATGTAAGGAGACAAAACATCATGTTAACCGCAATCGTGGGAATCAACTGGGGCGATGAAGGCAAGGGCCGTATGGTCGATCTGCTCTCGTCCGACTATGACATCATCTGCCGCTATCAGGGCGGCAACAACGCGGGGCACACCGTCGTCAACGACAAGGGCAAGTTCATCCTGAATCTGCTCCCGTCCGGCATCCTGCGCGAGACCACCGTCAACGTTATGGGTAACGGCATGGTCATTGATCTGGAGCATCTGGTGGGGGAGGTGACGCACCTGCGCGAGAAGGGCATCGCCATCACGCCGGACAACCTGAAAATCAGCGACAAGGCTATCATCTGTATGCCCTACCACAAGCTGCAGGACATCATGGAGGAGGATCGCCTTGCCGACCGCAAGTTCGGCTCCACCCGCCGCGGCATCGCGCCGGTCTACGCCGACAAGTACATGAAAAAAGGTCTGCGCATGGAGGATCTTCTGCACCCGGACACCCTGCGGCAGAAGGTGTACGACATCGTGGAGTGGAAGAACATCACGGTCACGGGCTACGGGCACGCACCGGTCGATCCGGAGGAAATGCTCGCGTGGCTGGATCGCTACGGCTCCGCCGTCGCTCCCTATGTGACCGATGTGTCCGGGTACCTGGAGCAGGCGATCGCGGCGGGCAAGCGCATCCTGTTCGAGGCGCAGCTCGGTGCCCTGCGCGACATTGATTTCGGCATCTATCCCTACACCTCCTCCTCCACGACGCTGGCAGGCTACGCGCCCATCGGCGCGGGCGTCCCCGGCGTCCGGCTGGATTCGGTCGTGGGCATCATGAAGGCGTACTCCACCTGCGTCGGCGAAGGCCCCTTCACCTGCGAGATGTTCGGCGATGAGGCAAAGGCGCTGCGCGATGCGGGCGGCGAGTACGGCGCCGCGACCGGGCGTCCCCGCCGGGTCGGACCGTTCGACGTGCCTGCCTCCCGCTACGGCGTCCGGATGCAGGGCGCCGACACCGTCGTGCTGACCAAGCTGGACGTGCTGTCCTATCTGGACAGGGTGCCGGTCTGCGTTGCCTACGAGGTGGACGGCGTGCGCACCACCGACTTCCCGACAGGCGACCGCCTGCTGCGGGCAAAGCCGGTCGTGGAGTATGTTGACGGCTTCGGCGACGTGTCCCCCTGCCGCACGTGGGACTCCCTGCCCGAGAACGCAAGGAAGTATATCCGGTTCATCGAGCAGGCGGTCGGGTGCCGCGTGGGCTATGTCTCGGTCGGCGCGGGACGTGACGAATATATCAAACTGTGATAAGAGGTTTTGATACGTATGGCGAATGTGCAACAGGGACAGCATGAGCTTTTGCTGATTCTGGACTTCGGGGGGCAGTACAAGGAGCTGATCGCCCGGCGCGTGCGGGAATGCGGCGTGCTGTCGATCGTCCGGGCAGGGGATATCTCCGCCGCGGCTGTCCGGGAGATGGCGCCGATCGGCATCATTCTCACGGGCGGTCCGAACAGCGTATACTGCGCGGATTCCCCGCACTGCGACAGGGAAATATTTGAGCTGGGCATTCCGGTGCTGGGCATCTGCTACGGCTCCCAGCTGCTGGCATGGACGATGGGCGGCGAGGTTGCCCCCTGCTCCACCAGCGAGTACGGGCGGACTCCCATGCGCGTGGACACCTCCTCCCCGCTGTTTGCGGGGCTGGACGCGGAGCAGATCGGTCTGATGAGCCACACCGACCGCATCGTGCGCCTGCCGGAGGGCTTCTCCTGCGCGGCGTCCACCGACAACTGCCCCAACGCGGCGCTGGAGGATCGGGCGCGGCGGCTGTACGGCGTCCAGTTCCACCCGGAGGTGGAAAGCACGCCCAACGGGACTGCCATGATCCGCAATTTCCTCTACAACGTCTGCCACGCGGCGGGCGACTACAATCTCCGCGATCTGGAAAAGCAGCTGACGGAGGCTGTGCGGGCGCAGGTCGGGACGGATCATGTCCTGCTCGGACTGTCCGGCGGAGTGGATTCCTCGGTCTGCGCGGCGTTGCTGTCGCGTGCCATTCCGGGACAGCTGCACTGCATCTTCGTGGATCACGGACTCATGCGCAAGGATGAGGGCGATGAGGTGGAGGCGGCGTTCCGGGGGCGCGATCTGCATTTCATCCGCGTCAACGCGGCGGATCGCTTCCTCGGCGCGCTGAAGGGCGTGACCGATCCGGAGCAGAAGCGCAAGATCATCGGCACGGAGTTTGTCCGGGTGTTTGAGGAGGAGGCGCGCAAGCTGCCGCACGTCCGCTACCTCGCGCAGGGAACCATTTACCCCGATGTCATCGAATCCGGCGGCGGCAAGGGCGGCAAGGCGGCGACCATCAAGAGTCACCACAATGTCGGCGGTCTGCCGGATAACATGAGCTTTGCCGGCGTGGTGGAGCCGCTGCGCGGGCTGTTCAAGGACGAGGTGCGCGCACTGGGGCGCCAGCTGGGGCTTCCCGCCGCCTTCGTCAACCGTCAGCCCTTCCCCGGTCCGGGGCTGGGCGTGCGCGTGGTGGGCGAGATCACCGAGGAAAAGCTGGCGATCCTGCGTGAGGCGGACGCCATTTTCCGCGCGGAGATCGTGCGGCGGCACATCCGGGCGGATCAGTACTTCGCCGTGCTGACCGACACCCGGTCAGTCGGTGTGGTGGGCGATTTCCGTACCTACGGGTATACGGTCGCCCTGCGCGCCGTGCGCACATCCGACTTCATGACCTGCGTCTATGTCCCGATTTCGCACACGACGCTGAGCGCCGTTGCCACCCGCATCGTCAACGAGGTGCCCGGTGCCGGGCGCGTCGTCTACGACATCACCGGCAAGCCGCCGGCGACCGTGGAATGGGAGTGACGGCTGCTTCGGCGGGACGTCCCGGGGACGCTGCGCCGCTTACCTTTGCCAAACTGCACGGACTGGGCAACAGCTACCTGTTCGTGTATGCCGACCGCGACCCCGCCGATCCGGCGGCGCTGTCGGTGCGCCTGTCCGACCCGCGCCGCGGCGTGGGGGCGGACGGCATGATCTGGATTCTTCCCTCAGCGGTCGCGGACTTCCGTATGCGTGTTTTCAACGCGGACGGGAGTGAAGCCGCCATGTGCGGCAACGGCATCCGCTGTCTCGGCAAGTATGTGTACGACCGGGGGCTGACGGCACGCACCGAGCTGACCGTGGAGACGCCCGCCGGGATCCGCCGCCTGTGGTTACACACGGCGGGCGGGCGCGTGGCGTCGGTCACGGCGGACATGGGGCGTGCGGCTGTATGTGCCGCGCAGACGCTGACTCTGCCGGACGGCGAAACAATTACCCTGCGCCGCGTGTCGGTGGGCAATCCGCACGCGGTGCTGTTCCGCGCCTCCATGCCGGATGCGGCGCTCCTGCGCCTCGGCACGGCGCTTCAGACGCACCCTGCCTTTCCCGGCGGCGTGAATGTTGAGCTGGTGCATCTTTCTGCTCCCGCGACCCTGCGGATGAGGGTTTTTGAGCGGGGCAGCGGTGTGACCTCCGCCTGCGGGACGGGCGCCTGTGCCGCCGTTGCGGCGGCGGTCGCGGACGGGGTATGCGCATCCGGGGCGGACATCACGGTTCGGCTGGACGGCGGCGAGCTGACTGTCCGCGCCGAGCCGGACGGGACGCTGTTCCTGACCGGGGCTGCCGGGGAAATCTGTGAGGGAACCGCCTGGGTGTAAGCGGGGAAGGAAAAAGAACACAGAGTCGACAGGTTCAGCCAATGCCGCAAAAATCCATTTCCCGCATAGACTTTTCAGTTTTGACCGTTTGCCGCCGCGGACAACGCGGAATCATCCATTCCGGATCGGGCAGATGACGCCCGGAATGAAAGGAGAAAGAAACATGAAGCAGAAAGACCGGAAGCTCGTCTTAGAGGACGGCAGCGTGTACACCGGCTACGGGTTCGGATACCCGGCAGACCGCGTGTGCGAGATCGTGTTCAACACCTCCATGGTCGGGTACCAGGAGATCGTTTCGGATCTGTCCTATACCGATCAGGCGGTCGTGATGACCTACCCCCTCATCGGCAACTACGGCGTTACCGATGACGACTTTGAGTGCAAAACACCTGGGATCGGCGGCATGATCGTGTATGACTACAACGATATGCCCTCCAACTTCCGCTACACCAAGACCCTGTCCGAGCTGCTGGAGGAGAACGGAATCCCCGGGCTGTCCGGCGTCGATACGCGCAGTCTTACCCGCAGTATCCGGGATCACGGCACGCGGCGCGGCTTGCTGACTGCCATAGACACCCCCGTCGGGCAGGCGCTGGAAATCATCCGCGCAACCCCCGTTCCGCATGACGCCGTAGCGCGCGTCAGCTGCCGCAAGCGCTGGTACGCCCGGACTGCCAACCCCCGCTTCAATGTCGTGGCGGTGGACTGCGGCATCAAGCTGAATATCGTCCGCAGTCTGAATCAGTTCGGCTGCAACGTCACCGTGGTGCCGTATACCACCACGGCGGAGGAAATCGCATTCCTGAAGCCGGACGGTGTCTTTCTCTCCAACGGCCCCGGCGACCCGGCGGACGTCCTGCCCGTTATCCGGACGGTGCGCGGACTGCGCGGACGCTTCCCCATCTTCGGCATCTGCCTCGGGCATCAGCTCATTTCGCTTGCCTACGGCGCCGAAACCTACAAGCTCAAGTTCGGGCACCGCGGCGGCAACCACCCGGTCATGAACCTGACGACGGGGAAGGTCGAGATGACCTCGCAGAACCACAGCTACGCCGTGCGTCCGGAGTCGCTGGAGGGAACGGGACTGACCGTCACCCACCGCAACCTGCTGGATGACACCGTGGAGGGTGTCGCCTGCCCGGCAGACAGCGTTTTCTCGGTACAGTACCACCCGGAGAGCGCGCCCGGACCGCAGGACAGCCGATACCTGTTTGAGCAATTCGTCCGGAGCATGGCGGACGCAAAGGAGGTGAGCCGGAATGCCTAAGAGAACCGATATACGGAAGGTGCTTGTCATCGGCTCCGGTCCCATCGTGATCGGGCAGGCGGCGGAGTTCGACTACGCCGGCACGCAGGCGTGTCTGGCTCTCAAGGAGGAGGGCTACGAGGTTATCCTCGCCAACTCCAACCCCGCGACCATCATGACCGACACCTCGGTCGCCGACAAGGTGTACATGGAGCCGCTGACGCTGGAATTCCTTGCGCGCATCTGCCGCATGGAGCGTCCCGACGCCATCGTGCCGGGCATCGGCGGGCAGACCGGACTGAATCTTGCCATGCAGCTTGCCAAAAAGGGCGTGCTGGCTGAGTGCGAGATCGAGCTTCTGGGCACCGATGCCGACAGCATCGAGCGCGCCGAGGACCGCGAGCTGTTCAAGGAGCTGTGCGAGCAGATCGGGGAGCCGGTCGTGCCGTCGCAGATCACGTACAGCGTCGAGGAGGCAATCACCGCGGCGGAGCAGATCGGGTACCCTGTCATCCTGCGCCCCGCCTTCACGCTGGGCGGCACGGGCGGCGGCTTTGCCTACAACCCCGACGAGCTGCGCGAAATGATGAAGAACGCGCTGGCGCTCTCCCCGGTGCATCAGGTGCTGGTCGAGAAGAGCATCAAGGGCTACAAGGAGATCGAGTACGAGGTTATCCGGGACGCCAACGACACCGCCATCACGGTGTGCAACATGGAAAACCTTGACCCCGTGGGCATCCACACCGGCGACTCCATCGTGGTGGCACCCAGCCAGACGCTGACCAACAAGGAGTACCAGATGCTGCGCGACAGCGCACTGAAGATCATCCGCGCCCTGCACGTCAAGGGCGGATGCAACGTACAGTTCGCGCTGGATCCCCACTCCTTCCGCTACTACGTCATTGAGGTCAATCCCCGCGTTTCGCGCTCCTCTGCGCTGGCGTCCAAGGCAAGCGGCTACCCCATCGCGCGGGTGTCCGCCAAGATCGCCGTGGGCATGGATCTGCACGAGATCCGGCTGGCAAACACGCTTGCCAGCTTTGAGCCGACGCTGGACTATGTCGTGACCAAAATGCCGCGCTTCCCCTTCGACAAGTTCCCCGCCGCCATGAACACGCTGTCCACCCAGATGAAGGCGACCGGCGAGGTCATGAGCGTGGGACGCAGCTTTGAGGAGAGTCTGCTCAAGGCGATCCGCTCGCTGGAGGAAGGCAAAAATCACATCCACCTGGAGAAGTTCGACGCCGCGCACATGAGCGTGGATCGGCTGCTGGAATACATCCGGGAAGGAACGGACGACCGCATCTACGCCATCTCCCAGCTTATGGGAATGGGCGTTGACCCCTCGCTGATCTGCAACAGGACGCAGATTGATATGTTCTTCCTGGACAAGATCAAGAAAATCGTGGACTTCGAGCGCGAGCTGGAGCGTGCGCCGCACGATTCGGCAACACTCCGCGAGGCTAAGCGCATGGGCTTCTCGGACTCCTATATCGCCGAGCTGTGGAACACGACCGAGGACGAGGTGTACGGGTGGCGCGTCCGGGAGAATATTTTCCCGGTATACAAGATGATCGACACCTGCGCGAGTGAATTCGACAGCTATGTGCCCTACTTCTACTCCACCTACGCCGAGGAGAACGAGTCGGTCGTGACCGACCGGCGCAAGGTGATTATCCTCGGCTCGGGACCCATCCGCATCGGGCAGGGCGTGGAGTTCGACTACTCCACCGTCCACGCGGTGCATACCATCCGGGAAATGGGCTACGAGGCAATCGTCATCAACAACAACCCCGAAACCGTTTCGACCGACTACACGACGGCGGACAAGCTGTACTTTGAGCCGCTGACGGCGGAGGACGTGATGAACATCGTCCATCTGGAGCATCCGGATGGCGTCATCGCCACGCTGGGCGGGCAGACCGCCATCAATCTGGCGGAGCCGCTGGCGCGCCGCGGCGTGCGGATCATCGGAACCGACTGCGAGGGCATCGAGAAGGCGGAGAACCGCGACGCCTTTGACGCGGTCATCAAATCGCTGGGCATCCCGAACCCGCAGGGTGAGGCGGTGACCGACATTGAAAGCGGCGTCCGCGCGGCGGAGCGCATCGGATACCCGGTGCTGGTACGCCCCAGCTTCGTGCTGGGCGGACGTGCCATGGAGATTGTCGCCGGCGAGGAAATGCTCCGGCATTACCTCCGGAACGCAGTCGAGGTGGACGAGGACAAGCCGGTTCTGATCGACCGGTACATCGTGGGCAAGGAGGTCGAGGTGGACGCCGTCTGCGACGGGCATCAGGTCTTCCTGCCCGGCATCATGGAGCTGGTGGAGCGCACGGGCGTCCACTCCGGCGACAGCACCAGCGTCTACCCGCCCTTCTCCATCCCGCAGTCGGTCAAGGACACCATCGCGGACTACACCACGCGGCTTGGTCTGGGCATCGGCATCGTGGGACTGTTCAACATCCAGTTCATCGTGGACAGCTCAAACCGCGTATTTGTCATCGAGGTCAACCCGCGTGCCTCCCGGAGCGTGCCGTTCCTGTCCAAATCCACCGGCGTCAATCTGGTGCGCATCGCAACGCGCGCCATGCTGGGCGAATCGCTTGCGGAGCAGGGCATCACGGACATGATCCTGCCGGAGCGGAGCTGGTGGTATGTCAAGGCGCCTGCCTTCTCCTTCGCCAAGCTGACCGGCATGGACGCGTACCTCTCCCCGGAAATGAAGTCCACGGGGGAAGCCATCGGTTACGACCGCCGTCTCAACCGTGCGCTGTACAAGGCGCTCAAGGCGTCCGGCGTCCGCATGAAGGACTACGGCACCGTCATCGTGACCATCGCGGACGAGGACAAGGAGGAGGCTCTGCCTCTTGTGCGCCGCTTCTACCGGCTCGGCTTCAACATTGAGGCGACGCTCGGCACTGCCATGTTCCTCAAGCAGCACGGCATCCGCACGCGCATCCGCGGCAAGATCAGCGAAGGCAGTGAGGAAATTCTGGATTCCATCCGTGCCGGCTATGTCAGCTATATCATCAACACCCGCGCCATTCTCTCCGGCGTTCACTACGAGGATGGCGTCGCCATCCGCCGCTGTGCCGTACAGAACGGCGTGACCACCTTTACCTCTCTGGATACCGCCCGCATCGTTCTGGACGTGCTGGAGGAGTCCATCCCGGAAATCTCCACCATCGACGGGGAGAGGAAAGGGAAATGACCGCGTCCCCCCGCCTGCCTTTCCCGGCAGGTGGGGGATTTTTTGCCCCCGGCGGGGGCGTGCCCGGTTGGTTGCCTGCCTGACCTTGCCGCCGCTGTACCCGGCGGGGGATGAACCCCAGCGGCACTTGCTATCCCTGCCCCGGGGGAGAGGACCATCTCAAACGCCGAAGTTCCTCTCCCCCGGTCC
>ERZ857840.3187-NODE-3187-length-14281-cov-6.105722_pt1 | contig 14281 bp, 12 predicted proteins | sample MGYA00519760_ERZ857840 | MGnify/ENA primary metagenome ERZ857840 (study PRJEB31778, sample SAMEA3449371) | human gut metagenome | biome: human gut; feature: human-associated habitat; material: faeces | place: United Kingdom | collected 2010/2012 ... | reverse complement strand
AACGGAGGTTTTGAACATCACGCCAGCGGAATATCAAGCGCTTGACAGCCGCTTGAAATCTGCGATAGAAGGTATGGCTCTTTACCTATGGCGTATTCGGCTACTCTTGCATCTCCTTGAATTTGTTTTGGAAACCGGATTCGATTTCCTTCACCCGTAGTTTTGCCGGATGCACAAGCGTTATGAGTGCCAATTTGCGGCGCCGTTTCCATCGTTTGTTCCGTTTTTTTAATTTTTATCAGGTCTGCGGCTCCATCACATGCTGCAGCTGCCACACCTGCAGCAGCTGCAGCGGCAGAGTCCCGCCCTGCGGGATCAGGCTGACGGGGCGCAACGGTGCTGTGTCAAAAACATTTACAGACAGACATTTTCCATCTGCAAAAATTTCTGCGGAGCATCGATCCAAAAACACCTGTAGCCGCACCGGCGCGCCCGGCGCCAACTGCAGTGTGCCGCAGTCCTGCATTGTCTGTTCACCGGTATCTTTGACATACGCATGCAGCGTCCGGGACACCAGCGTGAGCTCCAGGGCAAAGCAGTTGCCGACCTGCAGCAGCAGCCCGCCGGTCTGCTGCTGCGCCGGAATTTCAAGCAGAATCTCCCACGCCGTCTCTGCCGCATCGGGCAGCGTCCATGGTGCGGTCAGTTCCTTCCGGCCCCACGGAATTGCCTTTTTGCGCAGCGTTTCCAATTGCGGATGCGGCTGGAACCGCGGCAGTTTGTCCGCGCCCTCTGTCACAACGCGCGGCAATGTGAACCAGCCACGCCAGAAGCCCTGCTCCGCCACTCCCCAGCGCCGGAACTGCGGCATCCAGTCCCATCCATTGGCCCAGGCAACCTGCACGCACTGTCCCCGATCATCGACAAACGACTGCGCCGCGTAATAATCCGGCCCCGCGTCCGGGCAGACTGGCTCCACATTCAGAAGCTTCCCCTCTTCGCGTGAAAATGTCCCGACCAGGCACACATTGCGGTACGCCGGGCAATGCATCGGGGAAACGCAGAGCATATGCTTCCTGCCAAGCGGAATCAGATCCGGACACTCCCACATCGTGCCGAAGCGCCCCTCGCTGCGGGCCAGCACGCCCTGATACTGCCACTGGAAAAGATCCTGTGAGGAAAACAGCAGCGCTGCCCCATCCCCTTCCAGGCTTGCGCCGCAGACAAAATAGAATGTCCCATCTGCCTCGCGCCAGAGCTTTGGATCGCGGAAATTTGCCGGATCAACGCCCACTGGCGCGCAGACGACCGGATTATTTTCATATTTTTGAAACGTGACGCCATCGTCACTCCAGGCCAGACACTGCGCCTGCACGCAGTGTCCATCCTTCTCACACACGCCCGTGTACAGAAGATACAGCCTCTGCCCTACAACAAGCGCGCTGCCGGAGAAGCAGCCGCCCTGTTCATACATGTCATACGGCTCACTTGGCACAAGCGCCGGCGGCAGCTGCGTCCAATGCAGCAGATCCCGGCTCACCGCGTGACCCCAGCAGGGCTCGCCCCAAGTGAGGCCAAACGGGTTATACTGATAGAAAAAGTGATACGCGTCCTTGTACCAGACCAGGCCGTTCGGATCGTTGATCCAGCCCGGGCCGCCCATAAAATGATACTGTTGGCGCATATACATCGGATGCGGGCGCTGCTGCTCCTGCAGCAGCTGCGCAAGATATGTTCCGTCGTTTCGCATATGGCTCCTCCTTACACAGCTCTCTGGGCGCGGCCTGCAATCTCCAGCTGCATTTCCCGGCTCAGATCGACAAAACGCGCACTGTAGCCGCAGACGCGGATGACAAGCTGCTGATGGCGCTCCGGATGCTCCAGCGCGTCGGCAATTGCGGCGCTGTCCAGCACGTCAAAATCCACCGCGCTGCCGCCACAGGCCAAAAAGCACCGGATCAGACCTGCACAGATCTGCACGTTGTCGTCCGCCAGTGAAACAGGCATACAGAAATATACCACCGCAGACTGCGGGAACTGCGCATAATCCACTCCGTCCATCGTGTGCAGAATGGCACTGAGCTCTGCGGGTGTCCGCTCTGACGGGTTGAGCCCGCGGGAAAGCGACTGTCCACGCAGACGCCCATCCGGCAGCGCGCCGCAGTGTGCTTTCATCCACTCATACCCATAAAACGACCAGATCGACGCCTCATACCGGCCGCCGCGGCCATTGGGCATCCAGCTGATGCTCTCGGCGATATCCTGCGTGACGCGGCGCACAAACGCGTTCATCTGCGCCGTATCCGCCCCCACCTTGGGAATCTTGTTCTGCAGATAGAGCCGGTCGAGCTCACAGCCCTCGTAGTTTTTGCGCAGCATGGCGGTCAGCTCTGCAAGCGTGTAGCGTTTTTGCTCATAAACCGCTTCTTTGATCGCGTAGAGCGAATCAATAAAATCTGCAAGACCGACAAGCGCAAAGCCGCTGTTGTTATAGATTGCCCCGCCCTGCGAAACATCCTGCGCCTTTTCAATGCAGCCGGTGATTGTCGAGGAAAAGAACGGGCACGGATTATAAGCTGCCCAGCGCTTTTCAAAGCCGTTATAATGCCAGGCCACAGCGTTGACGATCATAGAGAGGTTCCGCATCACACGGTGATAGAACGTCTCAAAATCCGGCGCAGCCAACACATCGTAGGGAACAATATGCTCCCGATCAAAAAACACCGTTCCATCCGGCTCCAGCATCATCTCAAGATACCGGCAGGGACTGAGATAGCACGTTGCGCGTGAATTGACCTCCGTATCTGCAAGCAGAACCTCCTGGCAGCCGCCATTGAGATACAATCTGGCGTCAGCCTCCTGTTTGCCCATGCGCATCTGCGCGGCAATGATCGTGCGGTCATTGAACACCGACAGCACATTCCGGCCACTGGCCGCAAGCTGCGCCACAAGCTGATAGTATTCCTCCGGCGCGTCCGGCGCGAAGCGTGCCTGTACTTTGGGGTTAATCAGTCCGCAGTCCAGATAGCACTGCAGCACCCATCTTGTGATATCGTTGAAAACCGGCGTTCCGTTCTCATCGCAGCCGCCGATGCTCATAGCCGTGTTTGTTCCATAGAGCGCCTGCGACAGATCCCACTTGGCATCTGTCATGGCACAGAACCAATAGACGAGCTCCTGCGCCTGCGCCGCGGTCAATCTGCCAAGCTGCACATCGCGCGCGTAATACGGCGCAAGCACCCGGTCGACATGCCCCAGAATTGCAAAGCCCATCGACTCCAGCCCGTTGCCAAGCTCTTTTAAAAGCAGCATTGTATTCAGTGCTTCAAAAAACGTCTCTGCCGGCTCGGCCGGGCAGCGCCGTGCGCTGATTGCAATCCTTGCAAGACGAGCCTGGACAACCGGGTCACGCTCCGTGCCGCACAGGCGCTCCGCTTCATCGGCAAAGCGTGCGCACAGGCGCATCACAGCGTCCTCCGCACGGATCACGCAGCGCAGAAATGTCTGCTTTTCCACGTCCGTCTCCGTCTGCAGGCGTGCCTGCGCCTGCCGCTGCAGTCCGCGCAGACCATAGCGCAACACGTTGCCGACGCCCATCGCGTGGTGCGCGCAGTCCACGTACATCGTCGAGTTCAGCGCATCCTCCTGCACATACGGCGCGATCCAGTTCTGAAACTCCTGCTCCAGCCCGGAGGTGTCGCGGCGCATCAGCCAGCTGCCAAGCCCCGGGATCGGCGGAAAGCACGATCCCGCCAGATTGCGCGGCGCACCGGTGTCTACCTCAAAATAGAACGGGCAGTGCCGGAACAGCTTCACCCGGCATTTTTCGGCTGCCAGCTCATAAATCCACGTTTTTTTCTCCATGGCGCCCGCCTGCGGCTGCAGGCGGCTTTTTTCGTCCAGCTCCTGCTCCAGCGCGCTGACGTCCGTAGGGTAAGCGGCGTAATAGTCGTCCAACTCCTGACGGAATGCGTCATATTCTTTTCCAAATTGCGTTTGTTTCCAGTCGTTCATAGTGCTCCCTCAGAATGTCAGCGCGATCTTGATACCTTCTCTGCCGCGGACGAGCCGTAAGCCCTCCGCGAAGTCCTCCACGGGGATCTTGTGCGTCACGAACTCGCGAAGCGGCAGCCTGCCGCTCGTCACATAGCCGCAGACCTCGTCGTGCACGGCGCTCTCCTGCGCAGCAATGGGCCACTGCACCGTTTGCAGGATGCAGTTGTGCGGCAGCAGCGACCAGTCGATCGCCGCGTCCGCCCGCAGACCGAGACCGTACAGGCCGATCGTGCCCTCCTGCCGGATCAGGCGCATCCCATCCATCAGAAGATTCGGGTTGCCGACCGCATCGATATACAGATCCACGCCCTCCGGCATATAGCCGCGCACAGTGTCCGCCAGCGGCTGCTCCCGCGTGTCAAAGGCAAGATCCGCACCCAGCCGCTTTGCCGCCGCGATGCGCGCCGGATGGTGGCCTGCAAGCACGACCTTCCCGGCACCCATGCATTTAGCCAGCGCCGCCATAGCAATGCCGACCGGCCCGCAGCCTGCCACCACAACGTTCTGTCCCGGCTGCAGCCGCAGCCGGTGCAGGGCGCTTGCAACCTCCTTGAGCGTGATGAGCATGGTTGCCTCCACGGGATCTATCCCCGCCGGCACCAGCTGCCGCGTACTCGTCTCAATATCCGCGCCTGCGTGATCGGCCAGACGCGCAGCATAATCATCCGCCACGCCGTACTCAGCAAAACCACCCCAGAAGCTGTGATAGCCAGGCAGACCAGGCAGCGCCGAGCGGAGGATATAGTCCCCCTCTTGGAAGCTGCGCACCTTTTCCCCCACAGCCACAACCTGACCGACAGCCTCATGCCCCAGCACGAACGGATACTGGATAAACGGCATCTGCCCGTTTATGAGCTGCATATCCGTCCCATTGCAGATCCCACAGCCCACATTGCGGCACAGGACCTGATATGCGTCTATCTCCGGCAGCGGCAGATCCTCCCGCAGGCAGATCTTCCCCGCCGCTTCTACTACAAGACCCTTCATTCTATTTCTTATCCCCCTTTTTCTGTGCTCTGCCGGACGTCACCGGCAGACCAAGCATCCGGAGCGTCTGCTCCGCAGTTTCACAGGCAGCCGCATCCGGCACCGGAAACTGCCGCTGTACGCGGTTCAGCTCGGCGCTTTTTTCAGCTCCAAGTGTATGATATGGCAAAATTTCTACCCGCCGCACGCGCGGCAGCTGTGTTAAAAACCTTCCGATGTCCTCAATCTGCTCCGTGTTGACGCCCGGCACAAACGGGATCCGGATCCAGATATCCGCGCGTGCAGCGAGCCGCCGGAGGTTCTCCAGAATCCGCTCGTTCCCCACGCCTGTCCACTGCCGGTGCGTCTGCGGCGAATATGCCTTCACGTCATAAAGAAACAGATCCGTCACCGGCAGCACCTGCTCGAAGGCTTCCCACGGGACATTTCCCGCCGTGTCGACGCACGTATGCAGGCCGCGCGCATGCATCCCGCCCAGAAGCTCCGCCACGGCGTCTGCCTGCAGCAGCGGCTCCCCGCCGGAGCATGTCACGCCGCCGGCTGTCGTGCGGAAGATCTTCTCGTCACGCAGCACCAGCTCTGTCAGCTCCTGGCAGGAGATCCTGCGCCCCGCCACATCAATGGCACCGGTGAGACAGGCCTGTGCGCAGCGGCCGCAGCCCACGCAGCGTGCCGTATCCCGCACCGGACCCTCCGGCCCCATCGTCCGCGCACCGGACGCGCAGCTGTGCACGCAGGTTCCGCACCGGACGCAGCGCTGCGCACGAAAGATCAGCTCCGGCTGCGGATTTTGTGTCTCCGGGTTGTGGCACCAGGCACAGCGGAGATTGCAGCCCTTCAAAAACACGGTGGTCCGCATGCCGGGTCCATCATGGAACGACATGCGCTGGATATTCGTAATGAGCAGCTCCTGCATGGCGCCGCCTCCGTTTCTTCCCCCCGCCGCAGCAGGGTTTCATATTGAAGTTGCAAAAAAAGTATGTTATAATACTATAACAATCGATAATTCATCGGAGAATTGAGGATGGAATATGGTAAAATTAGATGATGTTGCAAAGCTCGCCGGCGTGTCCAAGGGAACCGCCTCGCGCGTGCTCAACAATCGCGGCTACATCTCCCAGCAGACGCGCGAGCGCATCGAGGCCGCTGTCAAGGAGCTCAACTACTACCCCAACGAGAATGCGCGCAACCTGCTCAAGCGCCGCTCCGGCATGATCGGCGTCGTCGTGCCGACCATCACCTATCCCTATTACTCCGAAATGATTTCCTTCCTTGAGAAATTCCTCAAGGCAAGCGGATACAAGATCCTGCTGTGCAACACATCGTTCAGTTCCGGTGCATCGCAGGACTATATCAAGCTCCTCAACAACAATCGTGTCGACGGAGCCATTATTTTCAACTATAAGCTTACCGAACAGGACTACGCCAGCCTCTCCTTCCCGATCGTCTCTATTGACCGCCATATCCGCGACGAGGCGTCGTATGTCGCCTCCGACCATGTGCAGGGCGGCACACTGGCCGCCGATTGTCTGCTGCGCTGCGGCTGCCGGCATGTGATCCAGATCGGCGGCTCATTCGAGGACGACGCACCCTGGAATATCCGCCATCAGGTTTTCCGCGATATCATGGCAAAGCACCAGGTGGACTGCTTCTCCTATGAGCAGGTCCGTGACTCGCACACCTTCCACGATTACCGGCAGATCGTCCTCGGCCTTCTGCGTGAGCATCCGGAAACGGACGGCATTTTCTGCAACGATCTTTGTGCGGCAGCTGTGCTGAACGCCGCCATGTCCCTGCAGCTGCGCGTACCAGAACAGCTGAAAATCATCGGCTATGACGGGACATTTCTCTCAGAAATCGTGACGCCGTCCATCACAACCGTCTGGCAGAACACAGAAAAAATCGCCAGTTCAGCAGCAGATATCATCGTCAAAATGATCGACGATCCCAGCTTTTCTTCGTACCACCTGACGCTTGGCGTCAGGCTCATTGAGCGCGACAGCACACGCTGCGGCTGAAGGATGCATAGACAGGTTTCAGATACACCCTGAACAAAAAGGGGATGTTGCCAAGGCAGCATCCCCTTTGCGTATGTGTTGGGGTTTACCCCTTGACGGCGCCGACGGTCATACCGTCGACCACATGGCGCTGGAAGATCCCGTAGAATACGAGCTCCGGCAGCAGCACCATGACGCTGTAGGCGGCCAGGCCGCCGTAATCGATATTGTACTGCCCCTGGAATGCCGCAATGCCGCGCGAAATGGTGTAATAGGCCGGCTTTTCAATCATAATGGAGGCGAACGGATATTCGTTCCAGATATACAGCAGGTTGAATATGATCACCGTTGCCAGAACCGGCTTTGCAATCGGCACAAGAATCTTCGTCATCAGCTGCCACAGGCTCACGCCGTCCATCAGCGCCGCCTCATCAAGCTCCTTGGGTACGGTACGGAGATAGGCAGTAAACAGCAGCGTATTGAAGGAAATGGATGTTGCGATATACGGCAGGATCAGCGACAGCTGCTGGCTAAAACCAAGGAATTTATTAATCTTATAGATCGGAAACAGCAGGATAAACGGGCTGACCGCAAGTCCCAGCTGCAAAAATCCCTGCAGGCCGCTGCGCACACCGTCACTGCGGTAATACAGCCGGGTCAGGCCCACGGCGCTGGAAAACGTAATGACGATCTCCACAGCAAGCGAGCAGACAGCGATAAAAGCCGTATTTTTGTACAGCGTGAACAGATCCAGCGTCTGCAGCGCGGATACATAGTTCCCAAAGTCCAGCGCATTCGGCAGCGAGAGCGGATTGTTCATGATCTCGCTGTTCGGCTTCATAGAGATAAAGACCAGCCAGATGATCGGGATCACAATTGCGATTGTCAGAAGCACCATCAGGACGTAGCACACGCCCAGCTTTTTTCTTACTCTCATGGCAGGCCCTCTCAATCTTTCCCGCGCAGCAGCAGCGTATAGATTCCCATGAGGATCAGCGAAATCAGGAACGTCGCTGTAGCCAGCGCCATGCCGTAGCCGTATTCTCCCCGGGCAAACGTTGTGCTGTACGCGTAGGTCACGAGTGTTTCTGAGTAATGCGTCGGGCCGCCGCCGGTCAACTGCTGCACCGTCTCAAAAATCTTCATCGAGCCGGTGATAATCAGGATGCCGACCGACACAAACGTGTCGCGCAGCGCCGGAATCGTCACATGCAGCAGCCGCTGCCAGAAATTTGTCCCATCGACAGCTGCCGCCTCCATCATCTCGTGCGGAATCGTCTTGAGCCCGGCAAGATAGATAGCCGCAATATAGCCGGCCTGCTGCCAGAAATAGACGAACGCAATACTGTAGGGCGAGAGCGTTTTGCCGCCGATCCACTCGAGCGCCAGCTTGTCAAGGCCGATGGCCCGCAGGACATTGTTGACAAGGCCCGTCACCGGGTCGAGCAGGTATCCCCAGATAACGCCCGCAATGATGCTTGCGATGATGGCCGGCGCAAAGATCAGCGCCTTGCACACGTTCACGCCGCGCATCGGCTGGTTCAGGAGCATCGCCACAAAGAACGCGCCGATGCCAAGCAGAAGGATGGAGATACCGAGGATAATCGCTGTGTTTTTCAGCGCGATCCAGAAATACGGATCATCCAGCAGGCGGATGTAGTTTTTCAGTCCGTACAACCGCGGCTTGCTGATCCCGGAGTATTTGGTAAAGCTGTAGTAAAGCGAAACAAGGATCGGCAGGATGATGTAGACCACATACACCAAGCAGGTCGGCAAAAGCAGTAGCAGCTTATTCTTTTTTGTACTGAGTAATTGCATATTCTCTCCTTCCGGCGTATCCGCCTGGCGGCCAGTCTGCGATCATCCCGCCATTGGATCCTGCCTTGTTTTACTGTGCGGCCTCGGCAAAGGCAGTGTCGATGGACGCAACCGCCTGCTCCGTGGTGATGTTGCCGAGCATGAGGCTGTTCATCGCGTCATAGAAGGTTTCGCTGACGGATGCAGTCAGGGATGCGACCGGGTTGCTGGCTGTAGTGCTTGCATAGCCGGTAGCCAGTGCCTCAGAGATTGCGGCAAAGGCCGGGTTGGCGTTTTCCATCTGCAGATCCGCATAGGTGGCAATGGGAATGTTGGAGTTGTCAAACAGGATGGACGAGCCTTCCTGGCCAAAGTAGAACGCGAGGAAACGATAAACAGCAGCCTGCTTGGCCTCGTCCTTTGCAACGTCCGCGCTCACAACGAACGGGCAGTTTGCGAACTGGTTGCTGGTTTTCTGCGAATAATCGGAATCCGTATAGGTCGGGCCCCACCAGAAGCCGACGTTCTCGCCGAGTGCTTCGCCGATTTCACCGGCATCCCACTGGCCGGAGGTGAAGATAGCCGCCTGGCCGGTCGTGAACAGGTTCTTGGCCTCGAAGTAGTCGATGGTTGCCATGTTCTGCGGATATGCGCCGGCGGCGCCAAGCTCTGCAAGCTTGTCAAACAGCTTGGAGAATACCGCGCTGCTCTGCGAGCCATCGGCGATTGCCGCAATGTTTTCCGCATAGCCATAGCGGTTCAGGCTGCCAAGATAACCCCAGACACTGTAGTTGGTCATAGCGCCCTGTGCGAAGGTCGTTACGCCGTTGTCGTGCAGCGTCTTGACCATGTCCAGAAGCTCCTCGTATGTCGTCTCGTTTGTCAGCTCGGGCAGACCGTTGTCTGCAAAGATAGCCTTATTGTAATAGAAGCCGGTCACAAGCGAGGTGTAAGCCAGACCGTAGATCTCGCCGTTTTCGCCAGCATAGCAGTTCTTGATGGCATCGGGGATTGCGCTGTCAATGTCGGGGTTCTGGCTGAGGAAATCGTTGAGCGGCAGCAGATAGCCGTTCTCGCCATACTCCAGCACGTCGCCCTCCTGGCACCAGAAGATATCCGGCAGTTCCCCGGACTGCGCCCAGAGCTTGAGCTGCTTGTTGTGCTCCTCGGTCAGGTGCTCAACGAGCTCAATCTTCACATCGGGGTTCTCCTGCTGGAAAGCCTGAATCGCCTGATAGACGGCAGGCTCCTGCTCCTGCGTGTTGGACACGTGCATGGCAAGCGTGATGGTGGTCACATCACCATTGGTGTCCGTGGGCTGCTCCGCTTCAGTGTCTGCCGGCTGCTCTGCCGCTGTGTCTGTGGTGGTGGCTGCGTCGGCGGCCGTGTCCGTCGTGGTTGTCTCTGTCTTGGCTGTGCAGGCTGCCAGTGCCAGCAGCATGGTCAGCGCAAGGATGACTGCAATAATCTTTTTCATGGGTTCCTCCTTGATCTTCATGTGATTGATTGTGTGTTTTCCGATATGACAATCGATTATCATATCCGTTATTATATAGTGTAGTAATTGCGGTCTGTTTTGTCAAGAATGCAAGCGCCAAAAAAATTTTTTTGTCGGTTTCGATAATTTGCAGTCATTCACATTGTGTATTTTGCTGATTAAATTTGATTTTTTCCTGTTTATCTGTAGGTCAATCGGTTTTCTATATGGATATAAATAGACCGCTTCGGATCTGCCGAAGCTGCACGGCCTATAACCATCATATCGGTCCTGGGATTGCCGCTCCGTCAGGCCGCCTGCACAGCGGAGAATCTGCGGTACTGCTCCTGATTTCTGTGGAAAAAGCCGCGGATGGCCAGCAGCACAAACGCTGCAGCAGCGAGATAATAGACAGGCAGTGCAACGCTCCACGCGCGTTCCGGAATCAGCTGCCTGATGGCTGCCGCATCCAGCAGAATGTAAATCAGAAGCTGCTCACTGCCCACAACGAATGGGCGGAGAATGGCGGCGCGGATGGCCATCCGAGCAACACCCAGCGCCAGTTTCGGCGCATCCTTTGCACTGCATACCTCACCTCCAATCGTCACAAAACCGCAGAAATAGATTGAGCCATGGCAGAACATCGAAATATAGATACCCCTGATACCCGTCCGCGTGCAGCCAGCCCGAAAAGCCTTTCAGGAAAGCCTCTGCATGCTCCGCTTTTCGGGTGGGCTGGTACTCATACAGTACAATGGCCTGCTTCGCACAGCCGCTGGTGCGGTACAGCCACATGTAGGACTTGCTGGTAGAGGAACGTCCCGGCTCTTTCAGCACCTGCAAGGTCGTCTCATCCGCGTGCAGCACCGGCTCCCTGCAAAGCTGCTCATGCAGCACATCGTAGACCGGCCGCAGCCACTTCTCTGAGGCCTTCAACAGCCAGTTGGCCATAGTCTGCCGGGACAGCTTCAGCTGCTCCAGCAGCCACTCATTCTGCAGCGTGAGGCTGGTAATGACCTGCGCCTGCTCCTGTTCGCGGGCAGCAAGCTTTGCTTCCAGTCTTGTATGCGCCTCTTCCAACTTGGCGCTCTTTGCTTCCAACTGCGCATTTTCCTGCTGGAGCTGCTCATATTCCGCGCGGGAAATGGTCACCATTTCTTCCGTGTTGCTTGTCTGCATTTCTCTGTTTTTCATGCAAACATTATACCACAGAACACGGAAAAAAGCCAGTGTTTTCCATGGTTTCCGCCCATTTCCCCTGCTCAGACAGTGGTCAATCCCGTTACCGGGCGGTGGGCTTTCGGCTGCTCAATTTTTAGACCTTCCATGAGCCAGCGGTACTGCTGCGGCGTTAGCGTCTTTACCTCGGATTCCGAGCGCGGCCACTGGTATGCCCCTTGTTCCAGGCGTTTATACAGCAGGATGAAGCCGTCCTTTTCCCAGTACAGCCCCTTGATGCGGTCTCGCCGCCGGCCGCAGAACAGAAATAATGTGTTGGTGAAGGGGTCTAACGCAAACTGCTGCTGGACCAGCCGCGCCAGACCATCTATGCCCTTGCGCAGATCCGTGTAGCCGCAGGCGATGTAGACCTTGTCCGCTCCGGCGAAATCGTTCAGCATAGGCGCAGAAGCTCCACCAGTTTTTTCATCTGTTCTGTGTCACAGCTGGGATATATGTCCAGACTGGCATTGCCGATGCGCAGCGTAGCGGAACGTTCCGTTGTGTTGCAGCACACCTGTTTCGGTACTGGTAATTCTGCAAATGCAACCGCAGGCGTTTCAGACAGTGCCTTCGCTGTACTGGCAACAGACAATAGCTCACGTTCCCAGCGATAGTATGTAGTTGGTGTGGTTCCTCTCTCCCTGCACCACTGCCTGACTGACAATCCGCTGCTTCTGCAATCCCGAATGGCTCCCGCCCATTCCTGCAGCCGCGCCTGGTGTTTCAGTTCTGTGGATGTCACCGTAATACCCCCTAAGTGTAATAGTCATGGAACGTTGCGAAACGTTCCATGACTATTATCTCATAGGAGTCTATACGCCGTTAGCTTTGACGCTTACATTTCTCTCATCAGACAGCCCCGGTATCTCCCCAGGCGCCATCCATATCTATAAAATAGTGATAACTGGTTATTACGCGGAAGGAGGGCGGCGGCCGGATTTTCCGTGCCGCCGCCCTCTTCTTAGCGCGTTTCTAGGTCCCGGCGTTTACACAGCCGTCCCTTATTTACTTGTCAGCAGACAGACCTGCGCTCAGTGCTCGAATCTGCTCCAGTCGGGAGCCGTGTTCAGGTCCGTCCACTTCTCATGGATGCTGCCGCTCTTGGTCTTGTAGTCGTGGGAATTGGTAGCCTCCTGAATGGCCAGGTAGCACCAGTCATCCTCGGCGCAGTCGGTGAAGCTGGACATGCCCTTCAGCAGGTCGGCGTTCTTCTCCGGCATGCGGCACAGCACCCGGTTGATCATGGTGACCACCTGGGCGCGGGTGATGCTGTTGTTGGGACGGTAGCTGCCGTCCTGGTAGCCCTGGACCCAGCCCAGAGCCGCCGCCCGCAGGATCTCATTGGCGGCCCAATAGCCGTTGATATCGCTGTAGGTCTCGGTGGTTTTCACCTTGCTGTCGTCGAACCGGGCGCACACAGCCGCGAACTCGCCCCGGGTGATGGGTGCGTTGGGGTCGAAGCGGTCAGCCGTCCGGCCCTTGAATACGCCCATGTTGGCCATGGTGGAGATAGCGGTGTTGGCCCAGTAGTTGGAGGCCACGTCGGTGAAGGTGTTGTTCTCCGTCAGGTACTCCTTGCGGACGCTCTCGTCCAGCAGCCGGAACAGGATCGTGGCCACCTGGGCGCGGGTCACAGGGGTGTTGGGACGGACAGTGCCGTCGGCATAGCCCTGGACATAGGCAAAGTGGTCCTCGCCGTTGAGGCTGTCAGGCACGGAGGAGCCGGTCCACCCGGCGTACAGGGTCACAGTGCGGCTGTTGACCTTCACGTCGCCGGTGACTTCCTTCTTCAGTGCGGAGTCATAGTACCAGCCGTCGAAGCGGTAACCGGCACGGGTGGGCATGGGCAGGTCTTCGTAATCCTTGGTCCAGCTCTTGGACTTGGTCTCGGAGGCGATGGACTTACCGCCGTTGGTCACGTACCGCAGGGTGTAGTCGTAGTCACGGCTGGAACTGCCGCCGCCGGAGGATTTTTTCGTCCAATGGGCATAGAGCGTGGTGTCCTTATCAAAGGTAGCACCAGCATTGACCTGCGTGCCGCCGTCAGCGGCGGTGAACCAGCCGTCAAAGCGGTAGCCGCTGCGGGTGGGGGTGGGCAGGGTCAGCGTGCTGCCCTTGGTGATCGTCTCGCTGGTGGGAGCCACGGTACCGCCGTTGGCATCGAAGGTAACGGTAACGGTGGCCTTTTCACGGGTCCAGATGCCAACGAAATTCAAACCGCCCTCGACCATGGGGACCGAATTGTTGGGAACGATTTCGTTATCGCCCAGTTTCCAAGCCTTGAGGCTCCAAATGTAGTCGCCCACGGTCACATCGGCGGGCTTCGCCGCAGTGGGAACCTGCTGGCCGATCGTATAGGTATTCTCATTGACGGGCAGGGTGGCCTTGACTTCCTCAGGCAGTTCCACACCTTCCACGCCGCTGACGTAGCTGTAGGTCACGGGGTACTTTTCATCCTGAGCACTGGTCCGAATCCAGGTGCCCACGAAGTGCAGACCGCCCTTGGCCATGGGAACCTGCGTGTTGGGTGCGACCGCAGTCCCGTCCAGCGTCCAGCCCTGGAACTTCCAGGTATACTCGCCAAACACTACATCATCGGGCTTCATCGCGGTGGTGACCTTTTCACCCTCAGCATAAGTGTATTTGTTGACAGGCAGAGAAGCGATCACATTCCAGGGAAGGGCCGCGCCCTCAGTGCCGCTGACATACTCATAGGTCACGGGGTACTCTTCATCCTGAGCACTGGTGCGGATCCAGGTGCCCACGAAGTGCAGACCGCCCTTGGCCATGGGAACCTGCGTGTTGG
>ERZ857840.3186-NODE-3186-length-14305-cov-25.701684_pt1 | contig 14305 bp, 10 predicted proteins | sample MGYA00519760_ERZ857840 | MGnify/ENA primary metagenome ERZ857840 (study PRJEB31778, sample SAMEA3449371) | human gut metagenome | biome: human gut; feature: human-associated habitat; material: faeces | place: United Kingdom | collected 2010/2012 ... | reverse complement strand
TTGTTGCCGCGCTGGTTGGACTGGCGGAACCGTGGCAGGCGGTGCAGGTGTGGGCGCGGTTAGGTATTACTATGACGTATGATGTTGCGAATGATCGTAGCGAATACGTTTTTGCCGTGGTGCTGACCGTTGAGGCCGTCAATCCGCAGGGCGGGCGGAGGGTGTTCACTTCCCGTGATTACCCGGCTTTTATCATCACGGAACCCGCCGCCGTGGAGTTTTTCAAGTTTTTCACGACGGTATCCAATCGTTAATCACTCATATTCCATTACTAATCATGCACTATCTGTCTCTTGATACGGTCATTTACCGTCCGGACGGCCTCCGGGATATCGTGCTGTGCCAGTACGACGACGTGATGGCGGAGCTGGTGGAGGTCAAGCCCTCCGTCCAGCTCCAGCGCGAGTTCGTCATCGGCAGTCCCTGGATGCACCAGGCGTCAAGGGGCAACGCCTCCCTGCAGATGTCTTTTACGGTGGTGCGGGCATTTACGACGTTCGGACGCGCCCGTGCCTGGGGGCTCGACCTCCAGGAGACGCTCACCCTTCACCCGGAGGGAGCCGTTACCTGGTTGTCCTGCTATTTCCGGGGCCGTCCGGGCCGGACCAGAACCTATCACGCTACGGTGGATCTTGCCCAGCCGTTGCCTCTCACGAGCGATCACGATCTCGGCGCGGACGGTCCGAGTATGGGTCACCGTCCGGAGGACATACGCCTCCCCGGCATGGAGGGCAAGGCCTGGGCCGCCCTGCAGGTATCCCTCACTCTGACGGGAGACATTTCTTAACCATCTATTAACTTTAACTATCATATCACCATGGCAGACAAGGATTACAAGGTACAGGTAGGTGTGGAAGCCAAGGCCGACACGCGGGGACTGGATCAAGTCAACAAGGGACTCGACAAGGTCCGCAGGACGGCCAAGCAGGTCAACGAGGAACTCTCCGACGACTCCGCCGCCTCCAATCTGGAAGAGGTGACGGATACCGCCGAGGAGACCGCCGAGGCTCTGGATAAGACCAGTGACGCTGCAGAGGGGCTGCAGGAGGCCGTCAGCAAGGTTGGACAGGAGGCCAGGGCCACCGGCGATGAGATGGACAAGGCAGGAAGCAAGGGAGAGGAAGCCGGGCGCAAAATGGAGAAGGGGGCCAGGAAAGCAGCGTCTGGACTGGGCGACCTCAAGGCCAAGGTACAGGCGACGTTCAACATCCCCAACGAGCTGGAGGCTGCCTACGGCCGGGGCGTAGCTTGGGGACAGGCCATCCTGGACGGTTGGGAAAAATACATTGAGGGCGTAGACAAGGCCGCCGTCAAACGGGCGCGGGAACTTAAAGACCGGCTGGCCAGGGAGGCCGCCGCGCGCGAGCAGGCCTATACTGACGCGCTGACCAATGCCAAACGCGAGCGCATCTACGACGAGGAGCAGCGCAAAATCACGGCTATCAACGACCTTTACACCCAGCGCATCCAGCTCATCGGCCAGCTGGCCGTCAACCGCACGGCGGAGGTGGACCATGTGGATGCCCTCCGCCAGAAGGAGCTGGAGCTGCAGCGCACCATTGTCAAGACCCGCGAGATCAGAGGGGAAATCAGCAAAGAAACGGCTGCCGCCCTGATGGCTGACCTGGACGCCTCCGAGGCCAAATCCGCTGCCAAGTCCCGTGAGGACCGCCAGCAGATCATGCTGGAGGCTGCTATCCAGGCCCGCGACGAGACTGCCAGGCAGGTCCAGCTGATTAAGGCCGAGCAGGAGCAGGCGGCAAAATCTCCTTATGCGGGTGTGACTCCAGAGGAGTACCGCCAATACAAGAGGGATGCCGTGGCTTATCATAATCCGGAGCGTACTGCACAGAGAGAGCAAAATATCACAAGGCTTGAGCAAGATCTGCGGGATGCCATATCCCTGCGCACCAGCGAGGGCCTCAGTAACCCACGCATAGCCAAAGAGGCTCAGGATAAAATAGATGAGACACTGCAACGTCTCCAACGGTATAAAGACCTTGCCCAATACATTGCCGATGCGGACGCCAAGGTAGAGGTTATAGAGGCTTACTACCGTAACAGTAATCCTCTCAAGCTGTACTCGGCTGATAACGCCGGTAGCATGCAGATGACTGAGGACATCTCTAATGCCATTAAGGAGCATGAAACCAGTTCCACGACCCGGAAGGAACGCCTCAAAACGGCTGAGGATCAGCTTAAACTGGACGAGTCCAACGTCACGACCCAGCAGCAGCTCCTGCAGTTCCAGAAGGAAATCAATTCCAAGGAGGCGGCAATCGCTGCCGCCAAGGCCGACCAGGCCAGCGCCGTGGCCGCCGACGAACGCCGCCAAAAAGACCTCGCCGAGCTGGCCAGCCAACGCAAAAAGGTCCAGAAGCGCTGGCGCGAACACTACGACCAGCTTACAACCGGTCAGGACTATAAGGACCGGGAGACTCCGCAGCTCAAGCGTCTGCTGACCGAGGGGCAGCACATGGCCGATGCCGGCTATATGTCCGAGCAGGACTCCGCGCGTCTGGCCCGGATGCGTGACGAGGCCCTCAAGGGATTGCCCAGGGAGTTGAGAGCCAAGGTCAAGTGGATGGTGGACGACATGATCAAGGGTTACTCCAGAGCCGCGTCCGGAGAGCGCAACCTGCTTACTCCCCTGGAGCGCAAAGATCTGGAAGCTGGCCGGTTCAAGGGCAAGCTGGACAGCCTGGCCGACATCACCCCCAGCCTGACCAAAGATGGAGCGGCCGCCAAAATAGTGGCCATTCTCAAGGACGTGGCCAAGTACGGCGTCCTCAATGAGGCCACCGTCAAGCAGCTGGAGGCGTTGAGCATGCGCATCAACGCGGACGATGCCGCCGGGCAGCGCGTCGTCTCCCTGGTCAGGGAACTGGTCCAGGGCGAGCTGGGCCGTATCCTGACGACCATGTCCAGACCGCAGCCGGCCAGACCCCGACGCGTCACCCCGGAGGGCCGCGATCTGGATGCCGAGGATGAGGTGCGCACGCGGATCCGCGCCGGTGCGCAGGCTCCGCAGCCTCATCCGCAGCCCGCACCCCAGCCTGCAACCGGTCAGGGCTACAACGCCATGATCGGCGAGTTTGCCCGGCAGATGTTTGGACAGGGGGAGACCAGCGGGCGCATTCTGGACGTCATGCAGCAGTTTCTGGTTATCGCGCGGCAGTCGGCTTCCCAGGCTTCCCTGTACGACGCCCGGCTGAGAAAAATGGAGCAGGAGGTAGCCACCCTCCAGTCCCGCGCCAGATTCGGTCGTTAATCATCACATCCCCCCTATGAGAGTTGTAGAGCTGACAAACCGGGCCATTAAGGGAGCCAAGTACGAGTGGAGCAACTTTACCGCCGCCAGGGCGACCTGGCAGCAGTTGGCTAGGGAGCAGGATGAGACGGCTCCCTATCTATATAAAGAGCCGGTGCGCGTGGTATGGGATGGCGTGACCATCCTGGAGGGCACGATCCGCAAGTGCTCCCTGGATCAGTCCGGCGATGCCTGGCGCTGGAACATTGAGGCTTGCGATATTCTCCAGCCCCTGGAGGCGGCCTTGTGTTTCAATCCTGGGGGCACGTTGAGAGGCGGCGTATCCGCCTATACCGAGGTCAGCGGCGGCAGCGGCGCGGACGCCCCGCGTAAAATCAAGATTGCTGGCACGGTGCGGTGGGCTCTGGAGGACGCCCGCAAGTACGGGCTTATTCCCTCCGGCGTCGGCATTGAGGTGACCGTATCCCCCTCCGCCTGGATGTGGGACACGGCGCTTGGCTGCGACATGTATGCCGGGGTGCTCCGCAAAATGCTGGCAGGCCGTCCCGGCATGGTGTGCTGGGTCGATTACTCCGGCTCCTCCCCCGTGATCAGGGTGGCCGACGGGGCCGGGTTGCCCGTAGTCACGCTGGACCGGGCGCAAGACTGCCTCTCTGCCATCTCGCTTTCTCCCCGGCCGGATCTGGTGCCTCCGGCCGTGGGCGTCGTCCTGACGGCAGGACGGCAGGCTTGCCGGTCCCAGGTCTGGCCCAGGGGGGCCAGCCTGCGCCAGGAGGGATGCGTCACTACCCAGGTAGCGCTGTCTTCCACATCGACGGAGGATGATGCTCCCGTCGGCAGCGAGTCTCCCGTCTGGGACTTTACCAAGCCGATTGTCGAGGTCCGCGGCGTCAAATTGCCGTCCGGTGCGGATTCAAACGCCAGAAAATGGTGGTTCAGCAAGGTATCCCAGCTGTCATCCGTCTCAGGACTGCAGCTGGGGACCATCAAAAAATCTGTAGTGGCCGGCGTGGACGGAACCGACATGAGCAATTATTCCACGGCGGAGTCGGCGCAGGCCTATGAGCATGTAAGCGGCCAGTTGAGCGAGGCCTGCAAGACAATCAAGTGGTGCTACGTGGAGCTGAAACAGTACCTGTACACGGACACCCGGCCTCCCAGGGGGTGCGAGATGCTGTTCCCGCACACCAAACAGGTGGACGGCAAAACGCGCTGGTACAACTGGCTGCGCTGGCAGGGACGCACCATCAACAAGAGCCGCATGCGCTACCGGGTCAGCAAGTCCGGCGACTCCGGAGGAGATGACGGCAGCAATCCCCCTTCCAGCGGCGGAGGCTCGCCGCCGTCCTCCACCACGGATTGGCCCGACTACTCTTCCATTCTGCGGGAATATTATGAGATCACCCGCGCCATGCCCTGGGAGGGCCGCGTCAACTCCCTGCGGGCGCTCTCTCCTGCCAACCTGGTTGGTCGCCGTCTGGCGATTACCGGGGCGCGCCGGGACTACCTGGAGATGGCTACCTCCGTACAGGGGGTGACGGTCGATCTCGCCGGCAAGTCCACCAGCCTCAATACTGGCGTTCCGGCGCATCTGTCCCTCCAGGATATGGTGGACCGGGTTCAGCAGCTGGCATCCGGCCAGGAAACTCTGGATCAGGACCAGCAGCAGGACAATCCCATGCTGACCCTGCAATATGACGACGAGGCGTACAAGTCCCCGGACGCTCCGACTCTGGGACCGTCAGGGGAGATTGTCTGGACGGAGGCTCCCGACAAGCCTCCCGTCTATGATTTGCAGGTGGAGCTGGACTGGTCTGACGACAACACCGAGGTAACCGGCTACCGGATGCGGCGCGGCAAGCTGATGCTCCAGGGAGTGTACATCGGACAGACTCCCGGAGACGACAACTCCGGCTGGTTTACCAAGGAGGGATTCACGGGCGGTGAAATTTGGCTGGACGTCAAATTCAACGGCAAAGGGAAACTGACCGGCACGTCGATCATGTATGAGCAGGGTACAGTCAACCCTCTCATTCTTACGGACGAGTTGGCGGACGAGTCAGAGGAATTTTCCTATTCTTTCCACATTGCGACGGTGCAGGACAAAGAGGTCTACCAGCACATGCTGGGCACCATCCAGATTCCGCTCAATCACGGCACTTTTTACCCATACGGCCCCGCCATCTAAATTTTACCCTATAGATAATAGTATGATCAGAATCTTTATTTTTTCGTATTCCGGAGACGCCGCTGAGGCGGTGGCTTGCGTGCGGTGCGCCCGGATGGCCGTGCCCTGTGCCAGCGTGACGGTGGTGGACGATGCGTCCAGCCCGGTGCAGGAGGAGACGGCGGAGGCTCTCCGGAGCATGGGAGCGGAGTATGTGCAGTCCTCCTGGGAGCGCCACGGTAACCTGCGCGGGCCTGACTGCATCCGGGGCATGCTTTCCGAGATGTGCCGGGAGGCGGAGGATGACGACATCCTGGTCAAGGTCGACTGTGACACGGCTCTGCTGGATGGCGGCTGGCTGCGCTGGATGGAGCAGCGCCCCTGGTGCCAGATGTACACCTCCGGAGATTTTGTCAATGGAGACTGGAGAGTCTTCGGGTGTTTGTACGCATTGAGAGGCTGGATAGCCAGACGTCTTTATCGGGAGATGGATTGGAGTCTCCTGGATGACCGCGCCCCGGAAGATTGGACGATTGGACGGGAGGTGTTGGCCAGGGTTCCGGCAGCATTGTGCCGCATTGATGAGCCATGGCGTAAACGTTCCCCGTGGAGTATATGGACGGCCTGGTGCTGGCCCAGCCGCACGGTAAGCGCCGAGAGTTACGCGGCCAGGTTTGCCGTGGTGATTACCGGCAGCCCCCGCATGTCCAACCAACCCGCCAGCGAACGGGCCAGGGTGATGCACCTGCTGGCCGACGCCAGGGAGAGGATGCTCCGGGAGGGAGTGGCCAGGGAGGACGACGAGGCGGTGGACTGGGGAGACCTGCTGGCCGCCTGCAAGGGAACAGCAGAGCCTATGCAGGTACCCTGCATGGATCTGGCAGGAACGGCCGAAATTGATCAGATACCTGTCGTAAATTGATCAGATGTCTTGGCGCGTTACACCGGAGCGGATTCCCCCGTAATAGCGCTTTCATCAATGGACGCCAACCCTTCGACGACCTCCCCGTCGGCGGGAATAATATCTCCCGCGACACATTCGAAATAGTCCCCTTTTTTCAACTGGGAACTATTGATGACGGTAACCGTTCCATCGACGATCAACTTGGCCGGCGTCTCCTCCCGCGTCTTGCGAAGGCTATCAGCCTGCGCCTTTCCTCGGGTCTCGGCAATCGCCTCGGCAAAATTGGCAAACAGAAGGGTAAGGAATAAAATGACGAAAACAAGGAAATTATAAAGGAAAGCCCCTTGCCCGTCACTGAAGAGGGAATAAACGGTTACCAGAAGCATGATCATCGTGGCGATTTCCACGGTAAACATGATCGGGTTCCTCCTCATCATTCCCGGATGAAGCTTGATCAATGACTGCTTCAAGCTTTCCCGTACCTGCTCCCTTTCGAACAGGGAAGTATTATTGGAATTTTTCATATCGTAGATTTCTTGTTTCAATTCCAGAAAATGGAATAGAAATATATAAATATATTATCGGTAATCAACGTGTTCTGACCTGTATTTACAAACTCAAATGTTCGGCAATGGTGCTCAAGGCATGGACAGGGAAGAAGGACAAAGCCGCAACGATGAAAATCACGGCAAAAGTCACAGCGCTGAATGTCACGGAATCTGTCTTCAACGTTCCGGACGTCTCGGGAATATACTTCTTGCCCGCCAGAAGCCCGGCAATGGCAACCTGTCCTACGATCGGGATGAAACGGCTCAAAATGAGGACAATACCGCAAGAGTAATTCCAGAACCAGGTATTATCGGACAGTCCCTCGAACCCGGAACCGTTATTGGCGGCGCTTGAAGTATATTCGTAAAGGAATTCACTCAGTCCATGAAAGCCGGGATTATTGACCCACCCGCCTTCGCCTTCCACAAACGATGGCGCGTAAACAAACAGGTAACAAGCCAGAGCCGTACCGACGAGAATCACAAACGGGTGGAGCAACGCCACGATGGAAGCGATCTTCATCTCACGGGCTTCTACTTTCTTGCACAGGAATTCGGGAGTTCTTCCAACCAAAAGACCGCTGATGAATACAGCAATGATTATAAAGGCGAAATAATTCATCCACCCTACCCCGACGCCGCCAAACCACGTATTAATCTGTGTAACGGCGCAAGATAGTTGCGATATGCGGGACAGGTTGTTGCGATATTTCGCCACTTGCGGCTAGGAAAAGCCCCTTTCCAGAAGCCTGAAAAGAGGTGAAAAAAACGCCTGAAAACGGGTGAATTCGCGTGACTTTTACCCCCGAATTTGCTATAAAAAACTCACCGCAAGGAAGGTGAATCCGTACCATCACCCGGGGCTATTGCCGCCGCTGCCATCAGCTTTATTTTGGCGTTGCAAAGGGAGTGCATAATTTCCGCCCTGCGCTCACGCGGCACTCCATAAGGCCGGGGGTTGCCTGTCGTCACCATCCGGAACATCCGGGCGTATAAATCAGGGGAAGCCTCGGCGCTGTGCCAGCACCAGCAGGACCAGCGGGAATTCTCCGATTCCCCGCGCCGCCAGGGCGCTTCAATCCGGCATGCCTCCCGTCCGTATTCTTCAATCATGGTTAAGGCATACGTTAAATCCTCCGGGGCTGAATCCGGTAAATGCCGCTCCTGAAGAACATCGGCCAAATGGACGGCCACATGGGCACGCACGGCATAGCAGCACCCATAGGTTAAATGCCGATCATCCCCGGAAGAGTACCACAGGCACTCCGGATGGTCCGTCATCCAGTGCAGCCAGTCCCCATCTAAAAGCGCCGTGTCAGCATCCAGCTTGACGAGTATATCTTCAGGGGCTGCCCCTGCCGTCATGGAGCGCAGCACTCCCACAATGGCGCCGGGGCCGCGTAAATTGCCGCCGCGCATCCAGGATGTCTGATCATAGACGGCTCCCAGCTCTTCCAGGGCCTCCACCGTTCCGGCATCCACCGGAGCGTGGCAATCATCCAGCACCCGAACCAGGGCAGACGGGCAGGCCATCCGGGCGCACCTGGCCGCCGCTACGGCTTCCGGGGCGTCTTCCTTATACGTGAATATGTGAATTCTGATCATAAAAAACTACGGTCCCCACGGATAATACGTGCCGCCCCCTACGGGAAGCTGAATGGTGCCCAGGGCGTACTGGATTACATCGTCGCCTTTAATGACGGCCAGAGGGAAGGAATAATAAAACAGCCGGGACGGCCTTGCTCCGTCTATGGATGTAAGCATGAAGGGGTCCACCGTCCCCGCGGAGGAAATGACGGCCATGCCCGTGATTTCCTCGTTTTCATTCAGAATCAAATTCAGCCAGACTTCCCCTTCCATCATCGGCAAATCCTTGCTTGCCGGGGCATCTCCCAGCACGCGGCCATTCAGCATGATTTTCCCGGGCGTGATGGTGGCTCCCGTCTTCTGGCCGTCTTCATCGTATTCCAGCTGAACGCGGAATCCGTAGTCATTCGGCTCCGGCGTCGCGGATGACCAGATAACCTCTCCGCGGGGGCTGACGGTCGGGGCCTTGGGGCTGATGCGGGCGTTGGAATCGTAAGTCAGGGACAGGGCGGGATTGTCCTGCACCTGATCCTGGTTGTCCCGGTCATCCATAGCGGCCTGGTTGCTGTAAAGCTGCTGCTGTCGGTCAATCATGCTTTGCAGGCTCAAATGGTCGGGAACTCCCGTGGATATATACGTGTTGCCTGCGGATAAATCCACCGTGACGCCCTGAATGACCGTCCGCATGTCCAGCCAGGCCGGGTTGGCCCCTGCAATCGACAAGCGCCGCCCCAGCAGCAGGTCCGGACGGATGGCCGCCAGGGCGTCCACGCTTCCGGCCCAGGGTGCCACGCGGGTCATTTGGTAATAGGCGGCCAGGACGGGCCTGTAATTTGGCCAGTCCGCTTCGCCGCTCCCGCTGCCTCCGGACGGAGGCGGGAATGCAGAACCGTCCTCCGGGCCGATTGTCCCCTGGCGGTCCACCTTGTAATGCCGTTTCCGGGTGTTGGTGGTAACGCCGCGCCAGGTCAGCCAGTTGTAATACCTCGTCACCTTGTCCCCGTTAATCGTCACGGTTTTTTTACGCGGAAAGAGCAGCTCAAAACCTTTTTTTGGAGGGGAATCTATGTAAACGTATTGCTTGAAAATCACCTCACACCATTTGATGGTTGTGCAGGCTTCGCTTAATGAGCCGGAAACAAGTTCGTACCTGGTGGCGGTCGTGCTGTAGTTCCTGGCATCCTGCCCTTCCACGGCGGGCGTCTCCCGCTGGATCGTCCCGAACTGTGCCCCGGGCACCTTCGCCAGTTCCGGAATCTTTTTTGTCCACCATTCCCGGGCGTCCTCCGGCCCGGTCGGCATCTTTTCGCCCAGAACCATCATTTCCGGTTTGGCAAAATTGTATTGGGAGCCATCCACGCCATCCTCGTCGGTGTCGTCCGGGTCATCCCCCGTTCGCGGGTCGGACAGTTGCACGATCGTGCAGCCTTCCTGGTGCAAGTCCGCCCCGGCTGGGTGAACAACCGTGGACGTGGCGTACTTGCCCCGCGTCATCACCACCCCCACCGCGGGGGGCACCAGATCCACCCGTTCCGTCAGCTGGATTTTTGACAATCTGTGCGCGATCCGGTCCAGCGTCACCGGGTCCAGGCGGTCCCCGTCCGCAATGTGCAGCACGGGGCTGGCTCCGGAATAATCAAACCAGGCCACCATGCCGGGCCGGGAACTTAGGAATTTGCGCAGCAGGGAGGCGTGCTTGTCACAGGCGACATCCGTGTCCCATATCCAGGCGGAATCATCCACATCCAGCACATAATCCGTCACCAGCGCCCCGTGGGTGCGGGCGTTGTCCAGCACCGTCCGGAGGGCCGCCGCGATCTTGATGCGCCGTTTGACCGACGCCCCGGAGGATAGGCCGGAAAACGCCGCAAACGAGAAAGCAATCCTGCCCGCCCCGATGCCGGAGCCGAAAAACGTCGTGCCCTCCATCGGCTTCCAGTGGTCGCAAATTTCCACCTGCCACACGTAGCCGGACGCGGACAAGGCGGCATCACACTTGCGCACGGTGCCGTCCAGCACCGTCACGCCGTCCCACGCCACCCGCACGCGCTCTTTATAAGAGAAGGGGGCGGCATCCATCATTTCCCGGCCCAGCTGGAAAGACACCTGGGCCGCCGTAAAATTCCGCCATTGCCAGCTGCATGACTGGCTGGCCAGTCCCGTCAATTCTACTGTTCTAATGTCCATACCCCCGCTGTGAATCAATCTTGTTCAGGCGGCTTTTCAGCTCCGCCACTTCCGCATTCAGCTTTTGCGCCGTTTCCTGGCTCCTGGAATACCTGCCTAGTATCTCCCGCACCAGCTCCACCATGCCGTGAATCGCGGGCGTTTCGTCCTGGCCGCGGTCGTTGCCAAGAAGCATTTTCAGCTGGCTGGCCAGCTGGGCACGCTCGCCCTTGTCCACCTGTCCGTCCTGTAATGTTTTGCGCACAACGTCCTCCACCTGGTAAAGGATTTCATAGTCGGAACTTCCGGCCAGATCCCCCGCTTTCTGAACAGCCCCCTCCCGGTATTTCCGCATCCATTCCGTCAGTTCCATTGCTGCCGTGCTTTTGGCCTGGATGTCTTCAGGCAGGGCGGTTACTTTCCGGGCGGCTTCTTCCAGGCCCTTGATTTTCTGTTCCTGGTTTTCCTGTGTCTTTTTAGCGGTCAGGATGTCATTCATGGACTTCCAGGCTTGTTCCGCGGCTTTCACCATGCCCCGGTCGGCGTCGGAATTGTAAGCATTGCCGAATTTTTCTTTCAGGGCTTTTAAGAATTCATCAACCCATTTGGCATCATCCTTGTCCCGCTTGTCCCATAGCTCCCGGTCCTTATTCCGGAGGCGGCCAACCGTGTCCAGGAACTTGGTAACGCGCTCCTGGGCCTTTTCATTTCCCTCCGCGTATTTAGCAGCAAAACCGGAAAAGGAATCCACGCTTGCATTCATCACATCTGCGGCGGTGTCCATTGCTTTCTTGTTAGCATCCAGTTCTTTCTTGCGCGCCTCGGCAGCCTTGGAAAGAGCATCCGCTGCTGTCCGGGAAACAGTGGAATCACGCCGCTGGTTATCCTGCCAGGCATCTGTCTTTTTCGTCTCCACCTGAACATCCTGATCAGCTTTTGCCTGGACGCCCTGCACGGCCAGAACGTTATTCAGCCGTTCTTTGGCCGTTGCCACGTCCGCATCCAGGGCTTCCTGCTCCTTGAATAATTCAGCTAAGGTTTCTACCCTCTGTTCTATTACGTCTCTAGCGACTTTTAGCGTTTCCGCATAAGCTATGTACAAGGCATCCCCGGACTTGCCGCGCACGTCGCCCAGCAACCCCGTATTTTTGATGCCTTCCATCATATTGTTCAAGGCGGCTTCCTGCTGCTGTTTTTCTGCAATCAGCCGGGCCATCATTTCTCCATTGGTGGCGGATGGCATGCTGGCATCTTTCCGCATGCCATCCATTAAGGCCTGTACATGCTTCAGGGTTTCTTCATCCTGATTCTTTTTCTGCTGTAATCCGGCCACCAGCGGGATGCCCACGCCGCCCAGCATGGCCGCTTTAGCCATTTCTTTCGGCGCGTCTGCAATTTCCTTTTCCAGCTTCTTCTTTTTGGCTGCCAGTTCCTGCCATTGTTTCAGGGCCGCTTCCGCGTTCTTGAAAGCGTCCGCCTGCTTGTAAAATTGCTTCGTGTCTAAATTCTTCACTCCCGCCGCTGCCGGGCTGGATTGGGTAAGCTCCTGCATGCGCCTGATCTGTTCCGCCTTGGCTTCGGCCAGTGCTTCGGCTTTTTTCACGGCATTTTCCGCCTGCTGCCGTTCGATAGCCCGGCGTTCTCCGGCGTCTTTGGCGTCGATGGCCGCCAGGGCATCCCGGGCCTGGCTCTCCGTCATTTCCCCGCGGATCTGTTTTTGCCTGATGATGCTCCGGTTCTTTTCGTTTTCGATGGCCAGCAGCTGGGCCTGCATTTCCAGGTTCCGGCTCGCCTTTTCGTCCAGGGCTTCGATCGTCCTTTTGCGGGCGTCGTAAGCGTCATTGATCTGTTTGACCAGGGCATGTTCCTTCTTCAGCGCCTGTTCCTGGTTCAATCTCCCCAGTTCGGCGCTCATTCCGGCCTGCCAGGCCTCCACCTTCGCCTTTCCTTTTGCCAGCACGTCCGCAAGTTGCGCGGAAACTTTTTTAGCGCCCAGGCCAAACGCGTCAATAAGGGCATTTCCGGCAGCCCGGCCCAGCCCCCAGGCTTCCTTTCCCAGGTTGAGGACATTGGTGGCGTTTTGCAGGCCGCCTTTGAACTTGCGCCATTCCTGCATTTTATCACCCGCCCAGGTTTGAACCTGTCCGGGAAATTTGGATAAGGCGTCAATGCTGCGCTGTAGCCATCCGGACTGCTGCTTGACGGCATCCGCAGCATGGCCCACCGTTTTGTCCGCGCCCTGGACCGTCGCGCCCAGCGCGTCCAGTCCGTCAATCCTCACAGTCCAGTCATTAGGCGTTGCCGCCTGTGTCTCCGGATAAGCGGGCACGGCCCCCGTCTGTCCCCCCACGCCTCCGGATGGAAGCGCCGGAACAGACTTGACCGCCCGGGACAATTCATCCATGCCCTTGCGTACCTGGTCCAGCGTCCCCTCCGGCTTGGTAGATGCGGCCAGGCTCTTGGCCAGCGTGGCGTCCATCCTGGCCAGCAGCGCGGCAATCTGGTCCAGCCGCGCCATCATCCATTCATTCCCGCCTTCCCGGGCGGAGGGGACAGGAAGGGGGGAATGATCCGGGGCAGCAGCCCCGCGGGCTACCTCTTCCACGGCTTTGGACACCCGGGCAATTCCGGACTGCATTTCTTCCAGGGCCTTGTCCGTCCGTCCCTGGGCGGGTGTGCCGTTGGCCGCCACTCCTTCCGCATGGGCAATCGTTCCGGCCAGACGGTCCAGGCCCTCCACTTGTATGGTCATCTTGCCGGGGGCGGATGCCCCGGAGAATGCCCGGGCATCCGCCACGGTTCCCTCCCCTCCGGAAATAAGTTCCCGCGGCAGCCCCCTGGCTGCCGTGGAAAGATCGTCCACCCCCTTGCGCACCTGGTTAATCCCGCTCATGTCCGCCCGGGTGCCAAGCGTCAGGGATATGTCAATATTGTTGTTCATCAGTTGATTTCTCCGGTCAGGGCAAATTTGAATTCTACGGCCTGCCAGGCCGCCCCGCGCAAGTCCACCCCGTACCAGTGTTCACTGGTCAGGGGGTACGGGCGGGGAGGGTCCACAGTGGCGGCGTATTCCCTCACGCGCTGGGGGCGGCCCTGGTAATAGCAGGTCAGCCAGGTGACGCGCCCCAGCGGGTGCAGCGTGAACAATTCCTGGACGTCCAGGCCCCAGGCACGGGCCGCCGCCGCTGTCGGGAACGGATGGGCCACTGTGAAAGACAGCTGCATCAGGGCGTTGCCCCGCGCCCGCTGAAGCATCCAGGAACTGCCCAGCACGCCGTCCCGTTGCACCTGGACGGAGGCCGTAACGTCCACCGGAGCCGCCATAAGATCCCCCTGTTTGCAGAGCGTGACCGCATCCAGGCCGTCCGGACGGTAAATCACCGTGTCTGTGGATTCATAGGCCATCATCAGGAATCAGGATTGAGTGAAATAGCGGAAAAACGCCACGGAGGCGGAATCCGTGATCACAAAAGCCGGGTAGTCCGAGACTGTAAAAATCCTGCGGCCTTTGGTCTCCGCATGGACGGCCTCAACGGTCAAAGATACCGCATCAATCATTGTATAGGCACCATCCTCCGCAAGGGTCAGGACATCTTTTCCCAGCCTTGCCCACACCTGCACCGCCTGCCACGGTTCCGCCAGTCCAACCAGCGCGGCAACAA
>ERZ857840.3183-NODE-3183-length-14309-cov-3.194542_pt1 | contig 14309 bp, 9 predicted proteins | sample MGYA00519760_ERZ857840 | MGnify/ENA primary metagenome ERZ857840 (study PRJEB31778, sample SAMEA3449371) | human gut metagenome | biome: human gut; feature: human-associated habitat; material: faeces | place: United Kingdom | collected 2010/2012 ... | reverse complement strand
TTGAATTGAACTCTGTAAGCGTGTTACGCTCTGTCTCACCCTCTTTGAAATATTTATCGTAATTCAATCCGCGGTTATCTGCCGGTACACGATAGAAATTGCCCATATCCTCTGCTTTGGCACATTCCTCATTGGTCAGCAATGTTTCATACATTTTCTCTCCATGACGGATGCCGATAACCTTAATATCTTCTTTCTTGCCGCCAAAGAGCTCACAGACAGCTTCCGCCTGAGTCCGGATGGTACAAGCCGGAGCTTTCTGAACAAGGATGTCACCATTCTGACCATGTTCGAAAGCAAACAATACGAGATCCACCGCCTCTTCCAATGACATGATGAAGCGCGTCATTTTAGGCTCGGTCAACGTTACAGGATTACCATTGCGAATTTGCTCTATCCAGAGAGGAATGACTGAACCACGGGAACACATCACGTTGCCATAACGTGTACAACAAATCTTGGTCTTGCCGGAATAACGGCTTTTTGCCACTGCTATCTTTTCCTCAACAGCTTTGGTGATACCCATAGCATTGATTGGATAGGCAGCCTTATCCGTGGAAAGGCAGATTACGGCACCAACACCCGCCTCAATAGCAGCCGTCAATACATTGTCAGTACCGATTACATTCGTCTTGACAGCTTCCATTGGGAAAAATTCGCAACTCGGAACCTGCTTCAAGGCAGCAGCATGGAAGATATAGTCTACTCCCGGCATAGCGTTCCTACAAGACTGGAGGTTACGTACATCACCGATAAAGAATTTTATTTTATTTGCCACATCAGGATACTTAATCTGATATTCGTGGCGCATATCGTCCTCTTTCTTCTCGTCACGTGAAAATATACGAATTTCACCGATATCGGTACGAAGGAAACGATTCAAGACTGCATTACCGAAAGAACCTGTTCCACCGGTAATCATTAGGGTTTTACCCGCAAAAATGCTCATAGTTTTACTGTTTTATTGTTTTATTTCTCCGTATTATAAAACTTTACATACCACTCTGCAAAGTTTCTTAGACCATCTCTCAAACTTGTACCCGGTTTAAAAGCAAAATCCTGTTCCAATGAAGTAGTATCAGCATAAGTTACAGGCACATCACCCGGTTGCATAGGCACAAGTTCTTTATGGGAATCAAAATCATAGTCTTTCGGAAGCACACCGGCACGGACTAATTCTTCCTGAAGAATAGTTACAAATTCAAGCAGGTTCTCTGGATGACTGTTACCGATATTATATACTTTGTATGGTGGAATCGGAAGTCCGTCTTCCCCATTATCTTTTTCTGGAGCGCGTTGCATAACACGTACTACTCCCTCCACAATATCATCCACATAGGTAAAATCACGCTTACAATTACCATAATTGAAAATCTTGATAGTTTCGCCTTTTACAAGCTTGTCGGTAAACCCAAAATACGCCATATCCGGACGACCTGCAGGACCATAAACCGTAAAGAAACGTAAGCCTGTTGATGGAATATTATAGAGTTTTGAGTATGCGTGAGCCATCAACTCGTTACTCTTTTTTGTTGCTGCATAAAGGCTGACCGGGTTGTCAACCTTGTCATCAGTTGAATACGGAACTGTCTTGTTACTGCCGTATACGGATGATGAAGAAGCATAAACCAAGTGCTCCACCTCATAATGACGGCAGGCTTCAAGGATATTATAGAAACCGATAAGATTACTTTGGACATAGGCATCAGGATTGGTGATACTGTAACGGACGCCCGCCTGGGCCGCAAGATTTACGACAACGGAAATTCTGTCTTCAGAGAAAATTCTTTCTACCGCATCCTTATCGGCAATCGAGGCATGGACAAAAGTCCAGTCACGGTTTAACAACTCTATTTCCTTGAGACGCTCATACTTGATATTGACATCGTAATAATCGGTGATGGAATCAACACCGATTACCCTGATATTTCGGAAATCATGGAAAAGGCGCATGACAAGGTTGCTACCAATAAAACCGGCAGCACCCGTTACAAGCACAGTCTTTCCGTCCAGCTCTACATTATATGACAACATGGTCAGTCCCTTCTAAAAATGTCACGTGTATAAACCTTAGCTTCCACATCTTCCAGACTGTTGTCAAAACGGTTGGCTATGATAGCCTTGCTCTGCACCTTGAATCCAGCAAGATCGTTAACAACCCTGCTGCCGAAAAATGTAGTCCCGTCCTCAAGCGTGGGTTCATAGATGATCACTTCCGCACCCTTCGCCTTGATACGTTTCATTATACCTTGAATGGCGGACTGGCGGAAATTGTCAGAGTTCGATTTCATGGTCAGGCGGTATACACCGATGACGCAAGTATGTTCCTTGGATGCGTCCCATTGTCCATTTTCCGTATAATAACCTGCCTTGCGGAGTACTGCATCAGCTATATAATCCTTACGGGTTTTGTTTGATTCCACGATTGCGGACATCATGTTCTGAGGAACATCCTGATAGTTGGCAAGGAGTTGTTTGGTATCTTTCGGCAGGCAGTAACCGCCATAACCGAATGAAGGATTATTATAATGTGTCCCAATACGGGGATCAAGGCCTACGCCCTCAATGATCGCTTTGCTATCCAATCCCTTTATTTCAGCGTATGTGTCAAGCTCATTAAAGTAGCTGACACGGAGAGCCAGATAGGTGTTGGCGAAGAGCTTGACTGCTTCCGCTTCTTTTATGCCCATAAAGAGCGTGTCGATGTTTTCTTTGACAGCCCCTTCCTGCAAAAGGGCAGCAAATGTCCTAGCTGCTTCCTGTAACATAGTGACATCCGTGACAGACCAGATCGCCTTGTTTTCTTCAGCAAACTCCGGACCGTCAATGATCTTCGGATAACCTACGATGATACGGCTCGGGTAGAGATTGTCATAAAGGGCCTTGCTTTCACGAAGGAACTCCGGTGAAAACAGCAGGTTGAACTTCTTGACTCCTTTCTGGGCATATTTTACATAAAGGTTACGGGTATATCCCACCGGAATTGTCGATTTGATGACCATTACGGCATCGGGATTCACTTCAAGCACAAGATCGATAACTTCCTCCACACGACTCGTATCGAAATAATTCTTCACAGGATCGTAGTTTGTAGGAGCGGCTATTACCACAAAGTCGGCATCAGCATAGGCTAACCTCCCGTCCAAAGTGGCAACAAGATCAAGCGGCTTTTCAGCCAGATACTTCTCGATATAATCATCCTGGATAGGGGAAACCTTGTTGTTCAGTTTCTCCACCTTTTCCGGGATTACATCCACGGCAGTTACATGATGATGTTGTGATAGCAGTGTCGCTATGCTCAGTCCCACATAGCCAGTTCCGGCTACTGCGACCCGAATCTCTTTGAAATCACGCATATTATGTTTGATTTGGTTTTATCAATAGCAGTTTATTTACCCTCCCGACTTGTATGCTTCTCTCCATAACCATAGCCATAACCATAACGCTTGCCATAGCCATAATACTTGCCGTATTTACCATAACCATAATAATAGCCGTACTTCTTTTTCTGAAGATCCAAGCCGTTAATGGCGATACAGAGGTTAGGCAGTTTGTTGTTTTCCATAAGCTCATTGATCAAAGTAAACTCTGCCTTACGGGTATAATCAGCACGGCATACGTATACCGACAAATCAGCTGTGCGACCTATCAGCAAGGTATCAGTTACCATACCCACGGGGGCCGTATCCAGAATCACATAGTCAAAATTAGCCTTCAACGTTTCGATGGCTTTTTCCAAGCCGTCACGAGCCAATAATTCCGTTGGATTGGGAGGAACTGATCCGCCCGGAAGAATAAACAGATTCTTGTTTATATCGGAAGGCTGTACTAAATCCATCAGATTCTTTGTCGGATTGGTCAGAAACTGGGTAATACCATGTTCCTTTTGGGAAATATTAAAAACCTTATTCAATCCCGGTTTACGAATGTCAAGACCTACTATCACAACCTTTTTCCCTAACAAAGAAAGACTAATAGCCAAATTAGATGATACAAAAGACTTACCTTCACCACTGATGGTAGAAGTCACCAGAATCACATTCTTGCCATTTTCAAGCATAAACTGAAGATTGGTACGTACATTACGGAATGTCTCGCTCATCAAATTATTATGATTCTCAAATACAGCTATAGAACCGGACTTTTCATCCGCCAACGGGATATCGCCAATAACAGGAAGAGAAGTTAGTTTTTCAACATCAGCACGGCCCTCAATCTTGAATTTGGTCAAGCCAATCAGATAAATAATACCTACCGGAAATCCTACTCCTAATACCAAGGCGGCAAGATAGACCATCATCCTCTTAGGAGAAACCGGATTGTCGTCCGCTAACGCTTCATCAATAATCTTGGCATTATTTGCTGTAGCTGCCAAAGTGATGGCATTCTCTTCACGTTTTTGAAGTAACATCAAATAAAGACCGGCCTTAATTTCCTGCTGCCGGGCGATACTTACGAACTGGCGTTCCTGGGTCGGAGCGTCATTAATACGACGAGAATAGCGGTTCGCCTCACGGGCAAGGTCTTCTTTGGTTATCTGCAATCCTTTCAATGTAGCATCCAGCGTAGCCTGTACATTGCTCCGCATCGCACGGATACTAGTATCCAAATTTATGATCGTCGGATTATTCTCGGTTGATGTACGGAGCAAGCGCTTTCTTTCAACCAACATTTCATTATATCTGTCTATTGCACCAGCTGATGCTGCATCCTGTAATCCAATATTACTTGGCAAGACCTCATATTCATTACCTTGCATATAGCGTTGCAAATCCATCACCAAATTGATTTGAGTCTGGTTTTCCACACGTTTCTTTTCATATTCAGCATTACCGGTTAAGGCTATTTGCGCCTCACTGCTCAAATCTGTAATTCCGGCGCTACGCTTGAAGTTCTCCAAGTCTTGTTCTGTACTTCCAAGTTCCTTGGAAATAATGCCGATACGTTCGTCGATGAATTCTGCGGTTTTTTGGGCTACCTCATTCTTGTCATTATTGGCATTGATATTGTACATCTCAAGGAGTTTGTTGATGAAGTCCTTGCCACGCCGGGTATTTGAGTTCTTTAACGAAAGAACAGCTACAGAAGTAGTTTTTGATGTAGGGGCTATCGACAAAGATTTGATATATCCTTTGGCCACAGACATCGGCCGGTTTATAAAAGCTTTTATATGACGCTCTTTACTTTCCTCCTTAGCCTGATTGGTCGTCAATGTATCCTTGCTTTCAAAAAAGGCGATCGTCCCCTCATCGGTCGGAAAAACAGCAGGTAATTTATCGAATTGTTTCCGGTACTCTTTGTCTTTCACTGTTATCAACGCATCCATCCCACCATTAGGAAATAAAGTCATCTCCACTTCCATTGGTGCAGACAGTTTTTCCGCCTCCTGTGGAGTCAAGCTCACCACTACGGGCGAGGTACGGTAAAGTTCCCTATTAGGAAACTCATCTTCATCCTTATAAGTCACAAACAGTCCCAGATTATTGACCACTTCACGGGCAAGAGACTTTGATTTCAGCACCTCGATTTCATTGTCTACATTGTTCGACGAGGAAACGAAGCCGTCCAGTCCCATCTTTTCCAGTTCGGAGGACATGCTCGCACCACCGCCCTTCTTATCATCCTTGATTAAGACTGTGGCAGTTATATCATAGACAGGAGTGGCCAAACGCAGGTAGCCCCATGCGCAGGCGATACAGATTATTACAGAAACCACAAACCAAGGCCAATGGATCAGGTAACGGAAAAGGATTTCCTGAATATCCACCTGCTCTTCCGGTTGCTCACCCCGGTTCTCTCTTTTTTCCCCAATCATATCTATATTACTATTTGAAAATTGTTACTAATAAACTTGCCAATGATACCAGAATAGAAGTAGCGGAGAACCACAAGCTGGTACTGTTACCTATATCGGAGTTACGAGCTTTTGCTTTATTAGGAGTCACATAGACTATATCATTCTGCTGTAACCAATAATAAGGAGAAAGAATTGTCTCCGCCTTGTTTAAATCCAATGTCACAATTTCCTGTTTGCCATCAGCACCTTCACGAATCAGTTTTACATTGTCACGCACTCCCCAGACCGTCATGTCACCGGCCATGGCAAGAGCTTCCAACAAGTTGACTTTCTCATTGTTGATAGTAAATGTACCTGGACGGGCAACCTCACCTAATACAGAAATTTTATAGTTTACCATACGGACAGTAACTATCGGAGTCTCCTTTATGTAAGGTTTCAGTTTGTCTATTATCAGTTGTTCAGCTTCTCTTTTCGTCAGTCCACCTATTTTTAATTCACCCAGAACAGGAAAATTGATCTTGCCTTCATTATCTACCAGATAAGGTTGTAAAACAGGCTGGGTAGTCAATTGGGTGCTGGCAGTAGCCACATTGGCAGGAGTTGCCACCGTCTAGTTAAACGGAACTGCAAGTTCCGGACTAGTACATGACACTATGATAGTAAGTAAATCTTTAGGCATTATCTTGGCATCATACAAATTTTCCTGTTGATTGATATCCTTTACAACTCCCGCATCCTGCAAATAAGGTACTTTCTTATAAGACTGACAGGAAGCAAGCAGAAATGCCGCTATCAGGCAAGAAAACAGACTTTCATACAAGCTTCGTACATTCAAATGCGTGCGCAATGATTTATTCATATTAAATGATAATTTATTTATAGAATCTTTTGTTGATTATTTCCTATTTATTCTTTATCCAGTACTTCAAATCGCGGAGAATTTTTTGATTTGAACTCCGGAACTATTTTCTTCATCAACCGCACGGTATCCATGATCTTTACCGCACGCGACAACCTTTCAAACTCTGCATAAGTATAAAGAATATCAGTATATTCATACCGACGAACTTTGGCGATCATGATTTTCTTATTCTCTGTTGGGATCGTATTTTCTTTATCGCTCAAGACCTCTTCATAAAGCTTCTCACCCGGACGTAATCCCGTGAATTCTATTTTGATGTCTTCACCCGGACGATAGCCAGCCAATTCGATCATACGAGTCGCTAGATCAACGATCTTGACTGCTTTTCCCATCTCAAAAACAAAGATCTCATTGCCCTCACCCATTGTGGCGGCCTCCATTACCAAACGGCAAGCTTCGGGAATGGTCATGAAGAAACGAATAATATCGGGGTGAGTAACAGTCACCGGCCCACCATTCTCTATCTGTTCTTTAAAACGAGGAATGACAGAACCGTTACTACCCAATACATTACCAAAGCGGGTGGTGATAAATTTGGTATGACCTTTCACTTTTCCTTCACGGATAGCACATCCCAGACTTTGAACATAGATTTCAGCTAAACGCTTGGAACAGCCCATTACATTAGTAGGATTTACAGCTTTATCCGTAGACACCATAATCATCTTTTCAGCACCATATTCCACAGCCATATCAGCCACCTGACGAGAACCGGTCACATTGACAAGTACAGCCTCACAAGGATTTTCTTCCATCAATGGTACATGTTTATAAGCGGCGGCATGAAAGACGATTTGAGGATGATACAATTCGAATACCATACGAACGCGTTCCTTCACACGCACATCACCAATCACCGGAACAAAATCTATATTTGGATATTTTTTCTCAAACTCAAGACGGACATTATGCAAAGGTGTTTCTGCAGAGTCGAACATGATAAGTTTCTGAATTCCCATCTGCACTAATTGACGGCAAAGTTCACTACCAATACTGCCTGCCGCACCAGTCACCAACACCACTTTTCCCCTGAATTCTTCTGCAACCTGACGAAGGTTGATATTAATTTCGGCACGACCCAACAAATCCTCAATCTTAATAGGACGTACCCACTGATGAAAGTTTCCGTCAGAATCCGCTTCACTGATAGTAGGAGCTATCAATGTTTTAAGTTCATTGTTTTTACAATATTCCAGAAGGCGTTTTTCTTCCAGGCGGGTATCTTCATAACGGGCAAACAGAATCCCCTTAATTCCGCGCTTCCGCATGATATAATCAACATCCGATTCATTTTCAAAGTAATAAACGGGAAGATCTGCCAATCGGCGTCGGCTGTTATTTTTACCATATACATAAAAACCGGTTACTTTATAATGTGCACTATCCCTAAGACGTAACTTCAAGGCTACACTCTCTTCATTAGTACCATAAATAAGAATACGTGTGTTCTTTTTATTCACCCAATCCAATAAAAAATCATAGACGATTATCAATGATACACGAAAGGTCGTCAAGATCACTAAAGTCAATAAACCATCAAATAGAAGATAGGATATTTTATAATTATATGGCAATTGGGTCTCATATATAACTCCAAAAGAAATAATGACCAAACAGGCTATTTTAAATAAAACGGCACACATGATACGCCAAAGTTCACGTGCCTGTGAGAAACGAATTGTATTACGATAAGTATGGAATAATAAAGAGCCCGCAACACTTGCCACCAAAGAAACGCAAGCAAATTTACAGAGCATCCAGTCGGTCATTGGAACATGCGCCATATAATGAATTACCGCATAAGCGACCAACGAACATAATACAGAAATTGCCGTGTCAATACCTAAAATAACCCAATAACTGAAATAATTTTTGCGGACATATTGCACTATGTCCTTCAATGTTTTTTCCATTATAGTATAAATGAATAAAATAATATTTCGAAATTTGATTTATCTGATTGATTATGATCAGTACAAGGACTATGACTACGATTTCCATGTTGGTGTAGCCCAACAAAGAATCCCTTCATCTTTCGATACGTACATACATTTCTACACTATATCTTTTGTAAAGATATAATTCATAATACTTTATGGATTTTTATTTTTGAGAGAGGTCATCGATAAATATATCCACTGTTTGGTTACCGATGTCAGATAGACTGCCTGCTATTTTACAGACTTTCATTACATTTTTGCAGTAAAATCCCCATACCCCTATAAAATAGATTGATTACTCAATCACGTAAATCCCCATTTTCAGATACCGGCTCTACACACCCAGCCGGTATATCTACACATGCACACCCTAACATTGTCAATCGAACAGCAACTTTCGATTTCCCATTCACATGTACTAATTCCCCTTCCAATCCTGCCAATGGTCCCTTGATTACCCGTATTTTCTCTCCCGGAGCCAATGGCGATGTACTCATGCTAATCGTCTCATCCGAGTAATCGAGCATAAACTTAAATCGCAACATTTGTTGATCAGGAATAACAGCCGGAGTACTCTCCCCACGTAATACCATGTAACGGCTGATAGAAGATAAAGTCAGGACTTCTTTTTGTTCTTGCAGATCAACGTGAACGAAAATCATCATCGGAAGCAGTACCCGGTCGACAATTTTACGGCGGTCGCTCCATTGATGGACTTCTTGTTGAATTGGAAGGAAATTTTCGATCCCCATTTTCGTAAGCCGCTCACCCGTTTTTTTCTCGTGACAAATACGTACGATTGCCACCAACCAACGTTTTGAGTGCGCTACGCTGCTGCCAATCACATCTGTTGGCAGAAGATTTCGATCGTCATTTTTCTTAATGATCATGTATTTTTACCCCTCATTTTTCCATACCCCTTAGGCAATGGATTGAATTCGGTGACAAAGATAGATAAAATTATAAATAGTAAACAAGAAAAAACGCTTTCTTTTTTTACATACAAATAGAAATATATAGTTAAGACTATCTTGGACGTGAAAAATCCGCTATCACATTGGTTCTATTTTACCACCCATATTTTGTACAACATCCCTAAACAAATCAGGCGCGGAAATTCCGCACCTGATTTCTATTCTTTCGATTTACTTACCACTTATAATTGATACCGAAGCTAAGCAATTCTTTCAACTGGAAGAAGCTGTCTCCTTCAGTCGGTTTCGAGCTATCGTCAAAACGGGTATGTATATAGAGCTTGGTAGAAAGATAACGGTTCAAAACGAAGTTGAATGTATTTTCCCATTCTACACGTGCCCAATGATAGTTGGTCAGATAATTGAGACGAGACTCTAAAGTTACTGCAGAGATGATGGTCCAGTTCAATGTGGATTGCAACTGGGAACCAAAGTCGTTTTTAGAGCATTTTCCTTTGTCTAAGCCAAACTTTGTTTCGTCTACTTCAGAATTACCGATATAACGCAAGTTATAAGTCAACGGCGCCATAAACACAGAAAGATTAAATTTCTTCTTACTCAATTTATAATCCATACCGACACTGACCGCCAAATCTGCCGGAGACATGAAAGATGAAACCAATTCTTCGCTGTTAGCTTTATATCCATTGAAAAACTGTGTCTTAAACTCGGACGAAATGGTATAATACCAATTCTTGAAAGCTCTCAAACCTAATTTATTATACAAACGAAATTGGTCTGTATTGAACAGATATTTATGGTATTCATCTGACGGAGTGGAAGTCATACCTACTTTAGCTTCCAGCTGGTTCTCAAACAGCACCTTTTCATTGTCATTATAGTTGGCAAAAATCTGAAAAGTGGCTAATCCGGAGAAGTTACTTTCACCTCCCTTATACCAGTTATCCGAAAGGTGGTTCTGGCTAATCTGCAACGATCCGTTACCTCCGGTCACCCACCAGTTCGGCCGACTAATCTTCATATTGGCTTTCCCTACATTATCATCCATATTTTCCGGTTGAAACAGATGAATAACGTTTGCTTTGGGAGATATTTTCGGCTTCACATCGTGACGGAATACATCACGACTCATGATGCGGTCTTCTGTAGTGACAACCAAGTTCGGACGTTCCAAATAAAGATCCATCAATGCACTGTTCACTATTTTCTCGGCACGCTGGGTTTTGGTAAATGCCAGGGTATCATAAGGCAGAAGTTCCGCTGTCAGTTGAGGAGTGGTGTCCCATTGCATAGGCTTCCATTCCAATTTCGAATATTGTGCCATCGGAGCATAATAATATGCCAATGGTGTGAACAGACGAAAATAATCGGGATCAGACGGAATATAACGTGGCGGCACAGACAGGTCGTTCAAATAATCTAATTGCGCGACATACTTATTATATAAATAAGAAACGGTATCCAGTTTCGGAGTCGGCCCCGACATATTCAGTTTGAGCATCAAATATTTCTGAAGCTCCGCCGAAAGCGTATCTGCTTTCACAACTCTGGCTTTTGCCACAACTGTTGAAGATTTAACCGTTTTGGCAGGTTTAATCACTTCAGGAGCAGGCTGCAGAGAGTCAGTCGAAAGTGGAGAGGGATCGACAGATTCCTGTGCAAAAAGCGATAACGATAAGATTGACAGAATAAACGCTGAACATAAAGTAGTAATTCTCATCATATTTGTCTATGGTTTAGGGTGCAAAGCTACATTATTTTGTTCAGAAATCATAGGATTCTTTTAAAATTGCATTTTTTAATAAAATTGTGGAGACGAAAGACTGTAATCTTCCTCTTTTTTTATAATTTTGCGGTTTTTAAGTTCGTAAGAATACTACTAAGTAAACAATTATTAAAACAGTTATAGCTGTGGGAGAAACAAAGTATATTTTCGTCACCGGTGGTGTTGCCTCTTCTTTAGGAAAAGGGATCATCTCATCCTCCATCGGTAAATTGCTGCAAGCAAGAGGTTACAATGTAACCATCCAGAAGTTTGACCCGTATATCAACATCGACCCGGGAACATTGAATCCTTATGAGCACGGAGAGTGCTATGTAACCGTAGACGGACACGAAGCCGACCTCGACCTGGGACATTATGAGAGATTCCTGGGAATACAAACGACAAAGGCGAACAACATTACTACGGGACGTATCTACAAGAGCGTCATTGACAAGGAACGTCGTGGAGATTATCTGGGTAAAACGATCCAGGTGATTCCTCACATCACAGACGAGATCAAACGGAATGTTAAACTGCTTGGTAATAAATACAAGTTTGATTTTGTGATTACTGAAATCGGTGGTACGGTAGGTGACATCGAATCACTCCCCTACCTCGAAAGTATCCGTCAGTTGAAATGGGAACTCGGTAAGAACGCTCTTTGCGTACACTTGACCTATGTTCCTTATCTTGCTGCTGCCGGAGAATTGAAAACAAAACCGACGCAACATTCTGTAAAGGAACTCCAAAGTGTGGGTATTCAGCCGGATGTACTGGTACTGCGTGCCGAGCATCCGCTAAGTGACGGACTGCGTAAGAAAGTGGCACAATTCTGTAATGTAGACGATAAAGCCGTCGTGCAGTCTATCGACGCGGAAACAATTTACGAAGTACCTATCCTGATGCAGGCGCAAGGGCTGGACAGCACTATCCTCGAAAAGATGGGACTGCCGGTAGGAGAAACTCCGGGACTCGGCCCATGGCGTAAATTCCTGGAACGTCGTCACGCTGCAGAGACTAAAGAACCGATCAATATTGCACTGGTTGGAAAATACGATTTGCAGGATGCTTACAAATCTATCCGTGAAGCTTTATCGCAAGCGGGTACTTACAATGACCGCAAAGTGGAAGTTCATTTCGTAAACAGCGAGAAACTGACAGATGAGAATGTAGCTGAAGCTTTGAAAGGTATGGCGGGCGTAATGATTGGTCCGGGATTCGGTCAACGGGGTATCGACGGCAAGTTTGTCGCTATCAAATATACACGTACACATGACATTCCGACTTTCGGTATTTGTCTGGGTATGCAATGTATTGCTATTGAGTTTGCACGCAACGTACTAGGATACGCAGATGCCAACTCACGTGAAATGGATGAAAAGACTCCGCACAACGTGATTGATATCATGGAAGAGCAGAAAGCAATCACCAATATGGGTGGTACGATGCGTCTGGGCGCTTACGAATGTGTATTGCAGAAAGGTTCGAAAGCATATCAGGCTTACGGACAGGAACATATTCAGGAACGTCACCGCCATCGCTATGAGTTCAACAATGATTATAAAGACCGATATGAAGCTGCCGGCATGAAATGTGTAGGTATCAACCCGGAATCGGATCTGGTAGAAATCGTTGAAATTCCGACTCTGAAATGGTTTGTCGGTACACAGTTCCATCCGGAATATGGTAGTACGGTACTGAACCCTCATCCGTTGTTCGTTGCATTTGTGAAAGCTGCCATCGAAAACGAAAAAGCAACGGTGAACGGCTAACGATACGTGGTAAACAACCGGTAGTTTGTAATTTATATAATTTGTAATTAAAATAAGAATGGATAAAAACACCATCACAGGTCTCGTTCTGATAGGTATATTATTGGTAGGATTCAGTTTTTTGAGCCGTCCAAGCGAGGAACAGATAGCTGCGCAAAAGAAATACTACGATTCTATTGCCGTGGTACAGCAGCAGGAGGAAGCGTTGAAGGCTAAAACGGAAGCTGCACTGGCTAACAGCCAAAAAGAGGTGGCATCGGCTGCCGATTCTTCTGCTTTGTTTTTCAATGCCTTGCATGGAACCGACTCTAAAATCAGCATCCAGAATAATGTAGCGGAAATCACTTTCACAACCAAAGGCGGACGTGTCTATTCAGCCATGCTGAAAGATTATATGGCACAGGACAAAAAGACGCCGGTCATGTTGTTCGACGGTGACGATGCTTCGATGAACTTCAACTTTTACAACAAGGCAGGAGCCATCCAGACCAAAGATTATTTCTTTGAAGCTGTGAACAAGACGGACAGTAGTGTTACAATGCGTCTGGCTGCAGATAGCGCAAGCTATATCGATTTCATCTATACGCTGAAACCGGATAGCTACCTGATGAACTTTGAAATCAAAGCGACAGGCATGGAAGACAAGTTGGCTAGTACTAAGTATGTGGACATCGACTGGTCACAACGTGCCCGCCAACTGGAAAAAGGATTCACTTATGAGAATCGTCTGTCGGAACTGACTTATAAAGTAACAGGTGACAATGTAGACAACTTGTCTGCTGCCAAAGATGACAGTCAGGATTTGCCGGGACGCATTGATTGGATAGCTTTCAAGAATCAGTTCTTCTCGTCTGTATTTATCGCTGAACAGGATTTCGACAAGGTTTCCGTTAAGTCAAAAATGGAACAACAGGGAAGCGGATATATCAAAGATTATTCTGCTGAAATGAATACTTTCTTTGATCCGTCAGGCAAGGAACCGACAGAGATGTACTTCTACTTCGGTCCGAACCACTTCAAGACATTGAAGGCGCTGGATAAAGGACGTGACGAGAAATGGGAGCTTCACCGACTGGTTTACCTGGGTTGGCCGCTGATTCGCTGGATTAACCAGTTTATCACGATCAACGTATTCGACTGGTTGTCCGGCTGGGGATTAAGTATGGGTATCGTTC
>ERZ857840.3180-NODE-3180-length-14314-cov-13.638193_pt1 | contig 14314 bp, 10 predicted proteins | sample MGYA00519760_ERZ857840 | MGnify/ENA primary metagenome ERZ857840 (study PRJEB31778, sample SAMEA3449371) | human gut metagenome | biome: human gut; feature: human-associated habitat; material: faeces | place: United Kingdom | collected 2010/2012 ... | reverse complement strand
GGGCGTTGCCCCAAACCCCACAAGGGAGCTCCGCCCCTTGACCCCGCAAGGGGGAATCCCCCCCTTGACCCCTTCGCGCGATTGAGTTGGTCTCACTCCCATGCTTTGCCCGCGTGTTTATCCTCTTTTTCCCTTCCCTTAATCGTAATCGGGGAGCGGGGGGAAATCCCGCCCCGACAGCTGCATCAATTCACCCACCGTCACCGGGCGCAATCCCTTTACGTTAATCCAATTATCCAGCGCCTTATCCAGCACCTCCGCTGTATGATACCCATTGATATGGAACTGCACCACGCACCCGCTCGTCACCCGGTCGCTCGTCACGCGGTACACCATCTGATACACCTTATCCTTATACGCGTCCGACCAGTCGCACGCGTCGATTGCAAACAGGCAGTCTTCTACGCCTTCCGCGCGGGCAATGGCGGTGACGATGCTGTTCGTCGCGCCCAAATGCGCACAGAACAACCGCGGCCGTACGCCGAAAGTCTCTTCGCACAGGTCGTTCAGCTCGCGGATGTTCTCCTGCACACGCGCGTAGGAGACTTCAGTCATGTTGATGAGGTTGTTGCCGCGGCTGCCAAGCTCGTGGCCCGCGTCAATGATGCGCTGGATGCGCTCCGGGTTGCGGCGCACGAAATCGCCCGTGACGTAGAATGTCCCCTTCACGCCGTATTTGTCCAGTGTGTTCAGCATGTCAGTCAGCTGCTTTTCTGATGCGCCGCTGCACACAATCATCACGCCGACAGCGGGTTCAGAGGGGGTCAAACGGGTGACGCGCGGCAGGCTGATGTCCGAAAACGCGGCGAAGGAATCTGTTTCGTTCACTTTCTCGCCGTCCAGCCAGACGGACAGCTTGTTGCCGCCCAGCATGTCCTCCGTCACATAGACCGAGAAGGTCAGGTCGTAGCGCGGATTGCGCCAGAACGCACGCTCCAGCACTTCGCCGCGGTGGTTGCGCAGCTCCAGATACTTCTCCGGCACAGTTGCGCTGCTTTTGTTCTTGCACGATACGGTGATTTTGATTTCGCGGTCGAGATACCCGACGTAGAATCCGCTCTTGAACGTGACAATCGGCGCAACGACGGGGGTCGTGTCCTCTTCGTTCTCCTCCGCGAACGCAGCGCCGCCCAGCAGCATCAGCACCATCAGCAGCAAACTCAGCAGTTTCTTCATCTTTGTCACTCCTTTTTATCCAACTTTCGTCCGTGAAAACTATGTTTGCAAATGGAAAGTTACCTTAAACCTGCGGGCGCACAACCACCTGAGCGCCTTCCGGCACCAGCGTCGGTTCAACCACAAACCCCGCCGGGACGGACAAAATCCGCAAACTGTCCATGTCCTCCAGAATCCGCTGATTGAACTTCGTCACGCGGCAGCCCTCGATGAACGCGGGGATGATGAGTTCCGTATCCGAACCGATGTACTCAATGACCGAGTAGGTGCTGCCCTTCTCTGCCTGCCCCAGATACGAGCCGACGATGAGCGTATCGCCCTCTGTCATCAGCCCCAGCCCGACGCGCAGGTCACGCGCACGGGCGCTGAAGGGGGCGGGGAGGGTCAGCGCGTTCAGCCGGGAACAGCCCGTCAGCGCGTCATGCCCGATTTCGCGCACGGTTGCGGGAATGGCGAGTGCCGTCAGGTGTGTGCAGCCGCGCAGGGCTTCGTGGTCGATGCGGGTCAGGGTGTCCGGGAGATTCAAGAATTCCAGCGATGTGCAGTTCATCAGCGCCTGCATGGGCAGAACGGTCAGCGCGTTCGGCAGATGGACGCTATTCAGCGCGGTGCAGCCCGAAAGGACAGCGCCGCCGACGGCTGTCACTGAATCGGGGAACGCGATTTCGCGCAGCGCGGTGCAGGACGCGAACGCGCGGTACTCGATGGTTTCCAGCCCGTCATTCAGCGTGATGCTTGTCAGCGCCGAGCAGCCCTCGAAGGCACTGCCGCCGATGTGGCGGAGCGTTTTAGGGAGCGTGACGGCGGTCAGGTCGGTGCGCATGATGAACGCGCACAGCCCGACGCTCACAACGGGGAGGCTGTCGAGCGTTTCCGGAAGGGTGATTTCGCCGCCTTGCCCGTAGTATTCCATGATTTCCGCGCCGGTGTCGATGACGCGGTAGGTGTAGTCACCGCATTGCATGGTGTGTACTTCCTCATTATATAGTAGTATGGATTTTGAAGCTGATTTTTTCTCCGTAATGGGCTTTAGAGCAGCAGCCAGAGGGCAATGAAAACAGACGAAATCTGCGGTCGCCCTCTGAACTCATTCGCCTTCGCCCTCTGGATGTTACTTGGGTTTTAGCCGGGAGTTTTTTAGTTAGTGCGCAGGGACGCTTCGCTGCCTGCGACCAAGGTGTCGGGCTTGACTTTTCCTTTGGAATGGTCACACGCCCAACAGTTGGGGCGTTGCCCCAAGCCCCACAAGGGACGCTGTCCCTTGACCCTGCAAGGGGGATCCCCCCTTGACCCTTTTTTTGCGCCCCGGCTTGAGCGCGTTTCCTTTATGGTTAATTTTCGCGGCTGAGTGCCGCCAGAACAGCGTTGCGCATCTGTCGAACCACCCGCGTCGTACCGGAATCAACCGTGTTCTGCATCGACAGAATCGTCATCTGCTGTCCGGGGAAGTTGGCAAAGTATGTTCCCAGCCAGCCATCCCAGCCGTATTCGCCCGCGCAAGCTAATCCGGCGATGCGCCCCGGTTCAGCGCAAATGCGCATCAAGTGCCCGTAGCTGTACCCGTCCAGCGAATCCCACATATCGCGGCGAACCGCGTCTTTCAGCTGCGGCTGCGTCATGCAGGCGACTGTCGCGGGCGAGAGAATCCGCCGTCCCTCGTAAGTGCCGCCCGCCAGCAGCATGTCGGCAAAGTGGCTGTAATCTTCCAGCGTCGAAACAAGCCCCGCGCCGCCGGATTCAAAGGCGGGTTCGCGGTCGTAAACACCGACGGCAAGGTGGGTGCTTGTCCACGGCACAAGCCCGCTTTCTGTGCGCTTGTAGACGGTCACAAGGCGATTCCGCTTGCTTTCGGGAACGTAGAAGCCGGTGTCCACCATGTCCAGCGGCTCAAAGAACTCCTTGCGGAGGAACTCGCCGAAGCGCATTCCGCTGACGACCTCCACCACCGCGCCGAGGATGTCCGCGCAGGTGGAGTAGCGCCAGTGCGTGCCCGGCTGGAAGGACAGCGGCTGCTGCCCCAAGCGGTTGCAGAACTCCACCGTTGGCACGCCGCCGCCCGCAAGGATTTCCTGCGTTGCTTCGTCGAACACCTTTGCGGCGTACTGCCCCGCCGGGTCGCTGTCAGGGTAGCAGACGCCCGCCGTCATGCCGAGCAGCTCCATCAGCCACGGCGCGCGGGTCGCGGGGCGAATCGTGCCCTGCTTATCGACGACGCGCGCATTTCGGAAGCCCGGCAGATAGCGGTCTACGCCGTCCATCAGGTCAATCTGCCCGCGCTCCGCCAGCAGCATCACGGCGGCGGCCGTAATCGGCTTGGACTGGCTGTACAGGCGGAAGATGCTGTCGCGGTGGATCAGCCGCCCCGACGCAACGTCGGACATGCCCGCCTGCGTATAGAGCATTTCCTCTCCGCAGCGCCGCACCAGTACGCTGATGCCCGCGCATTCCTGCGCTTCGACAGCGGAGGCGAGAATATCGGTGACTTGTTCGTGAAGGGTCATGAGAATAACCTCCTTGCATGTTCTTCAGCAATCATTCGTCGCTTTCGATGAAATCCGGCAGCTGATGCAGCGTCACAAAGCTGCTATCCCGATAAATCGCCCGCAGCGACTCCGGCGTGTTCCCCTTGCTGCTGTCCGTCAGCCAGCTGGTGTGCCACACCATGAAGTACGCCCACGGGGCATTCGCCGCGTCCATCTCCGCGCGGGTCGGAATCTGTCCGCACTCGTGGAACACAATCGGCATCCCTGCCGGGGCAAGCGCGGCACAGCGCCGGTATAAATCCCCCTGCGCGCCGACCTTGTAGCTGTCGCCGCCGAGAATATCCACCACGTCGTCCCCTGGATACCACGGGCGCAAATCCTCCGTCGCGTCAGAGAAGCCCAGCACCCAAATTAGATTCCGCAGACCGTGAACATGCGTGTAGCGGTCGTGCATCAGCCGCCACAAGCGCACAAAATTCGCCGCGCCGCCGCGTCCCCACCAGAACCAGCCGCCGTCCATCTCGTGGAAAGGTCGCCAAAGAATCGGAACGCCGTCTGACTGCAAGCGCTTGAGGTAGGGGACAGCGTGGTCAAGCCCATCCAGCAGGCGGCGGTTCGCTTCCGTGCCATCCACAAAAGCGGAAGCCCAATCCAGTTCGCTTTCGCGGCATTCGGGGTAACCGGAGAAGAAATCCGCGCCCGTGTGCCAGCAGATGGTGGGAATGCCGCCGCGCGCCCACCAGTCCTTCGCGCGCTGCGTCACGCCCAGATAGTCGTTATCCATGAAATCCAGCCCTCGAATGGCAGGCTGACGACCGGTGACATCGGTCAGATAGCTGATTTCATGCTCAGTCGAGCGGCACCATTGGCTTTCCATCTGCCCGGTCAGGCACTTGCCGGAAAGCGATTGCAGGGATTCATAGACGCGCCGAGCGGCGGGCAGCGGATTTTCCGCGCAGAGGGGACGGAACATAATGCTTCTCCTTTGCTTTGCAGGAATCTGCTTGCAGTATAGCAGGAAATGCCCGCCTTTGCAACGGGTAGAAGGGAAAAAGGGAGGGGAAAAAGCATGGAAAATCAGGCGGCGGCAGTTGTCCAAGAAGAGGGTTTGTGCTATACTTATTATGGGTGTTTATTGGAATGCCCATGAACCAGCGGGCATCCCCGCTATGGGAGTTAATAAATGAAGCTGAAAAAATTGGAGCTGTATGGCTTCAAATCCTTTGCCCAGCGGACGGAAATCGTCTTTGATGAGGGCATAACGGGCATCGTCGGGCCGAACGGGTCGGGCAAGAGCAACATCGGCGACGCGGTGCGCTGGGTGCTGGGCGAGCAGAGCGCGAAAACCCTGCGCGGCGCGAGCATGTCCGACGTGATTTTCAACGGCACGCAGAAGCGCAAGCCGCTGTCCTACTGCGAAGTATCGCTGGTGTTTGACAACGATGACCATGCGCTGGCGATGGAAGCTGCCGAGGTTATGGTCACGCGCCGCGTCTACCGCAATGGCGAATCCGAATATTACTTAAACCGCACCGCCTGCCGCTTGAAGGACGTGGTTGACCTCTTCCGCGATACGGGCATCGGCAAAGAGGGATACTCCATCATCGGACAGGGGCGCATTGACGAAATCCTCTCCCGCAAGAGCGAGGATCGCCGGCAGGTGTTCGAGGAAGCAGCGGGCATCGTCAAGTTCAAGGCGCGCAAGGAAGAAGCGGACAAGAAATTGCAGCGGACGCTGGAAAATCTGGAGCGCGTCGATGATATTCTGGATGAACTGACGAAGCGCCTGAAGCCGCTGGAAGAGCAGAGCCGCAACGCCCGCGTATATCTGGAACTGTCCACCGAACTGAAGGATTTGGACTTGAACCTCTTCCTGATTCGCTCCGACCGGGCGCGGGCGCGCTTGTCCGAACTGGAAAGCGAACTGCTGACCGTCCAGACGATTTTGGCGGACACGGAAAGCAACCTGACCGACAAGACCACCCGCCGCGACGAGACGCAGAACCGCATCGATCAGCTGGAAGAAGCCATCACGAAGGCGCGCACCGAACTGATGGAATGCGCCGAGCATGTGCACGAATCGCAGAAGAAACTCTCTGCCCTGCAAAGCCGCCGCGAGACGCGCAGCGAGAACCGGCAGCGCATCGTCCGCGAGCAGGAGGAAGCCCAGGAGCGGCTGGCGGAAATCGAGAAGGATCATGTACGGATTCAGGCGGACGTGGAGAAGCAGCACAGCCTGATTGCCGACGCGGAGCAAATCCTCCGGGCGACGCAGGAAGCCGCCGAGAAGGCGCAGGCGAAGGAAAAGGAAGCGGACGCAGCGCTGGAAGCGCAGAAAGCCGCTGTCATTGACCAAATGAATCGCCTGTCCGATGTGCGCAACGACAAGACGCGCCTGAACACGATGCAGGCGCAGATGGAAACGCGCTTGACGGAGATTGAAGAATCCAGCGGGGCACTGCAGGAGCAGGAAGCTGCCCTGCGGGAAGCCTTGACTGCCGTCGAAAAGCAGATGGAAACAGAAAATCAGCATCAGCAGCAGTGTCAGGAGAAGCTGGCGCAGGCGCGGCAAGCGTCGGATGAGGCGGATACCGCGTATGCCAATTTGCGCGCGGATGTCGAAAAGCAATCCGCCGATATGCAGGCGGCGGCGAGCCGTCATAACGTCCTGACCGAAATGACGCGCGACATGGAAGGCTACAACATGGCGGTTCGGCGCGCGATGACGTATGCCAAGCAGCGCGGCTTGACGGGTGTCAAGGGCGTACTGGCGCAGCTGATGACCGTTCCGCAGGCATACGAAACGGCGATTGATATGGCGCTGGGCGCGGCGCAGCAGAACATCGTCACCGACACCGAAGAGACGGCGAAGGAGCTGATTAACTACCTGCGCCAGAATCGGCTGGGGCGCGCGACGTTCCTGCCGATGAGCGCCATCCGCGGCAAAACGCTCTATGGCAATGAACGCAATGCGTTGAAACTGCCGGGCTGCCTCGGCGTGGCGAGCGAACTGGTGCAGTGCGCGCCGGAATATCGCGGCATTGTGGAAAATCTGCTGGGGCGCACGGTGATTGCCGACAACCTCGACCACGGCATCCCGATTATGCGCGCGGGCAATCACGCGTTCCGCTTGGTGACGCTGGAAGGCGACGTGATGCACTCCGGCGGCTCGATGACGGGCGGTTCGGCGCAATCGAAGGTGTCCAACCTGCTCAGCCGCGAGCGTGAACTGAAGGAATTGACCGCGAAGCTGCAAACCGGGCGCGCGGAACTGGACAAGTGCCGTCAGGAACTGGCGCAGCGTCAGCAGATGGCGCAGGAGAAGCGGCAGAAGGTCAGCGACGCGGTGAACGCATTGCATCAGCAGGAGATTGCCGTCGCCCGCGAACAGGCGCGCCGCGAAAGCGTATCCGCCGACCTGAATGCCCACTTGCAGCGGATGCAGGAGACCGAGCAGGCGCGCGTGCAGCTGCATCAGTCGCTGGAGGACATTCGCCAGCAGCTGGAGACCATTGAACATCAGCGCACGGGCGCGCAGGGCGACCAGAGCGCGATGGAGCAAAAGACCATTGAAATGCAGAATGCGCTGGTCAAGGCGCGCGCGGAAGCCAGCGCGGAAAACGACCGCCTGATGGTGCGCACGCTGCAATTGTCCGACCTGCGCCACGGCTTAAGCGACTTGGAGCGCGACGAAGCCCACGCGCAGCAGGATCAGGCGCAAATCCTCCGCGAACAGGAGCGCCGCGAACAGCTGCTGCACGAGATGGACGAACTGGACGCCATTGACGAGAACGACATGAAGCGCGAGGAAGCCGAATCCGCCCGCCGCCAGAAGGAACAGCTGCGGCAGGAGAGCGCCGCGCAGGCCATCGAGCAGCGACGTTCACAGGCGCAAAGTGACCTGCGTGACATCCTCAGCGACATGGAGAACCTGCACGAAGCCTACAACCGTGACAGCGAGAAGCTGCACAAGACCGAGCTGGCGAAAGCGCGCATCGAGGGCGACCAGAAGAATCTGCAAAACCGCATCTGGGACACCTACAAGCTGACCTACGCCGGGGCAGAGGAGTTCCGCCGCACGCCCTTCGACGAGAAGGAAAGCGACTGCCGCGCCGCCGAGCTGCAAGGGCAGATTCGCGCGCTGGGGACGGTCAACGTCGGGGCGGTGGAGGAATACGCCGAAACCAAGGCGCGTGTGGACGACCTGACCGCTCAGCAGCAGGACTTGAAGCGCGCGGAAATGGACTTGCGCGAACTCATCGAGCGGCTGCTGATTCAGATGCGTTCTACATTCGTCGAGAACTTCTCGAAGATGCAGGGGTATTTCGCCGAGACGTTCACGCGGCTGTTCGGCGGCGGTCACGCGGAACTGAAGCTGATGGATCCCGACGACCCGTTGAACTGCGGCATCGAGGTCAACGCCCAGCCGCCGGGAAAGAAATTGCAGCTCCTGTCGCTGCTCTCCGGCGGCGAACGCGCGCTGACGGCCATTGCGATTCTGTTCGCGATGCTGAAATTGAAGCCCACGCCGTTCTGCATTCTGGACGAGATTGAAGCCGCGCTGGATGACGCAAATATCGGGTATTACGCGGATTATTTGAAGGAATACTCGAAGGGAACGCAGTTTATCGTCGTGACACACCGCAAGGGGACGATGGAGCGCTGCAACAGCCTGTTCGGGGTGGCGATGGAGGAACAGGGCGTGAGCCGGATGGTGTCGGTGTCGCTGCAGGACTATCAGGAGTAAGGGAAAACTGAAAGGGGTATCACGGCGGACAAATCCGCCTGATGAAAAAGGAGGCTTTTCGCATGAGTGAGAACGAAAACAATCAGTATCGACTGCTGTCGCCGTGGGCGTATGTGGGCTATGGCATCCTGTTCACGCTTCCGGTCATTGGCTGGATTCTTGCCATCGTCTTTGCGTTGAATGACGACAACCTGAATCGCCGCAACTTTGCGCGCGGTTACTGGTGCGGCGTGCTGGTGGCGGTCATCGTGGCGGTTATCCTGTCGATTGTTGGAATGGTGATGGGCGTGTCGATCATGGATGGGTTCAGCAGCTATCAGTATAACTACCGATATTGATGAAGGGCTTACCAGAAGCAAGGCTGCCTGCCGGGTGCGGGCAGTCTTTTTTGCTGCCCGGATGGCGCAAGCAGCGGAATCCTCTTGTGAAGTTCCACAACAAATTAGGATGCTTTTGTTAGGAATGCCAAAATTATATTATTCAAAAAGAGAACGCTTGAGTTTTTTTGAGGGGAGGGTAGAATGAAAGTAAGGAATTACAAGGGAAGGAAATGACGTGGAAATTCAAAGAAAAGGGCTGAATCGGGCATTTATCGTGCTGGCGGTGGTGCTTCGGCTGCTGGGCTTGATTCACGGGGCTCTTCGGTGTTGACCGCTTCTACCTCGGCTACACGGCATTGGGCGTATTGAAGCTGCTCACCGCGGGCGGCCTTGGCATTTGGGCGCTGATTGACTTCATCCGAATCGGCGTTGATTCGCTTCGTCCGGCGGATGGTTCGCCGTGGGTGGAGGAAACGCGCGACGAGAACATCCGCAGCATCGCCGCGAATATGCAGGCAATCGCCGAAAAGCTGGAGAAGCTGCAAGCGCAGAATGTTCCGGCAGAGGCACCCAAGCCGCAGACGGACGGCGAAAATCAGGAGACACACAATGTGTCGCTGAAAAAATAACTTCCTAATGGCAATAACCGCAGGGCTGTCAGGCGCAGGACGCTTGGCAGCCTTTCGCGTGGGGAAAAATCCGCTTGCAAACTGCGCGAAAAACCAGTACAATAGAATCGTATCCCTGAATATCAGCATGAACGAGGTGCTTTTGATGCCTTTGTGGAAACGAACGCTGGCGGCGCTCCTGCTGGCGGTGATGATGATACTGCCCTTCGCGTCGGCGGAGGATGCGGGGGAGGCCGTGCCGGATGACAGCGTGGAGTGGACGGAGGGCGCGGCGAACATCACGCGCGATTTAACCCTGAATGATGAGGGCGACGACGTGTCCGCCCTGCAAACCGCGCTGACGGATTTGTGCTATTACAGCGGCGACGTAACCGGGCGCTATGGCGAGGCGACCAAAACCGCGGTGGAGGATTTCCAGCGCGATTTTGCCCTTGCGGTGACGGGCATGGCGGACAAAGCGACGCAGGAAGCCATCTATGCGGCGGAGTATCGCCCGCTGCGGCTGGGATGCGTGGGCGAGGACGTGCGGCAGGCGCAGATTCGCCTGATGGCGCTGGGCTACTACACGGGCAAGATTTCCGGCCGCTATCTGCCCGCGACACAGGAAGCCATCCGCCTGTTCCAGACGGCGAACGCCCTGCCGATTACGGGCGAAGCGGATGTGCAGACGCTGGAACGCCTGTTCAGCGGTGATGCCATCAGCCGGGATTCGTCCGCCGCGGCGACGCCCACCCCGTCGCCCACGCCCGGAATGCACCTCTCAGATGAAACCACCACCCCGACGCCCGCGCCGACGGTGGCGTTCGTCAAGAAACTGCAATACAACAAGTCCAAGGGCGAAGAAGTTAAGCTCGTGCAGACCCGCCTGACGGAACTGGGGTACTATTCCGGCAACATCAGCGGCAATTTTCTGGGGCATACGCGCAACGCGGTGAAGGCATTCCAGCAGCAGAATGCGCTGAGCGTGGATGGCATCGTGGGCGAAAACACATGGAACGCGCTGTTCAACGACCCGGATGTGCGTGCCGCGACTGATGATCCGAAGCCTACGCCCGAACCGACGCCTGTGCCGTTTGCCATCACGGTGGACGTCAACAATCAGGTGACGACCGTCTACGGGCGCGACGAAAACGGCGATTACACCGTTGTTGTGCGGCAGATGCTCTGCTCCACTGGCACGCGCAAGAATCCGTCGGATATCGGCACATTCACACTCAACGGGCGTACGGCGCGCTGGTGCTACTTCCCGGAGTGGGGCAGCCACGCGCAGTACTGGACGCGCATCAACTCGTCCATTGCGTTCCATTCCGTCATTTACAACACGGTCAATACCATGGATTTATCGGTCAAGTCCTACAAGAACCTCGGCAAGCGCGCGTCGCACGGGTGCATTCGCCTGACCGTTGCGGATGCGAAGTGGATTTACAACAACTGCGGGGCAGGGACGGTCGTCACGATTCGCGCCGATATGCCCGCTGACCCGGAACTCCGCGCCGCGCTGAAGCTGCCCTCGCTGAACACGAAGAACATGCTGCCCTACGTCACGCCGCAGCCGACCGCCGAGCCGGATTATCGCGCCGGGGCGATGCCGCCGCAGCCCTTCCGGACGCTGAAAGTGAACAGCTCCGGCGAGGATGTGTACTGGATGCAGCGGAAGCTGACGGATTTGGGGTACTATTCGGGCAAGTGCTCTGGCACGTTCCTGGCAGGCACGCAGAACGCGGTGAAGTCGTTCCAGAAGGCGAACAGTTTGTCTGCGACGGGGACGGCGGATGTCAAGACGCTGAATCTGCTGTATGCGGAGGAACTGTCGGCGACGCCCACGCCGGAGGTCGCGGCGGATGACCGCACGCCGGAGCCGCTGCCGACGCCGGCGGCAGGACAGTGAGATTCTCTGCGGGCGTGAATTTGAAAATAGTATAAAAATAGAACGCGCTCGTCAGCGGAAAGGCTGGCGAGCGCTCTTTTGAGTGCTGGAAGGGGGAATTGGGGTGTGCTATGCTCCCCGGCGTGGCGCAGAAATTGACCATTTTCTTGCTGTCATGAACGCCGGGGGGCTGGCTGTCATTTTGCGTATGGCTGACCGCAGTATGTGCAGCGCGGCGCGCTGCCGCGTCGGCCGCTGTTCTTCGCGCCGCAGCCGGGGCAGATCCACTGCACGAATGTGCCCTCCGGCGTGTACAGCGCAACCGTGCGCGTCGCAGCGTTAATCTGCAGGTTTTGCAGGTATCCCGTGCCGATGAGCGATCTGAGCTGCTCAAGGGCTTTGCTCGAGGAGAGAACCGTGCCGAGCTGGTCAAAGGTCAGGCTTTTTTCGGTCAGCGGGAGCAGCGCGCCTGCGATACGGCGCGCGCAGGCTCTGCGGTATGCATGGCGAAGAATGCGAAAGACAGGCGTTATGAGCGCAGCGAATAGGAAAATACCCATCACGCCGGACAGCGTTTTCCCCTGCGAAAACATCGTTATCGTCGCGGAGACGGTCGCCGCCGCAAAAATGGCACAGACCAGCACAACGGGAATATCCGTTTTTTTCTTGGCGACAGCCTTTGCGCTCAAGTATGGATTGGTGATGTTTGTCATTGCGCGTCTACCGCCGCCTGACAGGTTTCAAATGCTTCGTAGGGATCGCCGCCGTTGAGTACCGCCACGATGCCGTCGCCGTAGTCTTCCATATAGCTGTGCGGCATGGCGAACAGGTAGAACAGCTCGTTCTCGCCGGGGAGAACGTCCTCCACCAGGTTGCAGGAGCGGCAGGAGATATAGAATTCGTCTCCATCCAGATCGAGGCGGAACTGCGCATAGTAGATCTCGTTGTTGACCAGCGTGGTGAACACGGCCATCTTTTCAAAGACCTCCCGGGTTCCGTGAATCGGCGCGTCCACGGACATGGACAGCATATCATCGTAGATATAAACGGTTATAAAGGCGTATTCCATCGAGTTATCGACGGAAAAGGGCACGGTGAAGGTATAGTCGTCATATTCATAGGGGAATTCATTTTCTTCCAGAAAATTCTTCACCAGACTGGCCATTTGATCCGCTTTGCTCATCGGAACAGAATCGGCGAAGGCCACGGAAAACATCAGCAGTGCGGTCAACAGGAAAACGATTATTTTCTTCATGGGGGAAAATCCTCCTCTTTTTGTTTGATCAATGAAAAAGAAATGACGGCCGCTCGTTCCGCGTAGCACAGCGCAGTGCTTCATTCAGAAACGGCATTATTTTGCGGATTCTTCCGGCGCAAAATGGATCAGCATAGAGCCAAAATAGTCCATATCGCAGCCTTTTTCCGTGGGCACGATGTACAGCGCCTGTGTGTAATAGTCGATGACAATGCCGTCGACCTCACCCGCTTCCGTGGGCGCCTTGCCAAAGACCCATGTGAGACCGGGAATATCCGCGCCTGCTATGACCAATTTGACGGTGCCGTCCTCATGGAAGAGAAGGGAATACTCATAATTGCCCAGCTGCGCGGCGGTCATGTTGTAGCCGCTTACATCCGCGTCGGTCATGACGTACTTCTTTTCCAGCATAATCTCAGCGCCGGCGGCGGGTTCGGGCGTGACGGCAGGATTGAATTCCGCAGTTGGTTCGGCGGCCGCTTCGGGGGCATCGCCGGTACGATCGTACCACAGGGTGAGGTCGCTCATTTCAAGGCTGAGCGTTCCATCCTCGCGCAGCGTGACGGCAGCCTCGCCGTTCAGGATGGAGATGAGCAGCGTGAAATTGTCCATGCGGCAGGACAGACCGTCCAGCGTCGTACCATGCAGGGTCAGGTCGCAGGTAGTTCCGTAAATAACCAGCGTATCCCCCGCCATTTCAGCGGCTTCAGCGGGCAGTGTGATGCCGTCCGCTGTGACGCGCGCAAGCGTCCAGAAGCCCCTGAAATCGTCGATAATGGCGCTTTCGTTGATGCTCGGGACGGCCGCGCTTGAGGCTTGCGGCTTCTCGCGGCTGAACGTCATGGTCACGTCGTCCATGGAGACAGTGAGGAGCGCGTCCTGCAGCGTGAACGATATGCCGTCCGCCATGAGTACGCCGTCCTGCATGGCGCAATGGATGCTGTCCACGTCGCCGTTCGTGTTCATTTCAGCCGCACCGTCCGCGCCGAGGGTGAAGGTCACATCCAGCCCCATGTCAGCCAGCGGATAGGGTGTGCCCCCTATCTCCATGCGCACGCCGTACCACACGCCCAGATAGTCATCGGGAATGCCAGCGTTCTGCGCAACAGGTTCGGGAATGGGGGTGGGCTCAGGCGCAATTTCGGGTTCAGCCGCGACTAACGTGCCGGACTGCGCGGGCGCGGCGGTTTCAACGCTTGCATCCAGCTTCAGGGTGGGGAGCAGCGCGGGCAAATCGGGCAGCGTGGGCTTCGCGTGGGCGCATGGCTCGGTGATTACGGTAACTTCGCTTCGGTTTTCGCTCCAGCTCTGGCAATTCTGAGCGTGCCTGAGGTTTTCTTCACTCATGCCTTCGGGTACGCGCACGGTCAGCTTGGGCGCGACGTTCATCATCAGTCCCATGGGGGACGCGGTCAAATCGCAGCCGTCGAAGCAGATTTCGGCAAGGTTCGGGCAGTTGATGATGCAGTTTTCGCCGAAGTCCTTCATCTTGCTGGTGAAGTGCAGGCTGGTCAGGTTCTTGCATTCAGTAAACGCGCCGTATTCCACACGCTCCGCATCGGCGACGAAGGAACTGAGACCGGCAAAATTGAACGCCTGCTGGCCGATCCTTATGAGATGCTCGCCAAAGTACAGGTTGCCCAGCGGTCCCGCGCTGTCGAAGGCGTAATTGTCGATTTCGCGCACGCCGTTGACGAAGATTACGTTGTTCAGGCTGCGGCAGAGCATAAACTGATTGCCGCCGGTGCTCTCCAGGGGCGCGTAGCAGACGAAGGTTTCCAGCTGCTGGCAGTAGGCGAGCATCATGTCCGGCAGCTCTTTGATTGTTTCGGGCAGC
>ERZ857840.3179-NODE-3179-length-14322-cov-4.818602_pt1 | contig 14322 bp, 12 predicted proteins | sample MGYA00519760_ERZ857840 | MGnify/ENA primary metagenome ERZ857840 (study PRJEB31778, sample SAMEA3449371) | human gut metagenome | biome: human gut; feature: human-associated habitat; material: faeces | place: United Kingdom | collected 2010/2012 ... | reverse complement strand
GCTCTACCTACATCCGCCGTCTGGTAAGCCTTGGACAGGTGGAGCGGGCCATGGAGTATCTGGGCCATCCCCATATCCTGACCCAGACGGTGCGGCATGGCCGCCGCATCGGCCACACCATCGGCATCCCCACGGTGAATCTGGTGCCGCCCCCTCATGTACTGGTGCCGGGAGACGGCGTTTATATCGCCCGTGTCTGCCTTATGGACGGCAGCAGCTATGCCGCCGTTACCAATGTGGGTACCCGCCCCACCGTCAACAACGGCAGCGACCTGACGGTGGAATCCTGGATGCTGGATTTTGACGGGGATCTCTACGGCCAGTCCATCCGGGTGGAATTCTACAAGCGGCTCCGGGACGAGATCCGCTTCGACTCTCTGGACGCTCTGAAAGCGGAGATCCGCCGGAACGCCGATGATGCCCGGGCCTATTTCGCAAGCAAAGCTTGATTTGCTTATCATTTCAGCAGCACATACGAAAGAATCCGCTTTGACATCATGTCAAAGCGGATTCTTTTTGCATGCAGGCTTTACCGGACTGCCAGCCGTCCCCGCAGGGCAGGGATCCGGGGCATGACCTCCAGCAGGAGCAGTCCCAGCACACAGCAGGCGATGGCCTCGCCGATGCCCACCGTCAGGGCATTGTAGGCGAACAGGGCGGGGAACTGGGCGGAGAAGCCGCCCTCATACCACGCAATCATTGCGCCGATGATGACGGCGTTGCAGATCACCGGCGGCAAGGTCGCCAAAAATTTGTTGGGCATTTTCGCCGTCCACAGCGCTGCCAGCAGCGTGGCCATGGAGCCGAAAATGATATCCAGCGGGCCGACGGTGCTCATCAGGTTGGTGACAAGGCACCCTACAAACAGGCCGGGGACCGCCTCCGGCAGGAAAAAGGGCAGCACCGTCAGTGCTTCAGAAAAGCGGCACTGGATGGGGCCATAGGTCAGGCCGAAAATTGAGGACAGCAGGGACATCACCGTGTAAAGTGCGGCGATGATGGCAGCAGTAGCGATCTGCCGGGTAGACCATTTGGACATAAAAAAACCTCCATTTTTTTGTTTAGAGAACGGCGGGCCTATGTTGGCTTGCCGAACGAACGCCCGGTCAAAGGCGCTTGGACAGGGAGATGGCACCTGTCGAAAAGGCAGTATAGCATAATTCAAACAAAAAAGCAATGCCAAAAGGCATTGCTTTTTCTGCATTTCCGTTTACGCGGTTTATTCGTCGAGCATTTCCAGCCAGATCTGGTCGCTGTCGGTGTCCTCTGTTTTCAGTGTCACACCCCGGTCGGCCAGCTTCGCCGCCAAGTCCTCAAACTCCTGCCGGGTCAGCAGATACCGGCACACGCCCGGCTTTACCTCGGTGGGTTCCCGGTCATCCAGCAGCTCGCCCAGATCCGATTTGCTGACCGTCACCGTGGGGAGGTCATCCTGAGCGGAGGAACCGTCGGTCATAGCTGCCGCGCTGTCATTCTCCATAGTGGTCTGATCCGGCGGCAGAGCGCAGGCATAATACGCATCCGTCTTTTTGCTTTCCGTGTTCGTATCGGCAAAGCTGTCCGAGCCGTTGTCCCCGCCGGCGGTGGTCAGGCACCGTTCCTCGGGAGCACTTTCCGCTGCGGCGGGCTCCATCGGGGCCGTATCACAGGCAGCGGAGGTATTGCTGCTGCCGCTGATGCTGCCCAACGTGCCGTGCTGCACCAGTATGATCACCGCCAGACACGCGGCAGCCGCCGCCAGCTTGCCCCAGGGCTGCCGCTTCTTAGGCCGGGACTGAGGCGTTTCCGCCACAGCCTTCATCACCGTTTCCGCAAAATCTGCCGGCAGCTCCGCATCGTCCTCCGTGGGGAAGGACGCCCGGATCGCCAGCGCGTCATCCACATAGGCCCGGCACTCCGGGCACTCGTCCAGATGGGACTGGACGAAAATCATTTCTTCACTGGTCAGCTCGCCGTCCACAAAGGCGTCCAGCAGGGCGGTGTTTTCATGGATATTCATTTCACAGCCCCCTTTCTGTTTTGTTAGACGCAGCGGACGATAAAAAGTTCCCCTGTTTCAGCAAAAATTCCCGTAATTGCCGCCGTCCCCTGTTGATCCGGGATTTTACCGTCCCCAGATCCAGCGATAAGACGTCGGCGATCTCATCGTAGCTTAGCTGCTGGATCTCCCGCAGGATCAGCACCTCCCGGTGCTCCGGGGACAGCGTTTGCAGTCCCGCCTCGATCTGCCGGCGCAGTTCCTTCTGCTCCACCGCCTTCTCCGGCGTGGGGGTAGGGTCCGGCACCTCGGCGCTGACGGTCTCGTCGTCCAGGGACGGTCCCTGATGGCGATTCTCCTTCCGCAGAAGATCCACGCAGGCGTTGGAGGTCAGCCGGTAGAGCCATGTGGCAAAGGCGGAATCCCCCCGGAAAAAGGGCAGGCCCTGCCACGCGGCGAGGAATGCCTCCTGCGCCGCCTCCTCCGCCAGTTCCGGCGTGGGACACATCCGCACCGCAAGGGCGAACACCCGCTTCTGGTACTGCTGCACCAGCTCTCCGAAGGCCACCTGATCGCCGTTCCGGGCCGCTTGTATCAAGTTGTGTTTCTGATCGTTCATGGCCCCTCCTAATCCCGCAGATCCCGTTGGATGCCTTTCGTAATGCGGTCAACATCCTCCAGGGTATTCATCTGTACGATCTGTTCCTTATAGTAATTGGCATGGGGGATCCCCTTGAGATACCAGCAATACTGCTTCCGGGCCTCCAGCACCGCCACCCGCTCGCCCTTGTAGCTTGCAGCCATACGGATCTGCCGCACGGCGGTCTCGCACCGCTCCGCCAGCGGCGGCAGCGGGGGCACCGGTAGCCCCTCCAGTACGGCTTTGGCCTGCTGGAAGATCCAGGGATTTCCGAAGCAGCCCCGGCCGATCATGGCCATGTCCGCTCCGGTGTGGAGCAGAATACGCTCCGCGTCCTCCGGCTTCCAGATGTCGCCATTGGCGATGACGGGGATGGACACAGCCTCCTTCACCGCCCGGATGCAGTTCCAGTCGGCGGTGCCGCCATAGACCTGCGCCCGGGTGCGGCCATGGACCGCTACGGCGGCGGCTCCCGCCTGCTCCAGAGTCTGAGCAAACTCCACACAGTTGCAGTGACCCAGATCCCAGCCCCGGCGGAACTTGGCCGTGACCGGCACGCCGGGCAGGGCCTTCACCACCGCCTCCACGATGCGTCCCGCCAGCTCCGGGTCCTTCATCAGTGCCGCGCCGTCACCGTTGTTGACGATCTTCCCCATGGGACAGCCCATGTTGATATCTAAAATATCCGCCCCGGTGTGTTCCATGGCGATCTGGGCGGCCTCCGCCATACAGACGGGGTCGCTGCCGAAGATCTGCACAGCGGCGGGATGCTCTCCGGGAAACTGGGTCAGCAGGGAAAAGGTCTTTTTGTCATGGTAGCACAGAGCCTTGGATGAGATCAGCTCCGTGATGGTATAGCCCGCTCCCAGCTCGGAACAGATCTGCCGGAAAGCGGCATCCGTCACCCCCGCCATAGGAGCCAGCGCTAATTTTGAGGAGATCTCCACAGTTCCGATGCGCATGACGCACACCCCTTTCCACAGCACATTGATTTTAATAGTTTAGCGGAATTTCGGCAAAAATGCAAGGATAACAGAAATTACGTCCCCCGATCCTGTTTGCGACGCTTTTCTTCCCGGACAGGCTGTAAACTGGGACTATATCATCAGCTTTACACAAAAGGAGGAATCCTTCATGGAGTATGGTTCTATGAGCATCCAACGACTCCAGTCCGGCCGATGGCTGAACTGGGGCATCCGCTTTTTCCTGACGGCGGCCCTCACCGCCAGCCAGACCGCCGGCGGCTATGCCCCCTTTGCCTTGGGCTGCATAGCGGCAGCCGGACCGGGGGCAGACGGGGCAGCGGCGCTGCTGGGCGGCGTGACGGGAGCGCTGCTGTTTCTGGACTTTCAGCAGGTCCTGGCTTTGGCCGCCGTAGGCATTTTGATCTTGACTGCCGCCACGGCGTTCCGGGACACCGCCTTTTTGCAAAAGCCCTGGGTACTGCCGGTGCTGGCGGCCGGGATGGTACTGGCGGTAGGCGGTATTTATGTGCTGCAATCCTTAGACCCGCTGAGCCACGCCGCCCCCTGTGCCGCAGCATCGGCCCTGACAGGCGTTTCCGCCCACTTCTTCACCCGGCTGTTCCAGCCGGAGGAGGACCGGCTGGCCCCGGAGGGGCTGCTGTTTTTAGGGGCGGCCCTGACGCTGGCTTTAGGAGACCTGACCATCTTGAATGTCTCCGTGGGCCGGGTCCTGCTGTGCGCCCTGCTGGCCTACACCGCCTATGATCAAGGTCCCATGACCGGCGTGACGGCGGGGCTGGGACTGGGACTCATCACGGACCTCTCTGCCGGAACCAGCGGGCTGTTCACCGCCGCCTACGGCGTGGCGGGACTGTGCGCCGCGAAATGCAGACGGCGAAGCATGGCTGCGCTTGCCTTCTTTTCCGGAGCAGCAGTGGCCATGCTGACCTCCCGGGAGGAGTTGGCCCAGACGCTTCTTCTGGAAACGGTGGCCGGTTCCCTGCTGTTTTTAGCCCTGCCCCGGCGAATCTTCGGCGGAAAGCGGCTTCTGCGGGAAGCGGCCCCGGACATTGCCCAGCGCACGGCCCTGAAAACCCATCTCAACCGGGCGGCAGAGGCGCTCCGGGAGCTATATGACAGCATGAGCCGCACCCCGCCGCCACAAGAGGAGAATCCCGCCGTCATCTTTGACCGGGCGGCGGAAAAGGTATGCCGGGGGTGCGCGTTGTGCGAACTGTGCTGGCAAAAGGAATACACCGCCACCTTCAACGCCCTCAATGACGCTACTCCCTACCTCCTTGAACGGGGCAAGGCCAAGGCCAAGGACTTCCCCGTTCACTTTGCCGACCGCTGCATCCATCTGTCAGAATTGCTGCAGGCCATCAATGGGGAGTTGTCGGCCTTTCTGCTGCGGAAGCAGTACCGCCGCCAACTGGAAGAAACGCGCCGCAGCGCCAAGGGGCAATACGCCCAGATGTCGGACCTGCTGACAGCGGCGGCCGCCGGCCTCAGCGGGGCGGCCCCCGCCTTTGGAGAGATCCCTGCCTGCGTTATCGGCGCGGCTCTGCGGCCCAAGGAGGGGGAAATGGTCTGCGGCGACACTATGGAGGCCTTCCGCACGGACAGCGGCCTCTGGTGCCTGCTGCTGGCGGACGGTATGGGCAGCGGGGACGCCGCCCGGCGGGAGTCCTCCCTCACCTGCCGGCTGCTGCGGCAGTTTTTGGAGGCGGATATCCAGCCGGAGGCTGCCCTCACCACCCTGAATTCCGCTATGGCCCTCCGGGGTGCGGAGACCGGCAGCTTTACCACGGTGGATCTGTGCGTTTTGAAAGGCTCGGAGGCCACCTTCTACAAGTTCGGCGCCGCCCCCCAGCTATCTGAAGAAGAACGGCGCCGTCCGCCGGATCACCGGCAGCAGCCTGCCGGTGGGACTGCGGGGCACTCCTGCCGCACCGGATATAACCACCGTGACGCTGGAGCCCGGCAGCTTCGCCGTGATGATCAGCGACGGCGTGGCAGACCCCAGCCGTGACGAATGGCTCCAAGACCTGCTGGCGGGCTGGGGTGGGGACGATCCCCAGACGCTGGCCAATCTGATCCTCTCTGAAAGTATCCGCCGGGAGCGGCTGCAGGATGACTGCGCCGTGCAGGTGCTCTACCGCTTGCCGGAGTCGGAGCAGCCGGTATGAGGAAAATTTTCAAAAAGCCGCTGTTGGTTGGTATAGACTTCCCTCCCTTGCGGGAAAATGGAAACAGATCAACTGAGGAGGACAGCACGCATGGTAAAAGGCATTTCCCGGCGGGTCGTGGTGGTAGACGCGCCGGAGCATCGTTTTTTTGAACAGGCCATCTTCATCGTCCGCAATGACGCTGCAGGAGAGGGGATCACCTCCCGGGAGCTGGTGGAGGAAGCCCGGCGGGTGGCCCATAATTATGCGTCCAGCGGGACCAGCCGTTTTTCCAACCGGTGGCGGACTTTGAACCCCATCGTATACACCCTGATCGGCGCCGGGACCATCGGCCTTGCTTGGCTCATCGTGGCGCTGGCCTGAAAAAAGCACGTTCTCTTTTTGAAAGAGAACGTGCTTTTTTGTGTGAAAATCATCTGTGCAGCTTGGCCTTCAGCTTCGCCTTGGCCTCCGGGGACAGCAGCTTTCCCGCCGCCCGCACCGGCAGACTGGGAAGCCGGAAAAACTGTCTGCGGACCTCCTCAAAAGGCTCTACCGCATAGCTGGCGAAGAAGGATGCCCGGTCCGCCGCCGGGCCGATGGGCCGCGCCAGCCGGGGATTTCCCGCCACGGCCCGCTCCACCGGGAAGGGCTGGCAGTTCAGCTTGAGCTGGTCGAAGAGGTAGCTGCCGTGGGGTGTGTTCACCAGCAGCAGGCTGACGCCTGCGTGCTGCTGCTCCGGAAACTCATCCGGCCGCAGGCCCCACAGATCCCCCAACGTAAAATCGCCGGGACGGTTCAGATTTGTATACTGGCAGTCATGGCAGCTCTGGCGCAGAAACAGCGCCCGGCCAAAGGCCCGGCCAAAGCCTGTGGCAAACAAGGGTGCGGAATCCGCAGTGCCATCGTCATATACAGCGGTAAAGTGGCTGTTCTTCCACCCCTCCACCTTATTGCGGAAGCGGACATTTGCCAGCCGCCGCCGTTTATTTCCTTCGATAAACCGGGCCTCGTCCTCCCACACACCGGGGGATGGTACGCCGTGGCACACCAGATCGCAGGTGGTGAGATTTTCCGGGCGGCACCCTAAAAAGCGGTACAGCCCATCCACCTGACAGGGTGTACCGGAAAACAGCACCGGGCGGGTCTTTAGCACCTCCCGGATCTCCCGGAACACGCCGTCCAGATCGCTCTGAACGTACTTGGCTCCCCGCAGCCGCCACAGATCCTCTTTCCGGAAGCAGGGGATGTGCCGCAGATGCTGATGGCCGTCCATGGCAGCGCCGTATACCACGCCGCCGCCCTCCAGCACATATTCCGCAATGGCAGTGAACGCGCCGCCGGAGGTAGAGTCCTTCCGGACGACGTCATCCCGGTTCCAGGCGGCGAAGGCAGCGGGCAGATGAGCCGCCGGACCGCGCTCCTGCAAAACTGGGCACAGCCGGGTACAGCGTCCGCAATGGACGCATTTTTCCAGATCCACTTCCGGGAAATCAAAGCCAGTTTTGTCCCGGACCATCGTAATGGCGTCATGGGGACAGCCTGCGGCGCAGGCGGTACAGCCGGTGCAGCGGCTCCGCTCTGCCAGCTTCGGGGCAAAGCTCTGAGGAGAAAGCGGCGCTTCCGGCGCATAGGGCCGGTCTTCCAGCGCTGCCTGCAAATAATTCAGAGAATCCTTCCGGGCGGCAGTCAAAGCCGCTTCGGCAGCTTCCCAGTCAACGGGGTCCAGCAGCTCCGCCGTATCCCCCTTACCGATGACCCGGTTGGCAAGACCCAACCGGCTCAGGATGCTCACCGTCCGGGACCGTTCCGGGGCGGACAGCTCCGCCGGGGAGACCGTGGTGAAAAAGGGCCGGTGGAACTGGACGGAGAACACCGTGCCATGGAAGGAATTGGTGACAACATAGGCGGCATTCTGGAACAGGCCCAAAAATTCCGCCGGACCGGCATCCATGATCTGCTTCGCCTTGGGATGGACCTTCTGGCGGATGCCGCAAAGCTGCACCACCGGCAGTCCCGTCTCCTGATGGAGCCGTTCCAGATAGGGTATCAGCGCACCGGGGCGGCTGATGCAGTAGCAGAGAATGTAGCCGCCCTTGGGATAATTGGCCGGGTGATCGGCCATGGCGGCCCACTGGTCCGCCGTCAGCAACAGGGTGGGGTCCAGCACCACCGGGGCGTCCTTCCCGGCGATATCCCGGATGATGGCGCTCCCCTGAGTCTCCCTTGCGGAGAGGTGGGAAAAACCGTCCAGATAGCCCTTCAGCTCCGCCTGCATCCCCTCCGGGATGGTGGGAACACCGAAGGACGGTGCGTAGGCAATGCGGCGCTTCTGGGAAAACGTACCGAAAAACACCGGGTCGAACCGGCCGTCCGGGAAGATCTTGGGGTTCCAGATCTGGTCGCTGCCGGAGAGGATCAGGTCATAGGGCAGCGGCCCCCCGGCCAGCTCGTCAAAGTGCCCATAGCGGCGATCCGAGATCCGCAGATGGTCCCGGCTGAACTTCTCAAACCGCCGGTAACGCTCCGACAGCGCCTGATAGTGCAGGGCCGTGTGAGCGTCATGGGCGGCGGAACCCAAGCCGGTGGGCCGCTTGAACAGGGCGTTGTCCTGATTGACGAAGTAGTCAATGATCTCACAGTCCCAGCCAAAGCGCTCCACAGCCCTCTCCGTGGCCGCCGCCTGAAGCAAAGCGCCGTAATGGTGGATATGATAGAAGGTAACAAGTCCCGCCTTCAACGAAATGACTTCCTTTCCGCAGCTCTCCTGCTCATTTCAGGTCCATGACCACATTTTCCGGGGTCAGCAGATCATCCTCCGCGATCCACGCCTCCACGGGGACCACCTCGAATTCCGTTTCCGTCCGGCGGATCACCACCCGGTCCAGACCCGCATTGATGATCATGCGACGGCACATAAGGCAGGAGGTAGCGTCATTCAGCAGCTCCCCGGTGGCAGCGTTGCGGCCCACCAGATAGATAGTGCCGCCCACCATGTCCCGCCGGGAGGCAGAGATGATGGCGTTGGCCTCGGCGTGGACGCTGCGGCACAGCTCGTACCGCTCGCCGCGGGGCACCTTCATGGCTTCCCGGGAGCAATAGCCCATGTCCACGCAGTTGGCCCGGCCCCGGGGGGCGCCGTTGTAACCCGTAGAAATGATCTCGTCGTTTTTCACGATGATGGCGCCATAGATCCGCCGCAGGCAGGTAGCCCGCTCCAAGACGGTCTCGGCAATATCCAGATAATAGTTTTCCTTGCTAATGCGATTCATAGACAGCCCTCCCGCCGAATTCTCAAAATTTGATAAAGTATTTTATCATACCCGGCTTCGGATAGCAAGAGGGCAGCCAGTCATTCTGCCGTTCTCGCAGGCGGATGACCTCGTTTTTACAAGTTAGGCACCGCCTTTGCCAGCGTCCGGCGGAGAACCGGCGCCAGCGCCGTCACCACAACGATCTTCAGCGTATCGCCGGGCACATACACCAACATGGCCGCCAGCAGCGCAGGAAAGGTCTTGGCAGACTGCATATAAACGTGCAGGATGAGATACATATAGGGGACGCCCACGGCGTAGAGGATCAGATCTCCCACCAGAACCGCCGCCAGAATGTTCAGATAACCGGTGCGGCGGGCAGTCAGCGCGCCGATCACGGCGGCGGCGGGGATCAGCCCCAGCAAAAAGCCGAAGCTGGGCTGAAGCACATAGCCGATGCCGCCACCTTGCGTAAAGACCGGCAGGCCCAGCAGGCCGATGCCCACATAAAGCAGTTGAGAAACAGCTCCCCACTTCCGCCCCAGCAGGAGACCGGCCAAGGCAGTAAAGAGAAATTGCAGCGTAATGGGCACGGTGCCTGTGGGGATCTGCAAAAACGCGCCGATGGCGGTCAGGGCGGCAAACAGGGCAGCGAGGACCATATTGCGGGTCATATCGTGCTGATTCATAATGAAAAGCTCCTTTTCGGTTTGATGCGCCTAAAGTGTAGCAGACGCGGTCTCGATTGTCAACCATTTGTTAAAATCAGGTTGACAATCCGGCATAGACGCCGTATAGTACCGTTGGAGGGATGTACCATGACGAAGCAAATCGTTTTAAAACTCCTGCGGGAGCATACAGAGGAATTTCTGTCCGGCGAGGCTATCAGCCGACAGGCCGGTGTCAGCCGGGCGGCGGTGTGGAAGGCTGTGGAGCAGTTAAGGCAAGAGGGCTACGGTATTGAATCCGTCCCCAACCGGGGCTACCGCCTGACCCGCGTGACAGCGCGGCTCCGCCCTGAAGAATTAGCGGAGCAATTTCGGGACTGTCGGATCGGTCGGGAGCTGCTGTGCTTTGACACCATCGACTCCACTAACAACGAATTGAAACGGCGGGCGGTCAGCGGCTCCGTAGACGGAACGGTGATTCTGGCGGACCAGCAGACTGGTGGCCGGGGCCGGCGGGGACGGAGCTTTGTGTCCCCCGCCGGGAAGGGACTGTATTTATCGGCGGCCCTCCGCCCCCAGTGCCCGCTCTCTGAAATCAGCACCCTGACAGCCTGGACCGCCGTGGCGCTTTGCGACGCGGTGGAAGCCGTCTGTGGCGTCCGCCCCGGCATCAAGTGGCCCAACGATCTGGTGCTGAACCGGAAAAAGCTCTGCGGCATCCTGACGGAACTGGAATGGGAGGCGGAGAGCGGCGATCTTTCCTGCGTCATCATCGGCGCGGGGATCAACGTCAGTCAGGATGAAGCCGATTTCGGCCCGGAGGTAGCCCCCATCGCCATTTCTCTGGCGCAGGCCCTCGGAACGGCCCCAGACCGGACGGAGCTGGCCGCCCGGGTGATCCGGTCGCTGAATGCGTTATATGACGACTTCCCTGCCCAAAACGCCGCCTATCTGGACCATTTTCGCCGGGACTGCCTGACGGTGGGCAATCCAATAAAGGTCATCTCCGGTGCAGGAGAGCGCATCGGCACCGCCACAGGTATTTCCGATGACTTTGGTCTGACCGTCCGCTGGGAGGACGGCTCCACGGAGACTCTGACCTCTGGAGAGGTCTCCGTCCGGGGACTGTATGACTATGTGTGATCCCGCCGAAGCGGATTTTTTCCCATATTCAGCCCGTCCAGACAGTAAAAGCCCCCTGCTGAGGTTTTCTCAGCAGGGGGCTTTTTCATATCATGTTTGTAATAATCGCCGTCAGCCGCCGTAGAACATTCCTAACAGGTGGGCCAGATCCCCGGCCTCCAGATAGGTAACGCCGTTGGCGATGAGGCAAGGGCCGGAAAGACTCTGCCGGTCAGCCGTGGCGGGACCGTGGGCCAGATCTGTGTCCGGGCAGATCTGGAAAACGATCTCGCCGCCGTCCTTCACCGTCACGCCAAACTCCTTATCCCAGGAGACGCTGTATCCGGCGGCTTCCGCCACCGCCCGGATGGGCACATACAGCCGCTCGTCCTTGTAGGGCCGCCGCAGAGCGGAGGGGAGAACGGTTGGCCTTCCGTTGACGCATAGATAACCGTCATTATAAAGGGATATGCCGCCTTTATATGCATAGGGAAACACCAGCACACGGCTGCCCTTCCCGCTGTCATCGGCCCACATCAGCACTCGGGTGCCGGGCAGCAGATCCTGATAGGTGACGCGGTTGCGGGTGAGATAGGGCGTGATCTGTGCATCCTCCCACACCTGATACGCCGTGCCGTCGGAAAGGGTGATATCCATGCCGCTGTAATGGGGAATTCCCGCCATGATAACAGTGGCGCGGACGATCACATCGTACTGAGGAACCTTGTAGTCCGCCGGGACATTCACCAGAAGAAGCTCCGGTGTGACCTGCGGGGGCAGGCTCATGGTCACGGCAGTCTGCGCCCCCAGCCACGCATAGACGGTGCTGCCGTCCTTGATGGACTTTGCATCTACCGGCTCGCCGCTGACGGCGTCCAGGATCATAACGCCCTCCGTCCACAGGATATAGTCCTCCGTTGGTTCTCCGGTGGACGTGCTCATCAGCAAGCCGCCGTCCTTCTGATGGGCAACGGTTCCCGAGATCACGGTATATTGAGGGTTCGGGACGTAGGCCCCCGCGCCGGTGGCACTGCCGGCTGCCAGTGCAGGGACACAAAGCACGGCGGCGCATAGAGCCGCTGCGATCAGCTTCACAGAAAATTTCATAGATGATCTTCCTTTCTTTCGTCAGGGTCGGAGCCTCCGGAAGAATGCTCCGTTTGCCTGGATAGACGGAGGGCAGCCGGAAAAAGTTCCCACCTTCCGCAAAAAATCCCACCGAAAAATTCAGCGGGACCTTTATCGCTCAACTCAGTCTATGACCCGGATAGCGGTGATGACCGGCTGCTGGTCGGCGGGGATGGTGCCGTTGCCGTCCGTAGGCTGGGCGGCCTCGCACACAGCGTCCACTACGTCCATGCCGTCGGTCACATAGCCGAAGCAGGCGTACTGGCCGTCAAGGAAAGTGCTGTCTGCGTGGCAGATGAAGAACTGAGAGCTGGCGCTGTCGGGGTTCTGGCTCCGGGCCATGGAAATGGCGCCCCGGGTGTGGGACAGCGTATTTTCCACGCCGTTGGAAGAAAACTCGCCCTTGATGGTGTTCTCAGATCCGCCGGTGCCGTTGCCGTTGGGGTCGCCGCCCTGCATCATAAACCCGGCGATGATGCGGTGGAAGGTCAGGCCATCGTAAAACCCATCATTGGCCAGATCCATAAAGTTCTGCACGGTAATGGGGGCGGCGTCGCCGTCCAGCTCCACGGTGATAGTGCCGTAGTCCTGAATGTCGATCTCCGCGTGGTGGGTGCCAACGCCCGCCGTCTCAGCCGCAGGCTTGTCGGCCTTGCTGTCGGTGATGGTGTCCGTATCGGTCTTGCCGCAGGCGGCCAGGCTCAACAGCAGCACGGCGGCCGCGCAGACAGCCAGTAATTTTTTCATAAGGTCCTCCTTTTCAAAACGCAGCCCGCCGAAGGTCATCCGGCGGGCTGTAAGGTGTGTTTACTTCTTGCCCTTCAGGGACTTCATGCGCTGCTCGTGGTTCAAAATGGCCTTGCGCATCCGCAAGCTCTTGGGCGTGACCTCCAGCAGCTCGTCATCTGCCAGGAACTCCAGGCACTGCTCCAGGCTCATCTGGCGGGGAGGCACCAGACGCAGGGCGTCATCAGAGCCGGAAGCACGGGTGTTGGTGAGCTGCTTCTTGCGGCAAGCGTTCACCACGATGTCCTCGCCCCGGTTGGCCACACCGATGATCATGCCCTCGTACACGGGGACACCCGCGCCGATAAACAGGGTGCCCCGCTCCTGGGCGTTGAACAGGCCGTAGGTGATGGAGTCGCCGGTCTCGGTGGAGATCAGGCTGCCCATGCCGCGGCGGGAAATATCGCCCTTGTAAGGCGCATAGGAATCAAATACAGAAGCCATGATGCCCTCGCCCTTGGTGTCGGTGAGGAAGTCATTCCGGTAGCCGAAGAGACCGCGGGCGGGGATCAGGAACTCCACCTTCATGCGGTCGCCCACGGGAGTCATCTCCACCAGGTCGCCCTTGCGCTGGCCCAGCTTCTCGATGACGCTGCCCACGCAGTCGCCGGGTACGTCCACCACCAGACACTCAATGGGCTCGCACTTCTTGCCATCGATCTCCTTGTACAGCACACGGGGGGGAGAGACCTGGAACTCATAGCCTTCCCGGCGCATGGTCTCAATGAGGATAGACAGGGACATTTCGCCGCGGCCCGCCACGTTGAAGGCACTGTCGCGGTCGGTATCGGAGACCTTCAGGGAAACGTCCTTCAGGGTCTCACGGTACAGCCGGTCCCGGAGCTGGCGGGAGGTGACGAACTTACCCTCACGGCCGGCATAGGGGGAATCGTTGACGGAGAAGGTCATCTCCAGCGTGGGAGCGCTGATCTTCACGAAGGGCAACGGCTCCACGGCGCCGGGGGCGCAGACGGTATCGCCGATGGTGATGTCGGGAATACCGCTCATGGCAATGATGTTGCCGGCGGTGGACTCCGTCACCTGCTTCCGGGCCAGCCCCTCAAACTCATAGATGGAAACGGCCTTGGCCTTCTTGGGGGTAGCATCGGGATCGTGGTAGTTGCACACCATGATCTCCTGATTCTGCTTCAGGGTGCCCCGCTCAATGCGGCCCACGGCGATGCGGCCCACGAACTCATTGTAGTCGATGGAGCTGACCAGCATCTGGAAGGGCTGATCCACATCCGCCTCGGGAGCGGGGATATACTCCAGAATGGTCTCAAACAGCGGGGTAAGGTCGGTGCCCACCACGTCGGGAGAGTAGGAAGCGGTACCCTGACGGCCGGAGCAGAACAGCATGGGGGAATCCAGCTGCTCGGGGGTGGCGTTCAGGTCCATCAGCAGCTCCAGCACCTCATCGATGACCTCGTGGATGCGCTGATCGGGGCGGTCGATCTTGTTGACCACCACGATGACCCGGTGGCCCAGCTCCAGGGCGCGGGACAGCACGAAGCGGGTCTGGGGCATGGGGCCCTCGGCGGCGTCCACCAGCAGGATGACGCCGTTGACCATCTTCAGGATGCGCTCCACCTCGCCGCCGAAGTCGGCGTGGC
>ERZ857840.3171-NODE-3171-length-14354-cov-3.402406_pt1 | contig 14354 bp, 9 predicted proteins | sample MGYA00519760_ERZ857840 | MGnify/ENA primary metagenome ERZ857840 (study PRJEB31778, sample SAMEA3449371) | human gut metagenome | biome: human gut; feature: human-associated habitat; material: faeces | place: United Kingdom | collected 2010/2012 ... | reverse complement strand
GCAGCCGAACGCGCGGGCAAAACCGCCGACGTACACACTGCCATGCTCGGCGCCGCCGCGCTTGAGGCCTTGGCCCCCACGCACAAAACCGTGCGCTGCAAGGCCTGCGCAAACCACTGCCTGCTTACCGTGAACGACTTCGGCAAAGATGAATCCACCGGCAAGCACCGCCGTTTCATCACGGGCAACCGCTGCGAGAAGGGTGCAGGCGTGCTCAACGAGAAGAGCGACGTGCCCAACCTGTTCGAATACAAGAGCCATCGCCTGTTCGACTACGAGCCGCTCGCGCCCGACGCCGCCCCGCGCGGCACCGTAGGCATTCCGCGCGCTCTTTCGATGTATGAAAATTACCCGTTCTGGTTCACCTTCTTCACGAAGCTGGGATGGCGCGTGGTACTTTCCGACCCCTCCACGAAGAAAACCTACGAGGCGGGCATCGAAAGCATGCCGTCGGAAAGCGTGTGCTACCCGGCGAAGCTCTCGCACGGCCACATCATGAACCTGCTCGAGAAGCACCCTGACTTCATTTGGTTCCCCTGCAGCAAGTGGGAGCGCCAGGAAGACGCAACCGCGGGCAACCACTTCAACTGCCCCATCGTGGCAAGCTACGCCGAGGCGCTGCGCCTGAATATCGACGAGCTTCGCGAAAGCGACGTGCAGTTCTTGAACCCGTGGCTGCCCTACGACAAGAAAGACCACCTGAAGAAACGCCTGATGGTAGAGCTTGTGCAGGCGCACCCCGAACTTATGGGCGAAGGCGTTGCCGCGCCCACGCAGGCCGAAATCGACGCCGCGGTCGACGCCGCGTGGGCCGAAGACGAAGCCTTCAAGCGCGACATTCGTGAGAAGGGTGCGGAAACCCTGCTGTGGATGGAAAAAACCGGCACGCACGGCATTGTACTGGCCGGCCGCCCGTACCACAACGACCCCGAAATCAATCACGCGATTCCCGAGCTGCTCACGAGCTTCGGCCTGGCTGTGCTTACGGAAGACTCCATCGCGCACTTGGGCACGCTCGAGCGTCCCATTCGCCTGGTGGACCAATGGATGTATCACACGCGCCTCTACGCCGCCGCGAAGGTTGCCGCCGAGCGCCGCGACCTCGATCTTATTCAGCTAAACAGCTTCGGCTGCGGCCTGGACGCGCTCACCACCGACCAGGTGCAAGAGATTCTGGAAAGCGCCGGCAAAATTTACACCGTGCTCAAAATCGACGAGGTCTCCAACCTGGGCGCCGCCCGCATTCGCGTGCGCAGCCTGCTCGCAGCGTTGAAAGACCAGGCCGATGAAGAGGCCGACGCCAAAGCCGCCGCACAGGAATGCCCCGCGTGCAGCCTCGACGTGAAAGAACTTCTGGCCGAGGCCGAAACGCGCGTCGCAGCCGCCGAAGCCGCAGGCTCCAGCAAGCAGACGGCTGGCTCCGCCGACGCCGCTGCCATTGAAGCCGTAGCCCAGGCCATCGAGCCCCCGGCGACCTTCACGGAAAAAGCCGCGCCCGAAGCTCGCGAGCGCTTCAAACAGCGCGAGGCAACCTCAACCGAGTTCGAACGCGTGCAGTTCACCGAGGAAATGAAGGAAGCGGGCTACACGATTTTGGCCCCGCAGATGGCTCCGTACCACTTCGAGCTGCTCGTGCCCATTTTCAAGCGCTTCGGCTACAACGTCGATTTGCTGCCGAGCGTCGACCACGGCGCTGTGGACGCGGGCCTGAAGTACGTGAACAACGACATTTGCTACCCTTCTATCCTGGTCACGGGCCAAATTATGGAAGCCGTTACCTCGGGGCGCTACGACACCGACAAGCTGGCCGTGCTCATTACGCAGACCGGCGGTGGCTGCCGCGCCACCAACTACATCTCGCTCATCCGCAAAGCACTCAAAGCCGCCGGCCTTGGCCATATTCCGGTTATCGCGCTTTCGTTCAAAGACCTGGGCGAGGTGAACCCCGGCTTCAAAATCACGCCGAAGATGCTGCTGCAGGCTATATACGCGTTGTGCTACGGCGACCTGCTCATGATGACGCTCTACCGCACGCGCCCCTACGAGATTGAACCAGGCGCGGCCAACCATCTGTTCGATCACTGGATGTCCGAATGCAAGGCGCAGCTGGCGCGCGGCGTGAAGCGTTCGGAATTCAAGCGCACCGTGAAACAGATCGTGGAAGACTTCGACACGCTGCCGCTGCAGGGCGAGGGCACCAAGCCGCGCGTCGGCGTCGTGGGCGAGATTCTCGTGAAGTTCCATCCCACGGCGAACAACCAGATCGTCGACGTGATCGAGCGCGAGGGATGCGAGGCCGTTGTGCCTGGCCTCATCGAGTTTTTCCTGTTCGGCATCGCGGGCGGCATTTTCCAGAAAGACCCGCTGGGCCGTTCCGCCAAGGGCGCGCTTGGTGGCAAAATCGGGCTATCGGCCATCGCGAAGTTCCGCAAACCGGTCAACGACGCGCTCGCCGCATCGACGCGCTTCAACCCGCCGGCGAACATCTATGAGCTCGCCGAATACGCGAGCGAGATTTTGAGCCTGTGCAACTCGATGGGCGAGGGCTGGTTGCTCACCGCCGAAATGGTGGAGCTCATTGTGTCGGGCGCGCCAAACGTAGTGTGCACACAGCCGTTCGCGTGCCTGCCGAACCACGTGGTGGGCAAGGCTGTGATCAAAGAGCTGCGCCGCCGCTACCCCGAGAGCAACATCGTGGCCGTCGACTACGACCCGGGCGCGTCTGAGGTCAACCAGCTCAACCGCATCAAGCTCATGATTTCGGTGGCGAAGGCGAACCTCGAGGAAAAGGAAGAGGCCGCCCGCGCCGAGCGCAACGCGAACCTCACCAAGCCCGCCGACGAAGAAGTAGTCGGCAAGCTCGAGGTCGAGAAAGAAAAGCTGGGCTAGGGGAGCGCAGGCAATTTCATACCCGACCTGCTAAATGCTTGTAGCGTTTAGCAGGTCGGGTGGCGCCGTTTCCCTCAGCAGTCGCAACCAGCACGAATGGGTGATCGGAATTCTGTTTCGGCCACCCATTCTTTTTACGGGCTCAAACTCTGCCCCAGGACCCACGCAACCGTAAAACTGTTAAATGCTCCGAGCATTTAACAGTCTGCTAGCTTGCTAGCTAAGTAGGTTGCTAGCAAGCACTTTCGACCAGGCGATATCCGATTCCCCATACCGTTTCGATTATGCGAGGGTCACTCGGGTCGTCTTCAATTTTGTTGCGAAGTTTCTTTATGAACACCGTAATGCTTTGCGTTTCACCGACGAATTCGGCACCCCAAGCGTCTTCGACGAGCTGCTCTTTTGAAAGCACAGTATCGGGCATGCGGGCAAGCGCAAGCAAGATTTTAAATTCCTTCGGCGTGAGCTTAATTGAGATTCCCTCTTTTGTGACCTGGTGTTTTGCAGTATCTATAACAAATCTGCCAAGTATAAGCGTTTTTGGCTCCGGCCTAGCAGGCGCAACATCCATATGAGCGCGGCGCAGGTGCGCCTCGATATGCATGAGCAGCTCACGAGGGTCGAAGGGCTTGGTCATATAGTCGTCCCCACCAGCGGCGAACCCAATGCCCTTGTCAACGATATCGCCTTTTGCGGAAAGAAAAATCACCGGAACCGTTACGCCCCGGGTGCGCAATTCGCGACACGTAGCGAACCCATCCATCCGCGGCATCATGACGTCGAGAATCACGAGGTCGAACGATGCGTTCTCGAATGCCTCAAGAGCATCGGTGCCGTCTTCGACACAGACGCATTCATGACCCTCATCTTCAAGCAATCCGCTTATAAGCTTTTGGATGCTCACCTCATCATCAGCAAGCAGAATCTTCATCGAAATCTTCCTCCTCATCCGGCAAGGGAACATAGGGGATGCGCACACAGAACGTGCTGCCGACCTTTCGTTGCGATTCGACGGTCGCCACGCCGCCATGCAACTCCGTAAGCTCCTTCACAACGGCAAGGCCCAAACCAGTGCCACGATAACGACGGTTAGGTGATTGACCAGCTTGTTTATACAACTCGAAAATATCTGAAATATCGCTTTCGTCAATACCCATTCCATCGTCTGCAACCGTGACGCAAATAGTGCCATGCGGGGCAGAAGAACAGGGGAGGGGGACTTCCCAATCGTGACGCGCAGAGCCCAATCCCGCCTTGGAATCAGAACGCGCGGTGACATTGCTGCCATCGCCGTACGCAAGCTCGCCTTCGTCCCCTGCGAACGCCCCATCATCGTACGCGCGAGGGTCGAGCGGCGCCATGAATGTTGCGCGAATGTCGACGCGACCACCGCGATGGGTGTACTTAATGGCGTTATCGGCGAGGTTTTCGATCACGCGGCGCAGCTTTTCCCAGTCAGCCATAGATATCGGCACGTTCGCATCGGCCTTCGCGGAAAGCGCAATATCCTTATTGGCGGCTATTGGGTCGAGCGTCTTTTTAATGAATCCAAGCAAGTCAACAAAGTCTACTGGCTCGACGAGCAACTCGTTGCGGTTGGCTTCGGCTTTCGAGATGGTGAGAATGTTATTTACCAAATTAAGAAGCAGCGTTCCATTTGCCTCGATATCGGCAATGGATTCGTGCGTTTTTTCATCGAGGTTCGGATTCTCGAGCAGCAAACGCGCAAAGGCAAGAATCGAAGTGAGCGGCGTGCGCAGTTCATGACTCACGATGGCGAAAAACTCGCTTTTATAGGCCGATTCCTCATGCAGTTTATCAAGTGCCTTTTTCAGTTCATGCTGCTGGTACATGAGCATATCGTTGAGCACGCGCGTTTCTTCGGTTTGTTTCTTCACTTCGCTATTCAAGTCGGTGCACAAACGCTCAAGGTGGCACGCCATGGAATCGAAATCGCGCGTAAACTCGGAAAGCTCGTCTTCGCCTCCAACACGCGGCGACGTGTCAAGCTTATAGTCGAAATTTCCCGCTTCAATATCATGCGCCGCTCGCGAGAGGCTCTCGATGGGACGCAGCAGCAAACGATTCGCCGCAAGGAAAATGCCGAGACCCGCAACTGCAACCATAATGAGCACCATGAGAGCCTGCTGCGTTACGGATATCGCAATACCTTCTTCGTAGATGCTCATAGGCTCGGTAATGGACATGGCGCCACCGATGTCGCCCACCTTCATGCCCTCTTTCGGGTAGCCATACTGATCGATTTCTCCAGCCGGATCGCCGTGGCACTCAAGGCACGATTCGGTCACATACAGCGGTTCGGTATAGCGGAACACGCGCTGGCCCGTTTCTTCGTCGGTTCGAACGCCGCTATATGAAGCAAGGCCAGGATTGGAACGAAACGCATCAAAGGCCTCCTGCTCAAAAGCGTCGGGCGCATTCGCTTTCTGCCTGGGGGCTTCCCCTGTGAAACGAATAATGTAGTCGGTGTTGCTCGTGAATAATGTGCTCACCGATTTCGCGGCGACCACACATACGAGCGTTTTCGTGCGGAAATTGCCATTCTCGTCTCGATTGATGACATCTTGGTTCATGTCGATAAAATCCCACATGGCACGCATCTCGGAAGCAAGCACCTCGGCTTTTTCCCGAGCTTCGTTTTCGGCCTGCGTGCGTTGGAGACTGTAATTCCACAACGCATCGGCGCCCATGAGCACAGCAATCAGAACGATTACGATTATCGCCATTTTACTGCGCAGGCCGCGATGGCGAGATGGGGCCTTTGCCTTTTTGGGCGCAAGCTCCCAAAACTTCGCCCTGGCTTGCTTTCCGCTCGTTCGCTCGTTCAGTCTGTCGGACATTAATCCCCCTTGCGCCAAACGCGAACCCCTATTCGCCAGCTGGCAAGCATAGTCTTCATGCCTAGTATCCCTGAATAATAGAGCGATTTTACGATTGGTCCAATGTTAATAATTTCTTAAGAATTAGAGCAATTTCTTAATGAAATATTACAGCCCGTTCAATTGAGTTAACCAGAGCTAATGGTGAAAATATGAAGCATCCTTTCAAATCTTTAAGGAAAAAGGGGGAAAGATATGAAAGAGCATGCAGAAACCGCCATGCCCGCTCTGTCCCGCAGGGCGTTCGTGGGAACTGCGGCCGTTACCGCTGGCGCAGTTGCTGCAACAAGTCTTGTCGGATGTGGAAGCACAGGGGGCAAAAAGGCCGACAAACAGGAAGAAGCCGCAACCGATCCATACGAGGGCGCGCAAATTTTCTATTCAACCTGCCCGCCAGAATGCCAGCACCACAACCTGAAGGCATATGTCATTGACGGCAAAATCGCCAAAGTCGAATCCTCTGAACTCAATGATTGTGCAGCATGCGCCCGAGGCATCGCTCGCGGTTTCATGACGAAAGACCCCGACCGCCTTACTAAGCCTCTGCTCCGCACTGGCGACAAGGGGTCTGGCGAATTCAAAGAAATTGAATGGTCCGAAGCCTTCGATTTGATTCAGGAGAAGTTCCAGGATGCAATCGACACCGACGGCGTTCATTCTATTTGCTATGTAACCGGATCGGGCAACTTCGGAGCAATGCACGGCCCCATTGCATCGGCGTTCTTCGCTCACCTGGGCGGAGCCGCAACGACCGTTGGCTCACTGTGCTGCGCTGGAACCAGCGCCGCCGAGGTGCCTATTTATGGACAGCGCTTCCTTGACACACGCAATCAAATCGAGAAAAGCAATTACGTCATCGCCTGGGGTAACAATCCCGCTATCTCCAAGCAGGGCTATTTCCAGCGCTTCGAGAAGATGATGGAAAACGGCGGCAAATTCGTCGTAATCGACCCCATTTGCACTGAATCTGCCGCCAAGGCGTCCGAGTGGATTCAGCCTTGGCCCGGCACGGACGCCGCGCTTGCCCTTGCGATGATTAAAATCGTCATCGACGAAGACCTGTTTGACAAGGAATTCACCCTTGCCCACACCTGCGCGCCATGTCTCGTCGATAAGGCGACTGGCGAACCCGTCTTGCAAGACAAAGACGACCCGACATCTTTCGTTGTTTTCGATACGAAGAGCAACGAAATCGTGCGCCACGACAAAGAGGGCATCGAGGCAGCGCTGAAACTCGACGGAACCTCTGCCGCCGATGCATATAATACCGAGTTCGAGCTCATTTACGCCGAAGCGGAGAAATGGGATTCCGCCGCTGCCGAAGCCGAATGTGGTGTTCCGGCAGTCGACATCGAGCGTATCGCCCGCGAATATGCACAGGCCGATAAAGCAATGATCATTCAAAACATGGGCGGCTTCATGCGCACGGAAAACGGCACGAACGCCGTTGGCACCCAACTGTACCTTGCAGCCCTGTGCGGCCATGTTGGACATGAAGGCGACGGCATCAGCGACGCAGGCGGCGTTAACGAGGTCAAGACCGGATCCCCCATCGAGGTTCCGAAGGTCGAGGACCCCGCGCCGAGCATTCCGCGTTTCAAGTTTGGCGAGGCCATTCTGAACGAAAACCCGCTCAAGGTGAACGTCCTGTACTCCATGACGGGCAACCCGATGACGCAATGGCCGAACACCAATATGGTGAAGAAGGCGCTGGAAAAGATTCCGTTCGTCATTACCGCCGATCAATACCTCACTTCTACCGCCCTCTACTCCGACCTCGTTCTTCCTGTAACGGGCGTGTTCGAAACCGAAGGCGTTTTGGCCAATCATCGCAGCCATTGGATCCAGCTGTGCGAAAAGGCCGTTGACGGACCTGGTGAATCGAAGAGCGACTTCGAAATCTTCTCCGAACTTGCTACGCGCTTCGGATTCGGCGATGCTTTCAGCAAGCCCATGGACGAAATGATTTCCAACGTTCTTGAGCCCACTGGCGTTACGCTCGACGAGCTTAAAGAAAAGCATGCGGTATGCGTGGTCGACGACAATTACATCCCGTTCAAGGACGGCGAATTCAAGACCAAGTCCAAGAAAGCTGAATTCTGGGTTGCGGCCTGGAAGAAGGACGGATTCAACCCCATCGCCACCTATGCTCGCGCCGAAGAAGATGCGCGCAATGGAGACGAGCTCGCCCAGAAGTATCCGCTCTTTAGCGTACAGCGCAAAACTTATCGCAGCGTGCATTCCACCTTCAACAATCTCGAATGGATGAATGAGGTCTGCGATCAGGCGCCGGTTGTCCTCATTAACACCGCAGACGCCGAAGCACGCGGCATCAAAGACGGAGATAAGGTTGTCGTGTTCAACGACCGCGGCGAACACCATGGCATCGCAGAGGTTGGCGAGCGCATCAAGCAGGGCGTTGTCGGCCTTCAGAATGGCTGGTGGGAGCAGCAGGGCGGCTCAAGCAGCTATGTAACGAACGACAAATGGAAGACCCTCGGCGGTACCCATTGCTGCAACCAGACCCTTATCGAAGTTAAGAAGGAGGCGTAGTCATGGCTCTCGGTTTCTGGATGAACAACAAGAACTGCTACGGCTGCAAAACGTGCTCCATTGCATGCAAGAGCGAGAAACAGCTGAATGAAGGCGTCTTGCTCCGCAAGGTATCGTGCATTCGTCAAGATAGCCCCGTCGACGTTTCCTTCCTCTCGATGTCGTGCAACCACTGCGAAGACCCCGCATGCGTAAAGGCGTGCCCTGTCGAGGCCTACACCAAGCTCGACAACGGCATCGTCAAGCAGGATCACGACAAGTGCATCGGCTGCAAAATGTGCATCGAGGCCTGCCCCTACAACGCTCCTTGCTACGATGAGGAGGAGAGCAAGACCTACAAGTGCGACATGTGCTATGACCGCCAACAGCGCGGCGAGCTGCCCGCATGCGTCGCTGCTTGCCCCGGCGCTAACATCGCCGTTGGGGAGATGGAAGACCTGCAAAAGAACCACCAGGCCGATATCGTTTCCGACGAGAACTCGGGAACGAAGCCGAACTTCGTTATCACGGTGGACCCGAAGCTCAACAAGGAGCCGGACGACTCCGCCATGGAGCAACGCGACGTCGAAGTTGACGTGAACACGGCAGCAGCCGACGCGGCAAAGAAATAATCTTCTCTCAGACGCAATCCCTCCCACGCGCCATGCAGGGGCCCAGGTTATCTGGGCCCCTGTTGTATTGTGCGCCTCATATGACTCGATGAATAATGCGCTCTACAGCTGTGACGGCAAGCGAAAACTCACCGCGCTTTCGCGCGCAGAAACCAAGTTCGGGCTTCAAACAAAGCATTTTTTCGACAGGCGGTCGCATTTTTCCAAAAAACCTTGCAAGGATTCCTCCACCTGAATCGTTTCTTTATTGAAGGCCCAAAACGACAGGAGGACGCCATGACATACACCGCTTCCCAAAACTCCAAAACCCGCACGACCCATACTGCAGCAGCGCTTTTCGCAATCCTGATTCTTGTTGCAGGAATCGCAGCGCTCGCCATGCATCCAGCGGAGGCGTTCGCGAAGCCCCTCTGCACCGGAAATGGGCCCTGCTACGCAAGCGTCAACACCAACGCCAACGCCGCCGACAACGTTCATTCGCTATGCAACAGCATGGCATGCATGCGCTCCGCAATCGAAGGGAGGCTCTGCGCGCAACGTTGCCTGAGCGGCAATGGCGCGGCCTTCATCGACGAAAATGGCAACGGCATCTGCGATAATTACGAAAACGGCCTTTGCCCAGGTAACGGCTTAGGCTACGGGAACGGCAATGGATTGGGTAACGGTTCCGGCACCCAAAATGGCAGCGCTTATGGATACGGCAGCGGCAATGGCTACGGAGCCTGCGCCAACGGCGGCGGTTGCGGCTACACCCACGGCAACAGCCACGGCGCTTGCAGCGGCTTCGTCGGCGGCTGCCAGCGCGCCCAAAATTTCCCCAACCGCTAAACGGCATTGACTCGAGGAACGCACGCACAAACGAATGAGACCTTCTGAGGACATATCACGCGCCATGAGCGAGCACGGCGATGCCGTGTGGCGCGCGTGCGTCGCATACATGCCCGCGCACGATGCCGAAGACGTGCTGCAGAACACGTTCCTGAAATTTACTATGCATGACCAGGCCTTTTCAAGCGCTGAACACGAAAAGGCCTGGCTTTTGCGCGTCGCGATCAACGAATGCAAAGACACCCTGAAGGCGGCCCGCGCGAAAAACATCTCGCTCGAAAGCCGCCTCGAGGCGTACAACGACCATCTGCTCGGCATTCAAGACGACTCGACCCAAACCGAAATCGGCGTTAAACGCATACTTGGAGCCATGGACGCGCTCGGCGATCCGCCGAAAACACAGGTCTATCTGTCGCTCGTCGAAGGCTACACGGCTTCCGAAATATCCGAAATGACCAACATGCCCGAAAACACCGTCTATTCATGGATATCGCGCGGACGCAAGCGGCTGCGGGAGGTGCTCAGCTAATGGCGAATAATGAAGAACACCGGGTAAAAGAAGCAATTGAAGCCATTCACCTTCCGGACGATATCGCTGCGCGCGCCCTCGCGAGTATCGAGGCGAAACGCAAGCAGCAAGAAAACGAGCGCACCGAAGAGCTCTTATCCGCGCAGGAAAGCGTCCACGCAAACAATTACGCAAGCCAAAAAGACAAGGCCGCCGAAGAATCCTCAACCTCGCCAGCAAGCCACCATGAAATCGAAACATCAAAAGGGTCGGAGAGCGCCATCCCTCAGAAACGCCGCAAGGCCTTGCATTTCGCCAAAGGCGGGCGCATCACCGCGATTGCAGCGTGCTTGGCGCTTGTCGCGTGTCTCATCGGCGGCGTGGCCGATTTCCTACGACCGGTGGCGTATGTGGGGATCGACGTGAATCCGTCGGTCGAGCTGACGCTGAACCGTTTCGACGTCGTGGTGGGAACATGCGCGCTCAACGATGACGGCCAGCAGGCACTTGACGAAGTTCCTTGCATGTGGCGCGCTTTCGATGACGCCGCGCGCGACCTTGACGGCGCCATGCGCGCCATAGCCGGCGAGGGCGCCGTCGTGAAGGTGTCCATCGACTGCGACAACGAAAATCGCTACGCCGCGCTCGCCGCGCAAAGCAACGATTGCTTCGGCTGCAACGGCGAGGCGCACTGCGACCGCACGAACGCCGAGGAGCGCCAAGCCGCCCACGATTCTGGTATGGGTGTCGCGAAATACCGCGCTTACCAGGCCCTCCAAGAGGTCGGTATCGATATCTCGACCGAAGAGTGCGCCTCCATGAGCATGCGCGAGCTACGCGATATGCTCGTGAAGAACGGAGGCGACACGAGCGAAGGGGAAGGCGAACATCCCGGCATGGGCAATGGGCAGGGCGCAGGCGCCCACAATGACGGAGCCAAAGGTCACGGCCACGGAAACGAGAATGGCAACGGAAAGCATGCCCAGGAATAACGCCCGTTTCGTTTCAAAAAATAATCTTCGAAATACTCGACGTGATTGAGGGCGCCGGTGATATCGGCTCGAAAGCGGTGCCCGAATCGATTCGCTCCGAGTTCGGCGCAGGCGTACGCAAGCTCGCGGTGAATCCCTTCAATCTCGTCTATACCTACGATGCCGAACGCGATATCGCCTTCATTGAAGCGCCAATTCACCAACGCACCGCCTGGTAACAGAGGCCCCCGCACTTATCGAACATACGTCCGATGTTTTTGCTGTGTCATCGTCTCGGCACGCGCGCGGCATGTGGTAAAGTCAGCGTTTGAACAATCTGGCCAGCAATGCCTGGCCTAACAGCAACCCGCCACCAAAGCCGCGTTTGCGAAGCAGCGAGGCCCAGGCGGGAAGCGCGTCGGCGCCCGAAAGGGTAGCGAGCCGCGCGAAGGAACACTACCATCGAAAGAGCGAGAATGGCAAACACCACGGCCAATTACGGCAACGACAGCATTCGCCAGCTGAAAGACGAGGAGCGCGTACGCTTGCGCCCCGCCGTCATTTTCGGCTCCGATGGCCTGGACGGCTGCGCTCATGCCGCCTTCGAGATTCTGTCCAACTCGGTCGACGAAGCCCGCCAAGGCTATGGCGACCTCATCACGCTTACCGCCTTCGCCGACGGCTCCATTCAGGTCGAAGACAACGGCCGCGGCTGCCCGCTCGACTGGAATCCCACCGAAAAGCGCTTCAACTGGGAGCTCGTTTTCTGCGAGCTGTACGCAGGCGGCAAATATAACAACAACCAAGGCGGCGACTACGACTTCTCGCTCGGCACCAACGGCCTGGGCTCGTGCGCCACGCAGTACGCCTCTGAATACATGGATGTCAACGTCTGGCGCGACGGCAACAAATACTCCCTGCATTTCAAGAAGGGCAAAGTCGTCGGCGCCAAGAAGAAGGCGCTCCAAGTTGAGCCTTCTGACGAAAACCGCACCGGCACCACCATCAAATGGCGCCCCGACCTCGAGGTTTTCACGTCCATCGACATTCCTGCCGACTGGTATCGCGAAACCATGCGTCGCCAGGCAGTCGTCAACGCCAACGTCACCTTCCGCCTGCGCCTCGAAGGCCCCGAAGGCTTCACCGAGGAAGACTTCTGCTACCCCAAGGGCATCGAAGACTATGTGCTGGAAAAGGTCGGCGCCGATTATTTGACCGAGCCGTTCTTCATCCAGGCCGACCGTCGAGGCCGCGACCGCGACGACTTGCCCGATTACAACGTTAAAATCACCGCGTGTTTGTGCTTCTCGCGCACCTTCCAAATGCAGGAGTACTACCACAACTCATCGTGGCTCGAAAACGGCGGTTCGCCCGAAAAGGCCGCTCGCAGCGCACTGACCAGCGCACTTGATGCCTATATCAAGTCGCAGGACAAGTACACCAAAAACGAGTCTGCTATCAAATGGCAGGACGTGCAGGACTGCCTCGTGCTCGTGACGAACTGCTTCTCGACGCAGACGTCCTATGAGAACCAGACGAAGAAGGCCATCAACAACCGCTTTATCCAGCAGGCCATGACGGCGTTTTTCAAAGAGCGTCTCACGACCTATCTCATCGAGAACAAAGACGCTGCGGGCAAGATCGTCGATCAGGTGCTCATCAACAAGCGCTCGCGCGAGAACGCGGAGAAAACCCGTCAGAGCATCAAGACCAACCTGCAGCAGAAGACCGACATGGCCAATCGCGTGCAGAAGTTCATCGACTGCCGCTCGAAGGACAAGGCCCGCCGCGAGATCTACATCGTAGAGGGCGACTCGGCGGCGGGCGCCATCCGCACCTCGCGTGATGCCGAGTTCCAGGGCGTCATGCCTGTTCGAGGCAAGATCTTGAACTGCCTCAAGGAAGACTACCCGCGCATCTTCAAGTCCGACATCATCATGGATCTGCTGCGCGTTTTAGGCTGCGGCGTTGAGGTCAAGGACAAGCGCATGAAGAACCTTGGCACCTTCGATTTGGAAAACCTCAACTGGAGCAAGGTCATTATCTGCACGGACGCCGACGTCGACGGCTACCACATCCGCACGCTTATCCTCACGATGCTCTATCGGCTCGTGCCGACGCTTATCGACGAGGGCTTTGTCTACATCGCCGAGTCGCCGCTCTACGAGATCAACTGCAAGGAGAAGACCTACTTCGCCTACACCGAGTTCGAGAAGAACAACATTCTGAAGGAAATCGGCGACCAGAAGTGCTCGATTAACCGCTCGAAGGGTCTTGGCGAGAACGACCCCGACATGATGTGGCTCACCACCATGAACCCAGAAACGCGTCGCCTGATCAAGGTCGAACCCGAAGACGTCGCCACCATGGAGAACATGTTCAACCTGCTTCTCGGCAACGACGACGAGGGCCGCAAGCGCCACATCGCCGAGCACGGCAAGGAATACCTCGACCAGCTTGACCTGCAGTAACGCCGTTTGAAAACCACCCGAACCGCCCTGCGGTTCGATAGAGGAGCACGATACACGCACCAAGGGGAGACCGTGGCAAAGAAGAAGACCAAAACCGCACCGAAGAAAAAGCATGTGGACAATCCCAACGTGATAGGCCTGCACTCCGAGGTTACCGAGCAGCCCATCACGCAGACGCTCGAGCAGAACTACATGCCCTACGCCATGAGCACCAACGTGTCGCGCGCATTCCCGGAAATCGACGGCTTCAAGCCCTCGCACCGCAAGCTGCTCTACACCATGTACAAGATGGGCCTTTTGAACGGCGCGCGCCAGAAGAGCGCGAACATCGTCGGCCAGACGATGAAGCTCAACCCGCACGGCGATGCCGCCATCTACGAGACCATGGTGCGCTTGGCAACGGGAAATGAGGCGCTTCTCGCTCCGTTCGTCGAGTCCAAGGGCAACTTCGGCAAGTATTATTCGGGCGATCTGAGCTATGCGGCCTCGCGCTACACCGAAGCCAAGCTCTCGCCGATCTGCGCCGAGATCTTCAAGGACATCGATAAGGACCCTGTCGACTTTGTCGACAGCTACGACGGTGCCATGAAGGAGCCGCGCCTTCTGCCCACCACGTTCCCCAA
>ERZ857840.3153-NODE-3153-length-14414-cov-7.152309_pt1 | contig 14414 bp, 11 predicted proteins | sample MGYA00519760_ERZ857840 | MGnify/ENA primary metagenome ERZ857840 (study PRJEB31778, sample SAMEA3449371) | human gut metagenome | biome: human gut; feature: human-associated habitat; material: faeces | place: United Kingdom | collected 2010/2012 ... | reverse complement strand
GGGTTTGAGCGCTGTTTCACCCGTCTCCGGATCGTGCGCCCATACAAGATCGCCAGCCTTGATGTTCTCAATGGTCACATATCCGGTTTCGGTTGCCACAAGAGTGCCGGCAATAAAGCACTGAATCCAACCGAGCTTTTGTCCAACGAACTGCGTTCCACCAGCCAGTACACCACTGCTGATGCCAACCTTAAGCGTTTCCTTAACGGACGGTGTTCTGCCGTAAGCAATCTTTTCAGTTGCAACATAGAAAGCGGCTCTCACCGTTCATTATGCGATGTCTATCAAATGCGGAAATCATACACGGGCAGATCACTTCAAGCTCCGCTAACAGAGCTTGAAGTGAAAAATATTTCCTGTCATGCCTTGAGTTAGCGAGTGTCGCAGGTGAGTGGCATTCGCCTAGTTGAAAACCAAATCAAAAGATTATGCATATTGAGTTATGATTTTCTTTTTTTCAGAATTAATGTCGTGAAATTCGTATTCGAATTTATCACCCTCCGCTTTTTGGGAAACGAATTTCATAGGAATACCGTTTATTGCCGGCCACTCAGGTTCCTGAACCCAATTGGGATGCTTGCGGACAGGACAAGGAAAACACCTTTTTAGTTGTTCCTTAAGCTCTTTTTGGGTAGTATACTGTGACATAAGCTCTCTCAAATAGTCGTCAACCTCATCGCCGCCAATATAATCCATGTGAATTTTCTCAAGTATGCTATCCGGCGATTCATCTATTGGCTCGCGACAAACAACATCGGGATACTGATATTTTACTAATGCGCTAATCAATCCGTGCGCTATGGTATATTTGTATCCAAATGAAGTTACCATTGATTTAACTCGATAATTATTTGTTTCGAACCCGGGCATATTGCCCCATACTTGACGAAAATGGCAATGTGCATCAGCGATATCCTGAGGAACAAGACTTTGAATATCATCCCAAAGCTCCGGGTCGATATTAAGTTCAGCCTCAAACTCTTCATGTGACATTTTTCCGGATGCGTAATCCAATATTGCTTTTTTCATAATTACCTCTTTATTGTGTAATCCCAAAAATTACTATATCCAATATATTTATGTAGAATAGTATGTGATGCTTTTGTCATCGGGACAATTCTGGAACTGTTGGCGATACCATCCACATGATGCAACTCTATTCTATGTCCGTCGAACCCTATGGGTGCCCTCCCTTTGCTCATCAATGCCACATTACTATCGGATAAGTCATACAAATCTGATATCGTATCCTGGTTTGCTTTCCAATAATCGGACTTTTGTTTACGCCAACTTGACGATTTATGCTGACAACTGTTATGCACCAATACCGGCCCGTCACCGACATAATAAGTATGAAAGTCCTCAACCTCGAAGTTATATGTTGTCTCCGGGCTTTCCAGCAGCTCATGCTGAACCTGTTCGACAACGACATACTCGCCATTGAGCATAACGAGAATATCACCGGCTCTGAGGTCAATTGCGCTTGTCCACCCCTTAACAGGAGAATAGAACGGATGCATCGGTGTACAGGTAATTTCCTCACCGTTCACCTTTACATGAACCCATTCCTCGGTCTCATTGCGGAAAATCTGAACAACTTCCTTGAGAAAAGTTGTTTCCGGTCGATGGCACCGCAAATGAGCAGTGCCATCTTGGGGGGTAGATTAATGGGGCTTTGCTTTTTATAACTCTACACTGCTTAATCACACTTCAATTCCGGATTTTTATAAATCGGGTTGAAGTCATCATCTAACTCCCATAACGTATGCCAACATACAAACCTATAATTTGCAGGAGGCAATGAAAAACATTTTTTCAACCCTTGCTTTTCAAAGCATTTCATAGCATAATCACGGGTAAACCGAGTCGGCAATTCTTTAATAATGCGTTCAAAAAGCACCACTTCATCCGGAGTCAAATGTAACCATGTTGTACTGACAGCAGGTCTGTCAACAAACGGAGACGAAGAGAATTTCTCATAATCCGCAGGATTCTCTTGGAAATAATTGTATATCATTTTTGCGACATCGGCTGAAACCGCTTTACACCATTCGGAATCACAAACATCGGAACCCCGCATAAACTTCATTTTGGGGGTAAATCCTTTTTTCATCAAAACCCAAGAGCCTATTAGATCTCCTTTTTTTTGAAAAAAACCATTCTCATATTGGTAGTCTTCCTCTGCATATTTGGGTTTGATATCAATAATTTGCCAATAGCCTTTGCTGTATTGCGTGACCCAATCTCCGATTTTTAACACATTTTTATCCTCCGATTATTCCCAATATTTGAAGAAGCCATGCGTGATTGTTCTCCAATTAAACGAATGCGCCCTGAAATGCTCAGCTCGTGTCAAAAATTGAATATTGCTTGCATCTCTGGCAAGCGTCGGATAACCTTTAACACTTTTCATATGGTGTCCAACATAACCGCTAACTTTTCCCTTAGTCAACAACTGTGCCTGTTCATCCGGTGACCAAACCCTGGTAATTCCGCTTCCTCCGCTTCTAACATTTTCGGTCTCAGCTTTCCATGCTTTTTTCACTGCATTTCCTCTGCAAGAATTATGCGCCAGTACTGGATTTTCACCGACATAATAGGTATGGTAATCCTCAACCTCGAAGTTATATGTCGTTTCCGAACTTTCAAGCAGTTCGTGCTGAACCTGTTCGACAACAACATACTCGCCATTGAGCATGACGAGGATATCACCTGCTCGGAGATCAACCGCGCTTGTCCAACCCTTGACAGGAGAATAGAGCGGATGCATCGGTGTACAGGGAATCTCCTCATCGGCTACCTTTATACGGAATCAAACTTATGGGATACGCAATCCCCCGGATTTTAAGTGACCCCCTGCCAAAACCATATAAATATAGTTTTGGCAGGGATTTTTATTGTGTGTTTCGAATTAGCACACCACTTTTATATCAAAAAACAGTGTGCTAAAGTTTTATGACACGGTCACTATAACAAGTGCGAAATTTTTGTGGGTATAAAATTGCTCCATGGAAAAAATCGTCTTATTCACCGTTTTTACAATTCGCGCGTTCTACATAGTTTCTTATATAATTGGATTTTTCGGTATGTCTGTTGTCAAGGCAGTATAAAATATTATAACACAGAGATGGAGTCAGCATATTTTTCCATGGCTTAAATATTTCCAACAAATCGTATTTTGTGAAGCAATCATTGCACATGTATATTTTAATAAGTTGAAATAATGCCTCCTCTATCTTCAGTTTATTCAGCTTAACCAATTGAAAAAACGACAGCGGACAGTGTGCAAGACCTATTAAAATTGACATTCTATATTCACCATTGTACTCAAGCAATGCTGAGAAAACTGTATCCGTAATTTCCATCGGCGTTACAGATATTATCAAAGCAGACAAAAATCGTTCTATACAATAGTTATTTTGACTTTGTGAAATAAGCTTCATAAATACATTTTCCTCAATCACTCCATCATATGTATTACGAAAACACTGTATATCATCTTCTGCATTTTCAATAATCATCTGATGCTGATTAGGAAAATCGATTATGCTGAGTATAAGTGCATTTATGTTTTCCATGGTTATCCTCCCTTTACAGGGTAATATTTTTTGATGCCATCAATTATCAACTTTCTATATTTAGAAACAAACCTAGTTACTCCCTGTGATTTATCCCCTTTGATAATGTTTCCATCAATGCCCACTTTAGCCACCCTCTTTCCGTTACGCAAAATATGAGCATGTGGTGCCTCTGTTTCATTAAATTCATTTACAATTGCTTTGAAATCTCCGCCTTTTGCAACGCACTGATTATGCACCAATACCGGCTCGTCGCCGACATAATAAGTATGGAAATCCTCAACCTCGAAATTATATGTTGTCTCCGGGCTTTCCAGCAGTTCATGCTGAACCTGCTCGACAACGACATACTCACCATTGAGCATAACGAGAATATCACCGGCTCTGATGTCAATGGCACTTGTCCACCCCTTAACCGGTGAATAGAACGGATGGTTGGGCGTACAAGTGATTTTCTCGCCATCAACCGTTATATGAACCCATTCCTCGGTCTCGTTGCGGAACAGCTGAACAACTTCCTTGAGAGCAGTTTCACCGGTTTCTTCGTCGGTTGCCCATACGAGATCACCGGGTTCAATATTCTCAATCGGTACAAGTCCATTTTTTGTCGCAACAAGCGTTCCCGCAATAAAGCACTGGATCCAACCAAGTTTTTGACCGATGAATTGTGTTCCTCCAGCCAATACACCGCTTGTAATGCCTACCTTCAGTGTTTCTCTAAGAGAAGGATTTCTACCGTAAGCAATCTTTTCGGTAGCTGCATATGTGGCGGCACTGACTGTTCCTTGGACGACACCCGTCAAAAGCGGTGCCATACGCGGAACAACTACAGCGCCAGCTCCCGACTGGGAAAACTAGACAACACATTTTGGCTCCGAGAGTGCCGCAAAGAAGAGGCACTCTCTTGTTGCCGTCTGAAAACCACTATCACAGTGTTGTCTCAACCATTGCACACTTTACCATTGAGTATAACGGATATATTACCGATGCGAATGCTCTTAACGGTCGCATACCCTATCACGATCACAACAAGTGTGCCGATGGCAGAGCAACTATTTGCGAATTGTTCACATCCCCCCCCTGATATAAATTATTTCACAACACGATATATTTTGTTGAATAACAACTTCCCAGTATCGAGGTTTTTTGTGAAATCTGTAAACTTCATCCTCGCGATTTTTTTTGATTCCCCATGCTCATCAAGTCGTATTAATACTAATATTTCATGAATTGGAGATAATGTCAAATATTCATCAACAAATTCTTTTAGATCAACACGGTATTTTTTTAATGCAATAGCTTGATAATCTGTATTCTGGATTATCAGATCAAAAAACTCATCGTTGTATTGCCCCGTTATTTCACGCTCAAGTGGGAACAACTGATACCATACACCTTTGCTTTTTTTTAGCGCTTTCCAATGGTGGCCATATCCATTATGTGGAGAAATAATATCTATACCTATTCCATTATGAGGGATCAATGTTGGAATAGATTGATTTAAACAAATGATATTAAAATCACTAATGACCATGTTTTTATCCCAGCCTAAGTTTTTTTAGAATATTGCTCATAATTAGACCGGTATTTTGAAATCCCCTTCCTTTTGCTCCTTGATAACCTATTTCTCCGACCTTATTGAGCATGATATTGGGATTATTACCCACAACATGAGTTTTAGGAGGAGCTTGTCTCAAAATTTCCGGTTTAACTTGCTTATGATACTGTTCTACCGTAATGTTATATTTATCAGCAATTGCTTCTGGAGAATAGTTTTTACTATTCGAAGGTGTACATTCGTTATGCACCAAGACGGGCTCTTCGCCGACATAATAAGTATGAAAGTCCTCAACCTCGAAATTATATGTTGTCTCGGAGCCTTCGAGCAATTCATGCTGAACCTGTTCGACAACAACATACTCGCCGTTAAGCATAACGAGAATATCACCGGCTCTGAGGTCAATTGCACTTGTCCACCCCTTAATCGGCGAATAGAACGGATGCTCCGGCGTACAGGTCAGGGTTTCGCCCTTTACTGTCACATGAATCCACTCAGCTGTTTCGTTCCGGAAAGTTTGAACTACGGGTTTGAGCGCTGTTTCACCCGTCTCCGGATCGTGCGCCCATACAAGATCGCCAACCTTGATGTTCTCAATGGTCACATATCCGGTTTCAGTTGCAACAAGAGTGCCGGCAATGAAACAGTTGCACAGGCCTATCGATTGCATGACCCCTTTCATGCCGCCTGCCATGATACTGCTGGTCAGGCCAACCTTCAGCACATCACCGAATGACACATCCCGACCGTAGGCCAACGTCTCGGTGGCCGCGTAGGATGCCGCGCTGATAGTTCCTTCGACAACTCCTGTTGCTATGGCTCCCATGCACGGAAACGCCGCGTTTATCGCACCACTGAGTGCACCCGATGTTGTTGCTTACTTATAATTAAACAATCGCCAAACAATATCTTTTATTTTTATCAAGATGTTCATGAGTAAAAATGATTGTCCATTCAAGAGAAGCATCAAAAATGTAAATATCTTCGGGGAAAGTGTCCCTTTTATCGTATAACTCTTTTGAAGTAGCACAAACAATGGAGTATCTTGGATATTTCCAGTACTTGTAATTTTTGAACTCAAAGTTATCAAGAGTGTCCCACATAATGTAGATATTGTTCTTAGAGCTCAAATAATCCCAACAGAATCGCTCACTCTTCCTATTATACTCTATTAATTGCTCCCAAAAATAATTATAATGCTCATTACAAGTAGATGTATTGCGAGTAAAAGACATAATAAAAAGTTGTTTAATTTCCTCATATTCCGTGCCAGTTAAAATATTCATAACTCCTGTTACCATCCCTTGCATATAATGAACAGCTTTTCTCAATCAAGTATATTTTTGAAACCTCGTGCTAAAACCCGTAAAGTTCCTTTAATACCTCTTGAAGTAAGATAATTTATGTGATGAAAAGTGTGAGGATTCGGTGATTGATGCGGCATTTCAGCCCTTAAAGGTGTCCCCCCGGATTGCAAAATAAGTTTTTCTACTTTTGCTTGTGATCCTTGATGTTTTATTCATCATTTTATGCATGATTGAATGTTCGGGAGATTTGGAGGCGAGTTATTCAGCAGTTCCTTAGCTTTTTTCTCGCCACTTTTTACTTTTATACTCAACTGGTATATTATCGTCGAACAATGGGGAAACAAAGCCTAGGGCTTCGAGTTCTTCAAACCATTTCTCCCTTTGTGAAGAGGGAAGCTTTTGACCGCACCAAGGACAATACTCTAGCAAGATAATAGATGTATCATCTTCGTTCAACAGTATCCCAAACTCATCAAATACTTCATTGTATGCTATTATGTTGTGTTGAGCATAATATAGCATATTGTTGCAACACATATTCGAGAATTTAGTTATAATTTTAACCACCTTCCTTTAACTGCACTTTTTATCATTTCACCAGTTGTTGGATCCATTACACCAAGATGTTTTCCTAAGCGGTCAAAAACTTCGATTTCATTGTGTAGGTTGTCCCAGGAATAGAATCTTTGATTCTTTCCTGAACCAGAAGTCTTAAGACCATTCTTAGAATTCTTAAAACCTTTCCATACTCTACTTTCACTCTTGGATGGATTCTTTATTTGTGCCTTTTTGCACATATTGTGAGTGAATATACCTTGTTCACCAACATAATAGGTATGGAAGTCTTTGACCTCGAAATTATATGTTGTTTCGGGGCTTTCCAGCAGTTCGTGCTGAACCTGCTCCACGACAGCATACTCGCCGTTGAGCATGACGAGGATGTCTCCGGCTCTGAGGTCGATAGCGGAAGTCCAACCTTTTTGCGGTACATAGAAAGGATGCGTCGGAGTGCAAACAATTTCTTCACCGTTCACTGTAATATGGACAAGCTCTTTGGTCTCATTCCGGAAAGTCTGAACCACCTGTTTTAGTTCGGTCTCCCCTGTCTCCGGGTCGGTTGCCCAAACCCAGTCCCCGGCCTCTATCCTCTCGATGGCTTCGTGTCCTGTTGCCGTCAAGACCAACGTCCCAGCTACAAAGCAGATATTTCCTCCGTTGGCCACATTATACGCCCCACATATCGTGGTACCTATCTCTGCAACCGTTTGCGTTACAGCTTTATATGTGTTGTATGCCTCTTCGTCTCCTCCGAATGTACCATCACGGACAAAGTTGTAATCTGTTCCGGCCTCTACCACCTCAGCAATGCCGTTCACTACAGTAGCGGCTCCAGCCACTGCTGTCGCAGCCGCAACAACTACCATCAGCGGCGCAGCGGCACCACAGGACAGTATCGTAGCTGCTGTTGCCATCGCCATGGCACCAACCATGATCAGGTTTGCTCCACTGAGGAATGTTCCCCAATTCCACTCGCCGGTTGGGTCATATCCCATTACCGGGTTATTATCACAATACGCATACATATTGTAGCCCAGCAGTCCTGTTCCGGTGCTGACATACCCATCCGCATTCAAAAACCGTCCCCACTGCGGGTTATAGTACCGGCTTTGCAGATAGTACAGCCCGGTCTCGGTGTCGTAGTAATACCCCCGATACCGGAACGGATTGACCTGATTGGCTGCTCTGCCCCCGGTCGATATCTGTGCAGAGCGGAGTATGTTCCCCCATGCATCGTAGGCATACTCATAAATCTTCTGACCGGCTTCATTGTAAATCGCAATGACATCCCCCTGCATATTGGTCAGCAGGTAATATATGTTGCTCGTGAATTCTGCCGTGCTGCTGGTGCGGGTGAATGCCCGGATGGCGGACGGATGCCCGGCGGCATCATAGTAATACCGCAGATCCTTGACTACATACTGACCGTTGGAGCTGTAAATCACCTCCCGGTTGATCTGACCGCCGGACACACTGTACTCATGCCTGACACCGTTGTCAATCTTTTCGGTGCGGATGCCCTCGTCGTTGTACTTGTAGGTCGTGTTGACATACGGTGACACCTGGTATATGGATTCCAACTGCCGGCCGTTCCATGTGTAGCTGTAGGTACCATAGGTCAACGGGTTGCCTATGACATCATAAGTAATGGAAAGACCTCCGTATGAAACCATCAAATCATTCCATACGTCTGCGTATTCCATGGTCAACGGGTCATCAATGTCCGGGGCATAGCCGTATACCGTTCCCCTGTAGGTCAGACCGTCTAGGCTTCCCTCGGTGTATGCGTATTTCTTCTTGCTTGTGATGTTGCCGGATGTGTCATATGTGTATGTAACTGTCTGCGATCGGGCCGATGAGGCCGCAATATAATCGTTTTCCCGGACCAGACAGTTTTGTCTGTCATACTCATATGTATATTTTTGAATGACTGTACCGTTATCTTCTATCCGTATGACGGTGATATTGCCGACCGAATCATACTCATAAAAGGTATCGTATTCATTGCCCTGGTTATCAAAAATATACAGATTTTCTACCTGATATGTCGTCTTAGGGTACGCGTCCTCGGAGTAAAAATACTGTTTGCGGAGAATCTCTTGAGAAGAGGATGACAAACCCTTTTTCAGGATTTCTTCTGCCAAACGTCCAAAGTCATCGAATGTATAGTTCGAATTTCCCGATGTTCCGCCATAGCTGATCTTAGAAGTATTTCCGGCCGTATCATAGGTGTATTCACAATAGGAAAGCGGCGGTGTATCCCCGTCCAAGTAATTATAGTACACGTTGGTGACCCGGCCCTGATCATCATAGGTATACTGCTCGATACAAAGAACCTCGTTGGTGGACAGGTTCTTATCTGTCTTTTGCACGATCCTGCCGCTGTTGTCATATGCATACACATAGCTTTTGCCGTTGATCGCATCCGTATAAGCCGACAAATTGCCATTGGCGTTGTAGGTGTATGTGAACACCGGGGTACTGTTACCATTATAACATATCCCTGTAACTCTGTCAACATTGTCATAGGAATATTCAACGGAGCTCCCGTTCCCGTACACCATTTCGCTCATATTTCCGTTGCCGGATGTGTAAGTATAGGAAGCCAATGTCTGGCCGTTGACCGCGATCGCGGTGAGGTTGTTGTAGGCATCGTAGGTGAATTGGTACGTCGCCGACGTCGTGGATATGCCTGAAAGATTTCCTTTTGCATTGTAGGAGCTGGATACGCGGGCGGATGAAGTAGCTGCCACCATCTTATTCTGCGCACTGTTGTACGTTGCTTCCCGCACTCTGGTGATCTGGCCATAGCCGTTATATGTGTATATCACACCGTGACCGCCGTGATCGCACATGCCGGTCAGGCGAGCCTTGCTGTCATAGAAGTAGCGGTTGGTTCTGCCCAGTTCATCTGTTTCGGTAAGCACAGCGCCAAAATTCACAGTCGCGGTGGAATGCGTGACAGAAGAATCAATGGTCAATCGACTGGTTGGCGTCAGCGATGAGATTTTGGTTGACTGGATATTTCCATAGGTATCATAGGTGTAGTCTATGGAAAAATTGTTGGAGCCGTTTGTATTGGTTTCGTGGATCAGTCTGTGATTGTCGTCATACTCAAAATCCAGCTTCTTTCCGTTCGTGGAGGATACCTGTCCCACGTCGACTCCGTTGGATTCATAGCCATAGGATACGCCTTGGCCGTCCGATCCGGTGACATTGGATACATACCCGTAATCGTTGTAGCTGTACCGGGTCACACAGTTGGTGTCCTTCACAAGCGAGATGTTGTCAAAATACGCTGTGTTGATATTGTAATCGTAGCAGCAATATACATCAATTGAGGAAATAGAATAGTATCTGCCATTGATCAACTCAGAGGATACCATGCCGGATACGAATTGCCACTCGGTATTTTCGTCATCAAACGGGATATATGTAGTGGTTACCTGATCGGTTCCAGCATAATGAACTACTGCTTTTAGCGCAAAAGCCGGTTGATGATAGGTATTGCTGTTCCCCAACAATGCATAATCCGTTTTGGCTGAATCGCCTTTTGCCCAACCGGATATAACATAATTTTGTTGTTTGCCAATATAACCGAATTCCGGATCCAGACGCGCATACATATAGGTTGTAGCATAGGCATATGCTGTGTTTCGAGAATTTCCGGTCACTCTGATGCCTCTGCGTCCGTCAAAAGCCGTGGTGACAGAGGCCGCATTCTGCATGGTCCAGCCAATGGGACGGTTGGACGTATTCAGACTTTCAAAGCCTCCGTTACCAAGCGAGCTGAAACGACTTGCCCTGGCACTTTTTTCCAGCATCGCCGCATCAACATCTATCCAGGAATCGTCATTGACAGAGACAGTTCCTATAAAATCAAATTCTATGGCGAGCTTCCAACCGTTTGTGTAACAGTCGCTTCCGGTCACGGTAAAGGTGACGCTCTTTTGCTCGGACACATCGCTATAATTATACTCCGTTTCAAAATTGAACACATCTTCGCTGCAAGCAATCTCAATCCCTGTGCTGTTATAGATCACAATTCTTGCCCGGCTGTTATCTGAGAGACCTGATCGAACAAATCGTGCAGAAGCGGTATAAGTACCAGCAGGTAACTTAAAGGTCTGTGACGCTTTTGCCGTTTCAGAGGAATGCTCAATATGCATACTCAGATACGAATCGTTGAATGCATTGAGATTCGCAGTCATAACCGAAACATCCCCCGTACAGATCCACTGTAGGGGTCGTGCGTCGTCATCGCTTTCTTCAAATCCGGGATTATTCAGATAATTTGTAGTCATTCCGCCTATCTGCATCACCGACGAAATGGAATTCTTTTTCTTCACAGAACTGTCATCCTCATAGGCACAGTTTGCAGATCCGTACAAAAAATCATTATCAGATGTGTAGGAACTGATCACTCGCCCAGTATGATCAAACCGATAGTAGCTCCTTATATCGTCCGATGTATTGAATACACGGTCAGAACCTGCGGTACGGTAGCAGGAGTACAGTGTTCCATACGATATTCTTGCTTCCTGACCGGCCATCATGTTGCTGACTGCGGATGTTTCTGTCGCATTGGCATACTGTTTGACGGTGGTCACCTTACCGGCGCTATAGGTATAGGCCATAGCCATGCCGGTCTTCAAATCCTTGACAAGGCAGAGTCGGCCGGTAGCGTCATATTCATATGTTACCGTATAGGTGTATCCGGTCGCATACGTATACACGATTTTGCGCAGATACCCGGATGCACTTTGGCTGACAGCACCGTTATATGTCGAGGAATAGTAGAGATCCGCGACCAGACCTGTTTGTGAGCCGCTGATCCTGGTCAGATTCCCGGAAGACGAATAGGTCATCAAAAGCTGTGTGAATTCACTGGAATTATATGGTTTGAGAGATACAGAAGTCACTTTATGGGCTGTATTTCGGATAAATTTCCGGATATTTCCGTTTGCGTCCTCAACATAATCAAGATACCCACTGGTATCAAAGTGTTTCTTGTTTCCGGTGTCGTCAGAGAGAATGTAGCCGACGGCTGTGTCATAGTTGTTGCCTGCATATTCTTCATCAAGATACAGTCCAAGGCCGTCCTCATCGCAGAAGCCCTGTGTGTCAGCGTTTACCCATGTGAATGAGCACAGCGAGAAGTAATGCTCGGTACCGTCTGCGTCTGCCCATACATAGTATTCATCGCCGTTATCCAATTGGATGTGCTTGATTGTCTCATCATAGGACGCCTTAAAGCCCTTGCCAAGAGAGGAGGAAGTCATAGGCGTGATTACATGGCCGGCGCTCGTATAGTATTGATCGTACAGACAGCTGTTATATGCCAAAGAGACGGTATATGGTAAAATCTCATCTGTTGTGGACAGAGAGGAGTGCATAAAGCAGAGGTTGCCTGTAAAGGAATTGACACTGCCCGATCCGGCGAGGTCAGCAGAGGAGGAATAGAAGCTGTAGTACGGCTCGATCCCTTTTGTATCCTTATACGTGATAACAAACGAAGGCCAGAACGCAGAACTGCGTTCCGATTTGAATGTAACCAAAGGAGAGGCGCCGTCTGATCCCGACATGGACAGCAAAACCCCATAGTTTGCATATTTGCTCGACATCCATTGGCTCACAAGTGTGGTGATATCCCACTCAAAGGAAGTCGTTCCACCGATTCTCTCATAATCGATCGGGGTACTGTTATATGCCGGACGGTTGGCGTAAGTCAGCGAATTTGCATTCCATAGAGCGGTGATACGGTACGCATTGACATATACACAGCCTCCTGTGACATTGGTAACCATCATTGTGAGATATGCCTTGGTAATAGCGGCATTCTGCGGCAGGGTGGGCAGTGTCTTCATGCGCACATAAGTCTCATAGGTGCCGGAAGAAGATGCTTGCCCGACAAGAAGCGTGGTTGAATTCGAATAGTTTGCTGAAGTAACAACCGAAGAGACATAGGTGCTTTCCACGACAGATGAGTAATCATAGTTATCATATTCAATTGTCGGGTCAATTGTAATTGGAAAGGCTCTTTCACAGTCATTTATCCAGGAACTGTTCGCCATGACTGTCATCGTGTATGTGCCATTTCCGTTGTCTGTTATTGAGTACGTCACGGCATCGGAATATGCTCCATTCGCATCCACCATAAAGCCCTTGGGGATGATATATACCAGCTCGTCCGAGTCAGGATCGCAGATATGAACCGACCCATCCTGAGTCAGTTCAGCGGTCAGATTGTTCAGCTGTACTGTAAAGGTGTAGCTGTAATCAGAGCTTTTTTCTTTGATGGTAATATTTTCTTTGATATGACCGGTTTCTACCACATACTTGAGGTCTATGCCGTTCAAAATATCCGCATACAGTATTTTTGACGACAGTTTGTCCAGCGTCATCATCTTCTGGAGCTTGGTTGCACTTTCATCAAACTCGGCATTGGTATTGGTCACCGTGCCGACTGTCTTCTTGCGCGCACCGTCGAGCGACAGGGTAATCTTCCGATTTCCGTCGTGCAAGGTAAACAAGCTCCCGTTGCCAGTGACTTTTTTTGAAAATTTCACTTTGGCATTGCGTGTAGAATATTCGCTTCCACCCTCTGCAAGTGAATTATCTATGTCCTGCCACTTGCCGTCACCATCCAAATAGTGAACCGGCACATCATATTGTGCCGCCATATATGAGCCATCTTCAAGGCGAAAATGCTTTACAGATTCTTCACGAAGTTCTTCCACTTCAAAGGCTTCACTAATACGGTTATGTGTTGGTTCTGCAGATGATATTTCTGTAGACGAACTGTCTGATTCAAAGTCAATTGCAAACACAGACAGAGGAAACCCCGTTAGCACCATTAAAATAGACAAGATCGCGGCAAGGGATTTGATACCAAATGATTTTAATTTCGTTTTCATAATGAGGTGTCTCTCCTTTTTGTATTTTTGAAGTCTGGAACTATTAAATTCTTGAATTGTGATTGCATCTCTTCATTATAAGGCAACCCCTCCTAAAAATATTATTAGCAAAAAACAGCGCATAAAGAAAGCAGGCAACATCCCTACCATCTTTATGCGCTCATGATTTTTGCCAAATAGTCTCGCCTTGACTCCTCGCTCCCTGCGAGAACAACTCAGCAGCAATCAGCAGGACTTGCGCATTGCTTGCAGGGTTGTTGTTCGTTTTCTCTCGGCTATTGTATTGCACTTTTATAGTATATCACAGAATCAGATGTTTTGCGATAGGAAATATTCGCATTTTGCACCAAAATCGGCTGACAAAAGTTAAACCCTTGTGAGCTTGCGTTCTGACATAGATAAACGCAATTCCCTCAGATGAGCCTGATGCTAACGGTTTCGGTTCCGGAATCAAAGGATTTCAGCAGGATTGCCAACGACTATTTTATAAGCACCC
>ERZ857840.3150-NODE-3150-length-14431-cov-2.970924_pt1 | contig 14431 bp, 10 predicted proteins | sample MGYA00519760_ERZ857840 | MGnify/ENA primary metagenome ERZ857840 (study PRJEB31778, sample SAMEA3449371) | human gut metagenome | biome: human gut; feature: human-associated habitat; material: faeces | place: United Kingdom | collected 2010/2012 ... | reverse complement strand
ATCGACGCGATACTGTTCGACCTGGGCGTCTCATCGGTGCAGATAGACACGCAATCACGTGGCTTCTCCTTCAAGGAGAACGGCCCTCTTGATATGCGGATGGATCCGGGTAAACAAACCTTGAACGCAGCAGAGATCGTCAACACCTACAACGCAGCAGATCTCACTCGGATAATCCGCGCCTATTCGGACGAGAAGTGGGCATCGAGAATCGCCGACTTCATCGTGCGCGAGCGCGAGAAGGAGCCGTTCGAGACCAGCGGCCAGCTGGTGGAGGTCATCAAGGCCGCCATCCCCGCCTCGGCCAGGCGCGCAGGCGGGCATCCCGCGAAGCGAACCTTCCAGGCTCTTCGGATCGAAGTCAACTCGGAGCTGGATGTGCTGCGTCGAGGTTTGGATGCCGCCATCCGCTGGCTGAATCCGAAAGGCAGGATAGCCGTCATCAGCTATCACTCGCTGGAAGACAGGATTGTGAAGGACACGTTCGCCTCGATGGCGAACCGGTGCACCTGCCCGCCGGACCTGCCGGTCTGCGTGTGCGGGAAAGAGCCGATACTCAAGGTTGTCACGCGGAAGCCCATACTTCCGACGCCTGAGGAGATAGAGAGCAACCCTCGGGCCCGCAGCGCGAAGCTACGCGTCGCGCAGAAGCTCTAACCGAATAGCGAACCCACGTCGCCCCTTCGGGGGCGTCGTTGCCTGAAATGCCGATTAAACGAAAGAAAGGGGTGGGGCATGAGCGCTGTTCCTGCATATACGCGCGCCGCAGAGCGAGTGCCCGAGCGTTATCCTGAACGCCCCCGCATCTCTGTCGTTCCTGGTGGCAAGCCTCATGTCGAGACGCTTTCCCCGGCGATCGTCACGCTCGCTCGAGTGGTGGCGGCAGCCCTTGTGGTGCTTGCGCTCGTGGCCTTCGCCCGCATTGCGCTTACTGCCGCCGCCGTCAATGTCGAAATCGAGTCGAAGAGCTACGACAGCCTTATCGACACCGCGCGCTCCGAGGGCAGCTCCCTCGAGGTGGCGCAGAGCAGCCTTTCCAATCCCTCCCGCATCAAATCCGAGGCGACCGCCCTTGGCATGGCTGCGCCCGAGTCGACCAGCAAAATCGTGCTGCCCGAAGACATCGTCGCGACCGACGGCTCGGGCAATCTCTCGCTTTCCCAGAGTCTGGCCGCCGCCGCGCGGAGCTAGCGGGCGGATATGGCCGACCGCAGACGCGACATGCGCGACGGGGATTATTCCCGCAGGCGCGAAGAGGGGAGGGCGAATACTTCTCGCAGCGAGGGGCGATCGTCCCGCACCCGCTCGCAGGGCAGGGGTTCCTCCCGTCCGGGTGAGCGCTCGCATCGCGGGTCCTCCTCATCACGCACTTCACGTTCATCGCGCGAGGCGGGCTCGTCGCGGTCGGCTCGCGATGTGAGAGGCGCGCGCGGTTCCCGCGATGAGCGTTCCCCCCGCGGGGTGGCTTCTTCCCAAAGCACACTTTCCAGTATCATCGGCACCGTTGGTGCCGTCGGCGGCTCCGTTGGGAGAGCGGTTGGCGGCGCTGCCGAGCGCATCAACGCAAGCCATACTGCCGAGAGGGTGAATTCGAACCGCCCCTTCGTCCTTCTGCTTATCTTTGCCGCTATCGCCGCAATTTTCTTTCTGCGCTTGGGGTATCTCCAGGTCATTGAGTCGGCCCATTATTCGGCGATGGCCGAAGAAGCGCGCACGATTTCGTTCACCACCACGCCCCATCGAGGCACGATCTACGACCGCAATGGTACGGTGCTCGCGAAGAGCGTTGACGCGACGACAATCTATGCGAACCCTGCCGAAGTCACCGATGCGGCGGCGGAGGCGCAGGCCATCGCCAACGTGCTCGGGGGCGATGCGTCGACATACCGGGAACTGCTTTCGAAGGAGTCCACCACATTCGTCTACGTGAAGCGCCAGGCGGATGTCGATGCCGCCGCCGAGGTGAAGAAGCTTGCCCTCGATGGCGTCTACTTCATCGCCGACACGCGACGCGAGTACCCCTGCGGGCAGATCGGCGGCCAGGTTATCGGCTACTGCAATGTCGACGGCGAGGGCATCACGGGCCTTGAGCTGCAATACAACGACATTCTCTCCGGCACGCCGGGCTCCTACACCGCCGAGCGCGGGGAAAACGGCCTTCCCATCCCCGGCGGTGTCAAGGAGGAGACGCCTGCGGTCGACGGCCAGGACATCATGATCTCGATCGACATCGAGCTGCAGGAATATGTGGAGAACCGCGTCGCCGAGGCCGCCGAGGACATGACCGCCGCCGGCGGCTCCTCGGTCGTGATGGACGCGGGCACGGGCGAAATCTATGCCATCGCCTCGCTGCCCTATATGGACCCCTCCGACATGACAAGCGCGAAATCAAGTTCCGACCAGGTAAAACCAATCACGCAAGCCTTCGAGCCGGGTTCGGTGTTCAAGACGGTGTCGGCAACGACCATCTTGGAAGAGGGAGCGATGACGCCTGACGACACGCTCTTCTGCCCCGCGGTAATCGAGGCCGATGGCTACAAGGTCTCCGACGCGCACGAGCGCTCCGACCAGACCTTCTCCTTCCGCCAGATTCTCGACCAATCCTCAAACGTCGGCATCTCGCTTTCAGTGCAGAAGATGACTGACGGGTTCACCAAGCTCTACGAGCATATCCAGAAGTACAACCTCTGCGAGAAGACGGGCGTCGACTACCCGGGCGAGGCCTCGGGCACGCTTCAGCCGCTCGAGAACTGGGCCACAATCACGGGGTGGAACGTGAGCTTTGGGCAGGGTGTCGCGGTGACGCCGCTCCAGCTCGTGCGCTTCTATGGTGCGCTTGCCAACGATGGGGTCGAGGCGACGCCTCACTTCTTGGTGAGCAAGCCGCAGACGGGTGAGGTTCCTACCTACGACACCGAGGACGTGATCGAGAACAAGGCCGCCATTCCGACTATCACCGACATGCTGAAAACGGTGGTCACCGATGGTACGGGCAAAAATGCCCAGATAGATGGCTATTCGGTGGCGGGCAAGACCTCGACCGCGGAAATCGCGGAAGGCGGCGTGTACCGCCAGGGAGTCTACAACCTGTGTTTCGAGGGATTTTTGCCCGACTCGTCGAGTCAATTAGTTTGTTTTGTGGGACTCAATGAGGTCCCAAGCCAAGGAAACGTGTCGAATGTTTTTAAGGATATAATGGCCTTTGCCATCGATCGATATAAGATTCAGCCGGAGTGAGGTAGACAACATGGCCAAAACGTGTGCGGATTTATTCGAAGGCTTCAATTGCACCATTCTCGGCAATTCATCTGAAGAGGTTTCGGGCATCGCCTATCGCTCCGATCGCGTGCAGCCCGGCGATGCGTTCTTCTGCATCGTGGGCCTCGCTGTGGACGGACATTCTTTCGCTCAGGACGCGATTGACCGCGGTGCGAAGGTGCTCATCGTGGAGCGCAAGCTCTACCTGGCCGATGCGACCGACGTGACCGAGGTCGTCGTCGCCGACTCGCGCAAGGCGCTCGCCTATGCTGCCGCGCAGTTCTACGACAACCCCTCGCGCGCCTTCTCGCTCGTCGGCGTCACGGGAACCAACGGCAAGACCACCACAACCTACCTCGTTGAGCACATTGCGCGCATGGCGGGGAAGAAGACGGGCGTCATCGGCACCGTCGGAACAACCATCGGCGATGTGCACGAGAAGTCCGAGCACACCACTCCCGAGTCGAGCGACTTACAGCACCTGTTCGCGCGCATGCGCGATGCGAAATGCGATTGCGTCGCCATGGAGGTCAGCTCCCATGCGCTCGATCTGTGCCGCACGTGGGATACGCGTTTCTCGGTGACGGCGTTCACCAACCTGACGCAGGACCACCTCGACTACCACCACACGTTCGAGGCGTACTTCGAGGCGAAGGCGCTGCTGTTCTCGCACGACTATCCGGCTCGCCGCGTCATCTGTATCGACGACAAGTGGGGAGCCGAGCTTAACCGCCGTTGCATGGAGGCGGGCGACATGGTGGTGACGACCGGCTTTGATGAGTCGGCGGCTATCCACCCCGTGAAGGTCGACTACGGCGTGGCGAGAACCGATGTCGTGCTGTCCGTTCGCGGCGAGGAAACCGCGTTCTCCTACCCGCTTGTCGGGCGCTTCAACGTTTCCAACATCATGACGGCCTTCGGCGTCGGCCTCATGCTGGGCATCCCTGCGGCCGATATCGCGAAATCGCTGGAGGACGCCAGCCCCGTGCCAGGCCGCCTTGAGCGTGTACGCACGCCCCACGACGGCGGCGTGTCGGTATACGTCGACTATGCACACACCCCCGATGCGCTTGAGAAGGCGCTCGGCTCCATCATGGCGCTCGGCCACGGCCGCACGATCGTTGTCTTCGGCTGCGGCGGCAACCGCGATGCGGGGAAGCGCCCGCTCATGGGGAAGAAGGCCCTTGCTGCGGACTACGCCATCGTCACGAGCGACAACCCGCGCCACGAGAACCCCGACGCCATCATCGCCGACATCGTTGCCGGTATGGGCGATTCCCAGGACAAGTATGAAATCGTGCCCGATCGCCGCAGCGCGATTCGCCGCGCGATCGAGCTTGCCGACGCGAACACGTCGGTTCTCATCGCTGGCAAGGGGCATGAGGATTACCAGCTTGTAGGCGACGAGGTCTTGTCCTTCGACGACCGCGTCGTTGCGCGCGAGGAACTTGAGCGCCGTTTTGTCGGTGCTGCAGCGGAGGCGAACTAGCTTGCAACTTTCCGTAACCGAAATCGCAGAGGCGATCTCTGCGCGCATTGTCGCGGCTCCGAACCCGGATGCTCAGATTGCGTCCGTTACGTGGGATTCCCGCACTGCCAGCGAGGGCTCGCTCTATGTTGCGCTTGCAGGTGAACGAGTCGACGGGCACGACTACGTCCTCGCCGCCGTTTCCGCGGGCGCGCGCTGCGTGCTCGTCACGCGGTCCCTCCCCGATGAGGTGGTCGCCCGCGTGCAAGAGCTCGGGGCGGCGATTCTTCTTGTGGATGACGCACAGGCCGCCATCACCGATCTCGCTCGTGTATGGCGCGGGCGCTTGCAGGGTCGGATTGTGGGCCTTACCGGCTCGAACGGCAAGACAACCACCAAAAACCTCGTGCGCGACGTGCTCGCATGCGCAGGGAGCGTTACGGCTACGCGCGGCAACCAGAACAATGAGCTCGGCGTGCCGAACACGCTGCTTGCCGCCGATGCCGACACTCTCAACGTTGTGGTTGAGATGGGCATGCGCGGCAGCGGCCAGATCGATTCGCTGTGCTCCTTCGTGCGCCCCGATTGGGGAATTGTCACCCAGGTCGGCGAGAGCCACATCGAACTGCTGGGCAGCCGCGAGAACATCGCGCGCGCCAAATCCGAGCTCATCGCCGCGCTTCCCGAAGGCGGTGTTGCTTTTCTGAACGGCGCCGACGATATGTCGGACTTCGTGTGGGAGTGCGCTCGGGGGGCCGAGCGCGGAGTCGGCGCGGTGTGCTTCGACGGGTCGGGCGCTTATCGTGAGGATGCGGTTGCCGGGTGGCGCGCGGGGCGCGCGGTTTGGGCGTCTGGTATCTCGCTCGACGATGCGGGTTGTGCTTCGTTTACCCTTTCCGCGCGTGGGTTCTCCGACGGCGCGGGATGCGAGAGCGCTACCTGCTCGCTTGCGCTCTCCGGCCTGCACAACGTCCACAACGCGTGTGCTGCGGCGGCGGTCGGCCTCGCTGCGGGGCTTTCCCTCGAGGTGATTGTCGAGGCGCTCGGCGCTGCCAAGCCCGAGTCGGGGCGTCAGGAGATGCTCACGGCGCGCGAGGGCTTTACGATTGTGAACGATGCGTACAATGCGAACCCCAATTCCATGCGCGCTGCGCTCAATACTTTCGCCGCGATGCACGTCACGGGTTCCCGCATCGCTGTGCTCGGCGACATGGGCGAGCTGGGGGATTTCGGTCCTGCGAGCCATCGTGAGATGGGTGCTCTTGCGGCAGCGCTCGGCATAGATCGGCTCGTGAGCGTGGGCGATTTGGGGTCCCTTATCGCCGAGGCCGCCGAAGAGGGCGGCATGCCCGAAGATCGTGTTTTCCGCACTGCTGACGCAGCGGGTGCGCTTGAAGTTGTGAAGGGGCTCGTCGGGCCAGGAGACGCGGTGCTCGTGAAGGCGTCGCATTCCGTTGGTCTCGAGAGGGTCGTTGAAGGATTGGTCGACTGATGTTCAACATATTCTCGCAATATCCCACGTTTGTCGTGTTCCTCGCCGTCGTGCTTTCCATCGTGATCACGATGGCGCTCATGCCGGCGTTCATTCGCGCGCTTCGCTCGTACCATATCGGCCAACAGGTTCGCGCCGATGGCCCCGAAAGCCATCTCGTGAAGCAGGGCACGCCGACGATGGGCGGACTTATCATGCTGATCGCAGTCGTGGTCACAGTGCTGCTCATCGGCATGCCCTCACCTGAGACGTTCGCCCTCGTCATCGCGACGGTGCTTGCCGGTGCCCTCGGTCTTGCCGACGACGGCGAAAAGGTCGTGAAGGAACGCTCGCTCGGACTTACCCCGAAGGCGAAGCTTATCGGGCAGTTCCTCATCGCGACGGTCTTCTGCCTTGTCGCGGTGAATTTCCTCGGCATCGAGCCCACCGTCGACATCCCGTTTATCGTGAACCTCGACTTTGGCATTCTGACCACGCAGATTGGCGACTTCTCCATCCCGTGGCTCTATCTTATCTTCGTGAACATCCTGCTCGTGGGCATGTGCAATGCTGTGAACTTGACCGACGGCCTTGACGGTTTGGCCGCTGGCACGGTCATGATCGTCATGATCGTCATGGCGGCGATTGCCTACCGCACCGACGCGCTCGACTCTGCCATCGTGGCCGGTGCGCTTGCCGGCGCATGCATCGGGTTTTTGTGGTTCAACTCTTATCCAGCCGATATCTTCATGGGCGACACCGGCTCGCTTGCGCTTGGCATGGCGCTCGGTTGCCTTGCCGTCTTCACCAAGACCGAGTTCGTGTCGGTCATCATCGGCGGCTTGTTCGTCGCCGAGGCGCTCTCCGTCATGATTCAGGTGTTCTACTACAAGAAGACGCACAAGCGCATCTTCCTCATGGCGCCTTTGCATCATCACTTTGAGAAGAAAGGGTGGAGCGAGACGAAGGTCGTCGTGCGCTTTTGGATCGTTTCGGGCGTATTAGCGGCAATCGGATTCTCGATCTATTTCGCCGAGTCCCTTGTGGCGGTGGCGTAGCGTATGCAGGCTTTCTTGGAAGGAACGTCCATGCTGATCGAAGGTAAGAAATACGCGCCCGAGCATCTGGGGCGCGTCCTTGTTTTGGGACTGGGCAAAAGCGGGCATGCAGCACTCGATTACCTGTTGCCGCTTTTGGGCACGCGTGTGGATGCGCTTGCCGTGGCGGCGGGCGGTGATACTCCGGCGGCCCGTGCCGACGCCGAGCGGGCGAAGGCGGCGGGTGCCGCGGTCGAGTTCGGAAACGACGCTGTGGCCCCTCTTGTGCAGGCTGTCGGCGGCTCGTTCGATTTGTGCATCGCGAGCCCGGGCATTCCCGAGATTTCTGAATTCTTCCAGTCCGCGAAGGCGGCGAGCGTCGAGTTGGTGAGCGAGGTCGAGTTCGCGTGGCGCGAATCCGACGAGTCGAGCACGTGGGTCGCCATTACGGGCACGAACGGTAAGACGACTACGACGTCAATCGCCGCCCATCTGCTCGAAGATGCAGGTCTTGCGGCGCGTGCAGTCGGCAACATCGGCGACGCTTGCATTGCCCGTGTGGCTGCGGGAGATACCGACGTGTACGTGGCCGAGGTGTCGTCTTTCCAGCTCGAGTCGACTTCGCGCTTCGCCCCGAACGTTGCGGTGCTTTTGAACATCACCCCTGACCACATCGAGTGGCATGGGACGCTTGATGCTTATGCTGCGGCGAAGTGGAAAGTGATAGCGAACCTCTCGCACACCCCGAACTCCACCGCCGTCCTCTGCGCGACCGATGACGCGGTCCGCGCGCGCATCCGCGAGTTGCGCTCCGTGACGCCCGACGAGCGCGGCTTCGACTATGTCCCCGTCGGCACCAAAGATGGGATCGCTGGTGACATGCGTGCCCGCTGCGGCTCCGAGAACGCCGCCTTTGTCGCGACTGACGGTTTGCTCACGGTTTCGTTTCGAGGTGTGGAGCATCGGCTGTGCGCTGCATCCGACCTGCAAATCAAGGGCGATCACAACACGGAGAACGCTCTTGTCGCGGCATCTTGTGCGATCGCGCTCGGTGTTGACGATGCGCTCGTCGCTCAATCGCTTCGCTCCTTCGCGCCGCTCGAGCATCGCATAGAGCCCTGCGGCAGCGTTGCCGGTGTGGCCTGCTACAACGATTCCAAGGCAACCAACGTCGACGCGACGCTCAAGGCCTTCTCGGCCTTCGGCTCTGCGCGTCCGATCGTGCTGCTCGGCGGGCACGACAAGGGAACGGACCTTGCTCCGCTCGTTGCCGCTGCTCATGAGCGCGCCAAGGCCGTCGTGATCTTTGGTGAGGCGCGCGAGCGCTTCCTTGCGGCCTTCGGCGGCGAATGCTCGGGCGAGGACGGTATGCTTGCCGTCATTGCGGCGAATCATATGGAAGATGCGCTTGACGCGGGCCTTGCGGCAGCTGCGCCGGGAGACGTGCTCTTGCTTTCCCCCGCATGTTCCTCGTTCGACGAGTTTACCTGCTACGAGCAGCGCGGCGATGTATTCAAGGAACTAGTCGCCGTCCGCTCGGCTAAGGCATAGCGGGGTAGTTTCGCATGCCCAGAACCCAGCGTTCCCGCAACGCCGTCCCCGCATCGATACACGGCCCGCGCATCGGCTTTCTGCTCTGCGTGCTCGCGCTCGTGCTCATCGGGTTCGTGATGGTGTACTCGGCGGGATCGATCTCGAACATCAACAACGGGGTCGATGCGCTCAAAAGCCTGACCGACCAGGTGATGTATGCCGTTTTCGGTGCGCTTATCGCGTTCGCGATTTACCGCTTCATTCCGGTGTCGATATGGAGAACTAAGTGGCTTTGGGCGGCATTAGCGCTGCTCGTCGTCGTTATCTTGCTGACGGCTCTCGTCGGCGTCGACAACTACGGCGCTAAGCGCTGGCTGCGTCTCGGTCCTGTGACGATCCAGGTCTCCGAGTTCGCGAAGATTGTGTTCGTCTTGGTCTCCGCGCGTATCTACACCGATTTCGTTTCGGGCGAGATCAGCGGGGGACGTTGCTTCGCAGGATTTTTCCTGCTCGTGCTTGTGCCGCTTGCGATTATCTACAAAACGCAGTCCGACCTGGGCACCACGATGATCTGCATCGTGGCGATACTTGCGGTGCTGTGGTACGGCGAGCTTCCTATCGGCATCTTTGTCATCATCCTCGCTCTCATCTTCGTTTTCGGCCTAATCGCCATGTTCGGCACGGGCTATCGCGCTGACCGCTGGTCCTTCCTCAATCCTTGGGACGACGGTCAGGGCGGTTACGGTAGCGGCTACAACATCATGCACTCGTATTTTGCGTTTTCCGAAGGCGGCATCTTCGGCGTCGGCCTCGGTAACGGGCATGAGAAGTACCAGTATCTCTTCGCAAGCGACAGCGACTTTGTGTTTGCGGTCATCGGCGAAGAGCTCGGCATGGTCGGCTGCCTTGCCGTTATCGCTCTCTTTCTGGGCGTTCTCTACACCGGTACGCTTATTGCCCGATCGGCTCGCGATGATTTCTCCATGATGATTGCGGGTGGGCTTACAATTGCCCTCGTTTTCCAGGCGTTTTTGAACATCGCGTGCGCTATCGGCGTGTTCCCCACGACGGGCAAGCCCCTGCCGTTCATCTCGTCGGGAGGCTCATCCATCTTGGCGTCGCTCATCATGGTGGGGCTTATCCTGTCCGTATCGCGCGATGCGGCCTCCTCCGATGAGTTCGATCGCCGCCGCTCGAGCTTGCGCGTTGTCAGGCGCGAGGAAGACGGTGCAGGCGATAGCCCGCGGGACGCCGCCCGCTCGGGGGCTCGCAGGTCCACGAGGGGCCGGTCCTACGATGGTGGCCGCGGGCAGAGGACCGCATCGAATCGCACGGAATCTCGGACGGCTGCAGGGCGGCCGTCTTCTCGAAGGAGGTAGTCGAATGCTCGTCGTATTGTCGGGGGGGGGAACCGCCGGTCATATCAATCCTGCGCTTGCGCTCGCCGAGGTGCTTGAAGATCGGGGGGTGGAGGTGCGTTTCGCAGGCACGCCGCGCGGGGTAGAGTCGCGCCTTGTGCCTGAAGCGGGCATCGCGTTTCAGCCCTTCGAGGCGTCCGGTTTCAACCGTAAACACCCCCTCTCGCTTGTGAAGGCGCTCAAGCTCATCTCGCACTCGACGAAGGAAGCTAAGCGCTGGTTCGCCGAGATCGAGCCGAGCGCGGTCGTAGGCTTCGGCGGATATGTCTCCATTCCGGTCGCCCGCGCGGCCGAGCAGATGGGCATCCCCGTGGTTGTCCACGAGCAGAACTCCGTGATGGGTCTTGCGAACAAGGAACTTTCCAAGAAGGCACGTGCGGTGTGCCTGACCTACGAGTGCGCGAAGGAGGGCGTTGCCATTCCGGCTGCCACTCAGGTGCACGTGACGGGTAACCCGGTGCGCAAGAAGGTGCTTCTCGCGACGCGCGAGGAAGGCCGCCGAATGCTCGGCATACCCGACGATGCGCTCATGCTGCTCGTTTTCGGCGGAAGCTTGGGCGCGCGCCAGCTTAACGAGGGAATCGCGGCGCTCAAGTCCGAACTGCTCTCGCGGGAGAATCTGCATGTCGTGCATATCACGGGCCCTAAGGAGCTCGATCGTACGACCGCCGAGCTCGCGCTCACCGAGGAAGAGGCGAAGCGCTGGCACGTCATGGGGTATCAGGACCGCATGGGCGAGACGCTTGCCGCGACCGACGCCATCGTGTCGCGCGCAGGTGCGACCTCCCTGGCCGAGATCTCGGCACGCGCCATCCCGGCTCTGCTCGTGCCGTATCCCCATGCGACAGCCGATCATCAGACCACGAACGCCCGCGCCTATGTTGCAGCGGGGTGCGCGGAGATGATTCCCGACGCTGAAGTGGGCTCAGATAAGTTCGCGCAGCTCGTCTTCTCGCTTATCGACGACGAGGATTTGCGCGCGGGTATGACCGCGGCCGCTCGAGAGCAGAAGACCGCCGATGCGGCGTCGAAATTGGCTGATGTTGTGATGGGCGCCGCGTCTTCGGCGAACCATGGACTACAATAGGCTCTTTGGAATAACGGGAAACCAACGGGTGGGATCGATCACTATGAGCACTGAACGTTTGCATTTCATCGGCGTCGGCGGCGTGGGCATGAGCGGTATCGCGCATGTGGCGCATGACCAGGGCATGGTCGTCACCGGCTCGGATATCAAGGAGAGCCGCTACACCAAACAGCTGAAAAGCTATGGCATCCCCGTGGCCATCGGCCAGGCGGCAGAGAACGTGCCCGAAGGCGACGATGTCACCGTCGTCATCTCGACGGCGATCCTCGACAACAACCCCGAGCTCGAAGAAGCGCGCCGCCGCAACCTCAACGTCATCCACCGTGCCCAGATGCTCGCGCGCTTGGGCGAGCGGCTCGACACGCTCGCGGTAGCGGGCACGCATGGCAAGACCACCACGTCCTCCATGCTCGCGAGCACGCTTGACGGCATGGGCCTCGACCCGACGTTCCTCATCGGCGGCATCGTCCGCTCCTATGGGACCAACGCTCACTCCGGCACGGGAAAGTACTACGTGGTCGAGGCCGACGAGTCCGACAAGTCGTTCACCTTCCTCTCTCCCGCGGGCGTCATCGTCACCAATATTGAGGCCGACCATCTTGACCACTACAAGGACCTCGGCGAGATCTTCGAGAAGTTCAAGCAGTTCATGGCCTCCGTCCCCGAGGACGGCCCCGTCGTCGTGTGCGGCGAGGAGAAAGCGCTCGTCTGTGCGGCGCGCGAGGTGCACCCCCGCGCGATCACGTATGGTCTGGGGGAGGAATGCGACGCGCGCGTCGTGTCTTACGGCCCGCATGGCGTGGGTTCTTCCTTCACGCTCGAGCTTCCCGACGGTACGCAGGTCGAAGGCAAGGTCAAGCAGAACCCCGGCGTGCACAACGTGCTTAACGCCGCGGCAGTGCTCACGCTCATCTGGGCGCTCGGACTTGACGTGCAGAAGGCAGCTTGCGTGCTCGCCGATTTCGCGGGCGTCCGTCGCCGCTTCGACTTGGTGGGGGAGGCGCAGGGCGTTACCGTGGTGGACGATTACGCCCATCATCCTACCGAGATTGCGGCAACCATCGCCGCGGCGAAGACGCTCGACTTCAGCCGCGTTCACGTTCTGTTCCAGCCGCACCGCTACTCGCGCGCGCCGCTGTTCACCGAGGTGCTCCACGACGAGTTCGGCGCAGCGTTCGACGATGCCGACACGGTGACGTTCATGGACGTCTACCCTGCCGGCGAGGCGCCGGTCCCCGGCGTGTCGGGCAAGACCTTCCTCAACGTCGTGCTCGACCATAGCGGGCATCCTGCGGCAAGCTATGTTCCGCGCCGCCTCGACGTCGTGCCCCATATGGCCGCCCTTGCAAAGCCGGGCGATTTGGTCATCACGATGGGCGCGGGCGACGTCACGGCGATCGGCCCGCAGCTTGTCGAAGCGCTCGGCGCGGCGGACGCTGGTGCGGGGGAGTAACTCATGGTCGCACGTCACGCCTCGCCGCTCGAGGCGCTGCTCGTCGACGAGCGCTTCGACGGGGAAATCAACCCATTCGAGCCTATGTCTCGCCATACCACCTACCGCATCGGTGGGCCGGCCCGCTATTTCGCCCGCGTCCACTCGGTGGGCGCGCTCGCGCGCGTGCTCGAAGCGTGCAAGGCCGTGGGCAAGAAATGGTACATCGTCGGCCGGGGCTCGAACCTGCTTGTCGCCGATGAGGGCGTCGACGCGGCGGTTATCGTGCTTGGGCGCGACTTCCGCAGCATGCGCTACGATGAGGAGAAATCGCGTCTCATGCTCGGTGCCGGCGTGCCGCTTTCCGCCGCTGTGCAGGAGGCTTTCCGCCGCTCGCTCGCGGGGCTCGAGTTCGCAGTGGGCACGCCGGGGTCTGTCGGTGGGGCCTTGCGCATGAATGCCGGCTCTCGAGACGAATGGCTCGGTGCGCGCGTGGAGAGCGTCACCTCGTTCTCGGCCGAGGGGGGCCTTGTGCGCCGCCACGGCAGCGAGATTGAGTGGGGATATCGCTGCTCGTCGTTTCCTGCCGACGAGATACTGGTCGAGTGCGAGCTTAACATGGAACCCGCCGACCCCTTCTACATCAGGGGGAAGATGGAGGCCTCGCTCAAGCGCCGCAAGGCGACCCAGCCACTGCGCCAGCCCTCGTGCGGGAGCGTTTTCAAGAACCCCGAAGGCGCGTCAGCGGGCGATTTGATCGAGCGTGCCGTCGGCGGCGCGCGCATCTCCGATGTCCATGCGAACTTCATCGTGAACACGGGGAATGCGACGGCCCGCGATGTGTTGTCGTTGATCGAACTTGTCCAGGGGAAGGTATTGGAAGCTTATGGCGTTGCGCTCAAGCCGGAAGTCAAGCTCCTCGGCTTCGAATAGGCGTCCCCAAAACGCACCGGCCCCGCGCCCGCGGTCCTCTGCGCGTCCGCAGTCATCGCGCACGCCGGGCTCGGGCATGCCGCGCTCTGTCCAAGGTGGGCGCACGGTTGAGGGCGGTTCGGTGCGCTATCGTTCCCGAAGCGTAGGCGATATCGAGCGCGCGAGCCGCGCTGAGCGCGTGCGCGCAAGCTACCATCGCCATCTTGCGAAGCTCGGGATTGTCCTCGGGGCGATTGCGGTTCTTCTCGCCTGCGCCGCGGTCCTGTACTTCTCGAGCGTCTTCTCGATTGACGAGGTCAAAGTCGAAGGCGTCGAGCACCTCACGCAGTCTGACCTGCAGGCGCTCGTGTCGGTGCCCGAGGGTGAGACGCTGCTGCGCGTCGACACGAAGGCGATTGAAGACAGCCTTCTGCGCGATGCGTGGGTGAAAAGCGTCTCGTGCAACCGCATCTTCCCCCATACGCTCCAGATCGTTGTGACCGAGCGAACAGTGGCCGCGGTCGTTGAGGTCCCCACGTCGGATGCGAAGTCGACCCAGCCGTGGGCAATCTCCTCGGACGGGATGTGGCTCATGGCCATTCCCGACCAGGACACCCAGCTCGGCCAATCGCTCAACCAGCGCATCTACGACGACGCGCAAAACGCGCTTCACATCACCGACGTGCCCTATGGAACCTCGGCGGAAACTGGGACGAAGTGCACCGACGAGAACGTGAACAACGCGCTGGACATCGTGGCGGGCATGACCACCAGCCTGGCCGACCAGGTGGTGCTCGTGAAGGCCACCGACGCCG
>ERZ857840.3142-NODE-3142-length-14451-cov-3.371492_pt1 | contig 14451 bp, 14 predicted proteins | sample MGYA00519760_ERZ857840 | MGnify/ENA primary metagenome ERZ857840 (study PRJEB31778, sample SAMEA3449371) | human gut metagenome | biome: human gut; feature: human-associated habitat; material: faeces | place: United Kingdom | collected 2010/2012 ... | reverse complement strand
ATCCTCTTCGCTCCAGCATTCTCCGCGCCGTTCCAATGAAGCAGGGGAGTGGCGCATATTTCTCACAGCTTCTCGATATTTTTCTTGGTCCATCATAGTAAATCAACTCCTTTGTAGTTCTTGATTTACCATGATGTTAGTTTATTGACAATGCAAACTAATCATTTTTATGGCCGGTAGCTTTGCATACCTCGGATAAAAAGCTCTGCTTTATAGCATCTTTCATAAATTCTGAAGCAGCCAGTTTTTCGCCGCAGGCTTTCGAAACCTCCCATGCAGAGTTTACAAATGTATACAGATTTAAATCATATCCATATTTCTTATTAACTTCCTTGATATTACCGAAAATGGTTTCTTTAAAATCGCAGTCATAGTGTGTATCGACTTTACAATCATATTTATAAGCATATTTCACGCCATTAACGCTTTCCCACCGAGGCTCAAAACTAATATGTTCCTCGAAATATCGTTTAATTGAGTAATCGTCCGCGAGTGGAATATCGCTATGATCAGACAGAGATATAGGGATAGTACTATTTCCAACTTTAAGCTGGATTGTATTATGAGGATAGGGTTGCCCATTATTATCATAAATATCGAGTAAGTTTCGTTTCCACTCGGTTAGTTGTTTTTGGATTGCTTTAAGATATGCAGTATTAAACGCATCGGGAAGATTTTCAATAAAATGAATGCCTTCATTATATGCACGGTCTCGCCGATTATCAGCGGCTTTCAAGCATGAGCTTTCACTATAAAATCTATAGTCATCATTATAGTCCGTGTCAAAATTATCTGGGTATGGTGTACAGACTGACAGTGCAGAAAAAGCATTTATCGTATTGTAAAATTCAGCTATTTCTTTTGAGATTGCTTCTCTTGGTGAAGTTATAGATAGCTTTTTAACTTCTCCTTGTAGAGTATCAATGTGTTTTATAACTTCATCCTTGACCTTTTTTAAAAACTCTTCGGTCAAATACTGAATATCTTCTGCGATTCTATGCTCCATCCGATCCCATATGGCACAATCTATATCCTTACGAAATTCTTTTTCCGCATCTGTGAAATCATACCAGCAGGATTTAAAATCGCCACCTGTTTCCACACACATTCTATAGTAGTTAACATCCGCATGGAAAAAGCCAGACCGTTCCAATTCCATATCTAATTTTTCCAATTCGCTTAGTTTTCGGATTGTAAATTCTGGTTTAAGTTCCGGTCTGACCTCAAACTGATAAAAGGTTTCCGGCAAGCTGAGTTGTTTGTCGGTCACAATTTCAGCAAGTTGATATGCCTTTTCCAGTAGATTACTAATCCTTCGATTGATAGAGAAATAATAGTTTTCAGGCACTTCCTCATATTTTATGTAATTTTGGATCACTTTAACTTTATACGCTGTCAAATATTGTTTTACGATATTGTCTTTCTGCGTGAACACAGCATTTTTAAATTCACGAATTCCTGCATCTTCTGCTGTTTCATCTGTTAAATATTTTGCCTCTGAACGATAGTGCGCGGGGATTTGTAGTGCTGTATAGACGCCTTGTTCATAGGCGTAATCATAGTAAGCGGGTGCTTTGAATGGAAAATCTCGCAACTCATGATTGACAAGTCGGTTAAACTCTTTTAGCGCATCGTTTTTATCCATAGTTTCAACTTGTGGATCAACAATCTTAATTGCCTGAACAGGGCAAAGTCCTGTGAGTTCCGAAACTTTTGGAAAGAGCGCTAAATCAATCAGACCATTGTGCAGAACCCCCATTTTCCCAGAAGACTGATACGCAAAAACATCTTTAAATTCTTCTTGTTCACAAAGGCCACAATTTGTGCAAGCATCACTTATTTGGATTTCTTTTATATTTGTCATCTGTTTTTCCTCCGACTTTCTATCATTTTGATTTTATTTAATGCGTCTTGCCCCTCGTTTAGCAAGTCTTGCGCTTTTTTCGTAAGTGTGGCATCCTGATCGAAAAGAGGCTCTGCAAGGAGTGCATAGATGCACCTTGCAATGTTAATACAGTTTGCCAGATTGTTTAAATCTTGCAGTTCCATGCAAGATTTGAGTTGAGATACAGTAATACTATCTGGCAAGTGTCCGTCTGCATCCAACATCCATGAAAACTTTTGAAATCCCTCTGAGGTATGTTTAAGTGTTGGGATAAGAGCGATATTCAAAGCACCCAAAACCTGACTAACACGGTGATACTGTTCTCGCTGCAAGTCAAGTGCTGTACAAAACACTTCCATATGTGTGACAAGCAGATTTGCTTTACTGCTTTGAGCCTTTATGGCATTTAAATTTTGACTTTTCACACCAAGATCGCCAAAGAGGATATTTGCTGTTGTAGCTTTTATACCGCCGATTTCTCCAGAACCCATATAGGATTTAACCTCTGGTCTTTGTATAATGGATGCTCGAAAAGCCGTAATAAGTGTTAGATTTCTTGAAACGTCTGAGCCAACAAGATCTTCAAGTAATCCTGTCTTTAGGCTATGCGTTTCGTTTTCAAATGGCCGCATCAATTCTGTGAATGGTCCTTCAAGGTAGTTGATAATTCCACCGATGCGTGAGAAAAGTTTCTCTAACTCTTGTTCTGTCATATGTTGATGCTTTTCAATCTCTAATTCGGCCTTTGCAATCTTTTCAGACGAGTTAACAGAAAGACGATAAGATTCTTCTGCTTTGGAATGTTTTATATAAGAGCGCAGTGCGGTTCCAATTAATGCACTGGTTGAATATTCAAGCAGCATTTTCTTCTCCTTTTAGCAATGCAATAAATGAAAATCAGAATTTCCGTTTTTAGAGGCAATTAAATCCTTGAGTACAGATTCACCATTCTGATAAAGAGAAGCGCTAATGTGATAGAGTGACATGAGTTGACACAAGCCATCATTTGTTTGAGAAACATTTTTGTTTGTAAGACCAGCGGTTATTATTTGAAAAGAAGAACTCATATCTTCTACCCACTTAGCATGGCTCTCACCCATCAAGCGTTTCAATTCAATTTTTTGCTGAGCTATTTCCATACTGGCAGAATCAGCAATTTGTTGAATTTCCAAATTGTCACGATGCTCTTGTAAAACTTTTTGAGCTCTTGAGTAAATTTCGGAACAAGCTGCGCTGGCGACCATTGCAGCTAAAACCGGAACAGCCATTGGCGCAAGCCCTGTTGCGCCACCCAAAAGTGACACGGCAGCTTTTGATGCCAACATACCACTAATCATAGATAGCCCATCTTGGCCAATCTCACTTATGAAGCCTGAACCATCGATTTCACCATCTAAATACTTTCCGGCGGCTTTGGCCACAATAGAACCAACGACAAGAATTGTCCCAATCTGGTTGGCTTTTGCAAATTCTTTTAAAACTTTATTTTCACTGTCCTTTAAGGCTTTTCCCAATGCCCATGTGGCAAGACGTTCTGTTCCACCACTGGCAAGAATTGTCCCCCCTAACTTTCCGACATCTTCTGTCGCTTCTTTCATTGTCATGTCTCCATTGGCAACATGACATAAGTCTTGAGTTCCTTTAATCACTAAAGGAATTACAGAAGTTGCCAAAGCATCAGCAGCACCTTTGGCAAAAATTTTCCCAGCATTCTGTATTGCTTTGTTTGTAAGCAATACATCCGTTTCTACTTGAACTGATATACCTTTTGCAACACGCTTCACATCACAAGTTTCGATGCCACGTTGGAGTTCGCTTTTAGCGCCTTTACTGGTATTCTCACCTTTCGACAGTTCTTGAAAATTAGTCCGCCGATTTCCGACTTCCTGAAGATCCGAATCTGACAAAAGTAGACGGGCAAGCGGATTATTTTCCACCCGTTCGTGAATGTTTTTTAGCGGGTCGATATGATCCGCCTCTCCTTGATGCAAAGAGGCATGTTTTTTACCATACTTATTTTTAGCCGCCTTGTGCGATTGGTGTACTACTTTTCCATCACTGCTTATTGTTGTCTTATTACCTTTGAATTGCGATTCATGAAATTCTCTTCGTGCAGACGGGCTGTCATAGATACGTCGATCGTATTCAGAAGAAACCCCTAAATCTTCCTCGAATTTCGTTAACGGCCTTTTCTTTTGCATAAGTGTATAGGTTACAAGCATTTCTTCTTGATCTTCATCAGGTTTCATTTATATAATACCTCCATCTGCGCTTTCCATGAGAATATAGGTTCCCTGACTTCTCAGCCACATTTCAACGCCCTTGCCGAACACCTCTGCTGAGATCGTCCAGCCATCAGCATCTTCGCTGATGACCTTAGCGGTAGGGAGACGGTCGAGCACCGCTTCAAGAGACGGTCCAGTGTAACGGAACTTGATCCGTTCCAGCTTGCCGCCGTACATGAACTGTACCCGTTTACGGAACTCGCCCTCCTCAAACCGTCCGGCATAAGGGACATGAAAATGCTCGTCCAAGACCTTAAAACTGCGGATACGGTCAAGCCGATAAATCGTGGGAAAAAGGTCATCCGGGTTCTCAAAATTATCTTTGTTTTCAAGGAAAGCAGTCAGATAGAAGTAATACTCAGAAAACATGATTCCGACCGGCTGTACTCTCCGAGTCACCAGTTTCGGCGCTTTCATGCGCTCGTACTCAATCTCCATGACCCGCTGCTCTTTCACAGCCTGTCCGATCTCCCACAAACCGTTCAAAATGCTTTTGCCGTGATGTGGTTCAATATAGTGCAGCTTTTCATTACCTATCAGTAGCTTTACTGCTTGGCGCTGCTCCGGGGGAACGGCACAGTCCACCAGCTTGTCCAGAATCGGCAGCATTTCATCCCGCCGCATGGAGCGGCTTTCCAACAGAATTTTGCAGACAGCCAAAATCTCGCTGTTCGTTAGGCCGGATGGAACGCTGCTCACCATTCGATAGCCGCCGTGTCTACGGTCATAGATAATCTCCTGCGACAACCCTTTTTCCATCAGGAAGCACCGCAGTGACTCCATATCCCGTTGGATACTCCGTGTTGTGACGCCGTACTCGCTGGCAAGGTCTTGCTTGTTCAGCGTCTGTCCGGATATGAACCTCGCATAGAGGTCTAATAAGCGGGCCGACTTTGCCTCGGCAGACTGCTGTTCCAAGGTCATTCACCCTCCCCATTGCACTTTTACTTAGTTTTTTATATCTGTTAAATATAATAATGTGATTGTAAAATCATGTCAACTGCTGTCGCCATCGATTACCATATTACCGAGGTGACGGTATGAATAGCAAATTCGAGATGGAATATCTGCAAGTGGGTCTTAAAATTGCATATTACCGAAAGCTGCGCGGTTTGACACAGGAAGAACTTGCAGAGCGAATCGACCGTACCCCGGCATTTATCGGCCATGTAGAAGCGCCAAACATCAAGAAGGCCGTTTCCCTGGATACGCTCTTTGCGATTTCGTCCGTACTGGATGTTCCTGCCTATAAGTTTCTCATGTTTGATGATTGATCCTCCGCTCCGGCACCCATGCGAAGATACAGCGTCCACAATCGCCTTTTCGGGAGCGGCCCGGGCGGAGAATTTACCCGGTATTTTTCCCCGCGCAATCGCGCGTAGGCATGGGGCCGAAGTTTCTTGGAGGTTAGCTTCAGTATAGCAAGTCATGTGGACACTCAATGTCACTTTGTAAAAAATCTCAGAATTTTTAGAAAATCGTGTCGAAATTTGAATGTGATCGCCCCAAAGGACTTGATGGAAATGCCATCAGGTCCTTTTTATCGACCAAAACCGTAAAAGTACCGGATTTCAATTAGATACTATCAAATGACACCGGAGACGCTTCGGCGATCTTGCGTATCATAGGGCAGCGGATCGCAGGGCGTTTTCGGTGAAATTTTGTGAAAGAAGGTATTTGAAAATGGCAGCCAATGTCGAGACGATGATGTATGTGCGGGAGAAACCGTGGCACGGTCTGGGGGTGGAGGTATCCGAAGCGCCTAACAGCGAGGATGCTTTGCGCTTTGCGGGGTTGGATTGGAATGTCCGTCAGGAAAACGTGTTCAATTCCAGAGGCGGCGTCATCAAGGGCTTCAAGGCCAATGTGCGGGACAGCGATGACAGCGTGCTGGGTGTGGTGGGAGATCGTTACAAGGTGGTGCAGAACCGGGACGCTTTCAAATTTACGGACGGCCTCATCGGTGGGGATGTCCGCTACGAAACCGCAGGCTCTCTCCGGGAGGGCAAGCAGATCTGGCTTCTGGCGAAGCTACCGGAGCAGAAGATCGCCGGTGACGCCGTAGAACCTTACCTCTGCTTTACCAACGCCCATGATGGCAGCAGCGGTGTCCGGGTCTGCATGACACCGGTGCGGGTGGTCTGCAACAATACTCTGAACGTGGCGCTGGCAACCGCGAAGCGCACCTGGTCCATGCGGCATACGGAAGATGTGCATGAGCGGCTGAACGAGGCACGGGACTGCCTGTTCCGCGCAGAGGATTATATGGCCGGGCTGGCGCAGTATGCGGATATGGCGGCCAATAAGACCGTTCAGGATGATGAGATCCGGGAAATCCTGAATGAACTCTTTCCTGTAACGGACAAAACCTCCGAGCGGGAAAAGGCTACCATCGACAAGATTAAGGACGAGTTTATGATCTGTTACTTCGCTCCGGACATCAGGAGGTTCCGGGGGACTGCCTGGGGCGCTATCAATGCTATCAGCGATCTTGTGACACACAGTATGCCCCACCGGAATACGAAAACCTATCAGGAAAATACTTGGAACAAGGTAATGAGCGGCCATGTCCTGTTGGACAGAATGGCCGCTCTTTGCATGAAATAAAGGAGGGAGGGCACTATGCGAGGAATCCAGAGAGTATCTACCAAAGGCATGAGCCGGGAAGAATGGCTCATGCGGCGCAGAAAAACAATTGGCGGTTCTGATGCTGCCGGGATCGTGGGCTTGTCCAGATGGGCAAGCCCTTTTTCTGTCTGGGCAGACAAAACCGGACGGGCAGCGGAGAAAGAGGATACCGAAGCCATGCGACAGGGACGGGATTTGGAGGACTATGTGGCCCGCCGCTGGATGGAGGAAACCGGCAAGCGGGTCTACCGTCTGCCTGCTATGCTGTATCATCCGAAATATCCCTTTGCACACGCTGATGTAGACCGGATGGTCATGGGCGAAAACGCAGGCTTGGAGTGCAAGACCACCTTTTCCTTAGACCTGAAACAGTTTAACGGCGTGGAGTTCCCGGTGCAGTATTACGCGCAGTGCGTTCACTATCTGGCAGTGACCGGGGCAGACCGCTGGTATCTGGCAGTTCTGGCCTATGGCCGGGGGTTCTTTACCTTTACGCTGGAACGCAATCAGGCGGAAATTGACGCACTCATGGCTGCCGAGGCAGATTTTTGGAAGTTGGTGGAGCAGGATACGCCTCCGGACGCAGATGGTTCCGAAGCGACCTCCGCAGCGCTGCGGGAAGTCTATCCCATCAGCGAACACACAACCGCAGACCTGTTCGGACGGGATACCGTTCTGCGGGAGTATATGCGGCTGAAGGAGGATAAAAAGGCACTGGATACCCGGCTCGGAGAAATTGAGAATACCATCAAGGCGGACATGGGCGAAGCAGAAAGCGGCCTCTGCGGCAGCTTCCATATCAGCTGGAAATCTCAGAACCGGCAGACCTTTCAGGCAAAGGAGTTTGCCAAGGACCACCCCAGCATTGATTTGGCCCCCTATTACAAAAATACAAACCTCCGTCCCTTTAAGGTGACAGAGACACGAGAGGCAGGTTAAAAATAATGAGTAATGATATGATCCAGAAAGCCACGGCGCAGCCTGCGGCAAAAGCGGACGCAAAAACGTCCATGCAAGCCTACATCAAGCAGATGCAGGGGGAGATCAAAAAGGCCCTCCCGGCAGTCATGACCCCGGAACGCTTTACCCGCATTGTACTTTCTGCCCTTTCCACCAATCCCAAGCTGGGGCAGACCACTCCGCAATCGTTCCTTGCCGCTATGATGACAGCGGCCCAGCTTGGCATGGAGCCAAACACGCCTTTGGGACAGGCGTATCTGATTCCGTTTTATAACAATAAAACGCATTGCAGCGAGTGCCAATTCCAGTTGGGCTACAAGGGCCTAATCGATTTGGCCTATCGCAGCGGAGAGGTCAGCATCATTCAGGCACAGGTGGTCTACGAACATGATAGCTTTAACTACTCCTTTGGCTTGGAACCGGTGCTGAAGCACATTCCCGCTGCCTCTGACCGTGGGGAGCCAACCTATGTCTATGCGATGTTCCGTACCAAGGAGGGCGGCTTCGGCTTTGATGTAATGAGCATGGATACTGTCCGCACCTTTGCACAGCAGTACAGCAAGTCTTTTTCTTCCGGCCCGTGGCAGACGAATTTTGAGGAGATGGCGAAAAAGACTATTCTGAAAAAAGTTCTGAAATACGCCCCTCTGAAATCTGACTTTCAACGTGGCTTGGCCTTGGATGGCACCATCAAAACGGATGTCGGGGAGGATATGTATGCTGTTCCCGGCACAGTGCTGGAGGTGGACAGCGAGACGGGCGAAGTTACAGAGGTTGGGCCGGATATATGAGAAAATTTCCTAAAAGGACACAGGCTGTCTACCGCAACTGCTATGGTATGGATAGGAAGGGGTGTCAGCGTTGAATTTGCCAGTACAAGTAGATCAGAAACAGCTTATGGATGTGCTGCTGAATGTGGCAACTGTCCGCCCGGTGTTTATCTGGGGCGCTCCCGGTATTGGGAAATCTGCCATTGTACGGCAGTTTGCGGCGGATGTGGGATTGGAGTGCGTTTCTCTGCTGGGCAGTCAGCTTGCCCCGGAGGACATCATCGGTGTGCCGCAGATCGTAGAGGGGCGCAGCGTATTTTGCCCGCCCCGCAGTATTGCAAGGGAGGAACCGTACTGCCTGTTTCTGGATGAACTGAACGCCTGTTCCCATGAGGTACAGAAAGCATTTTACTCGCTCATTCTGGAACGCCGTATCGGGGAATACCGTCTGCCGGAGGGTTCCATCGTCATTGGCGCTGGCAACCGTGCACAGGATAATGCCATCACCCGGCCCATGTCCTCGGCGCTGGTGAACCGGATGTTCCATGTGGAGTTGACTGCCAACAGCCGTGTCTGGCTGGAATGGGCGGCACAGAATGGTATTCATCGTTTTGTCTATGATTACATCTGCTCCCGCCCGGATCATCTGTGGGCACAGCCGCCAAAGACAGAGGAACCGTTCTCCACGCCCCGAAGCTGGGAAATGCTCAGTGACATTCTGCACAGCTACGGAGAGGACATCCCGGAAAGTACCTTATCTCTGTGTGCTTATGGCTGCCTCACTGCCGCTCACGCTACGCAATTTGTAGCCTATGTCCGGCAAGTCCGCAGCAAGTATTCCCTAAAGAAAATTCTGGATGGGACGCAAAAATGGCCCGGCAAGCCGGAGGAACGGGATGTGCTGTATTTTCTCGCTCAGAGTTTCCGCAGTCAGCTGATCAAGGAACTGCCGGAATCCCGCAGCAAGCTGAGCGGAGAAAGTATGGCATTGGCATTCCGGGCCAAAGAGCTGCTGATCGAGTTGGCGGAAATCAGTCTGGAAATTGCCCAAATGGCGATCACGCCGGAGGATGGGACAGACCTGCCAGGCTGGTTCGTTGTGGAGGCCGCTAAGGACATCCCGAATCTACTTAGAAAGCGGAAGTGAGCTATGAAGTACCAAAAGCAATCCGGTCAGGGCAGTGCCATAGACGCTGCTCTTGCAAAGATCGGGGCTTCTCCGCTGGTGGGTCTGGCGGAGGAGATCCCCTACATCCATACAGATAACAGCTGTCCCATGTCAAAGGATGATTGGGGGTATGTCACCAGCACCGGCCATATCTTCCTGAACCCACGAAAAGAGGGCACGATAGGGGAATGGACGTATGTGCTTGCACATCTCATGCTGCACTTGGGGTTGGGACACTTGCGGGAAGATCGTATCCATGATCCGGTATGGCAGCAGGCGTGTGACATTGCGGTGACACGGTTTCTTCTGGATAGCAAAATTGGAACGCCGCCGATGGATGTCAGCGGTATTCTGAATACTGCTATCGCAGATGAAGAAAAGTTGTATCGTCAGTTTCTTGCGGAGCCGGACGGGCGGCCCGGAACAAGCCTGAGTCTCATGTCACACGGTAGGTTGGATATGGTCTGGGATGGGGTAAGCCGTTTCCGTGACTTTGAAGCCGCCTTTGCCGATTCCCTCAAACGCTCCCTGCGGGAATCCATTCAGTTAGCCGGTGGGTTGACGAAAGCGGAACAGAAAGCACGGAAAAACAACAGCACCAACTACCACAGGGCGAAAGAGTGGTTTGTCAGCAGCTATCCGTTGCTGGGGGCCGTTGCCGCCGGTTTTCAACTGGTGGATGATCTGGCCGTTGTCCAGCGGATGCGTGTCCCCATTGCGGCGGTCAATGCACGTTTGCAGGAAATTTACGTCAATCCCGGCTGCCGGTTATCTTTTGAGGAATGGCAATTTGTCCTCGCCCATGAATTTCTCCATGCTGCCCTGCGGCATGATGTACGGCGGGAAGAACGTGACCCTATTTTATGGAATGTGGCCTGCGACTACATCATCAACGGCTGGCTGGTGGAAATGGGCGTGGGGCAGATGCCGGAAGGCTTGCTGTACGATGAACACTTTAAAGGAATGTCCGCAGAAACGGTCTATGACAAGCTGTGTGAAAACATCCGCTATTACCTGAGCCTTGACCCCAAGGACATTATTTATAGCAGCGACAACGATTGGGAAACGCAGAACGGTGCGGAAGTCGATTCCTTTTACCGTTCTGCAATTCAGCGTGGCTTGGACTACCACCAACAGCATAACCGGGGAACGCTGCCCGGCAACTTTGTAGAGGAAGTCCGGGCCATTCAGCAGCCGCCGATTCCGTGGGATGTGCAGCTTGCCCGCTGGTTTGATGAACAGTTTCAGCCGTTGGAACCTCGGAGAACTTACGCCCGGTTAAGCAGACGGCAGAGTGCGACACCGGACATTCCCCGTCCGGCATGGTTTCTCCCCGAGGAGCAGACGGAGCTGCGGATCTTCGGTGTTCTGCTGGATACATCCGGTTCTATGGAACGGGGGCTGCTGACTGCGGCATTGGGTTCTATCGCCAGCTATGCAGAATCACGGGACGTACATCATGTCCGGGTGGTATTCTGCGACGCTGCCGCCTATGATCAAGGGATCATGGCCCCGGATGAAATTGCCGGAACCGTGAAAGTCCGGGGCCGGGGTGGGACAAAGCTGCAACCGGGAATCGATCTGCTGGATACGGATGCTGCTTTTCCGAAAGAAGCGCCGCTGCTTATTATTACGGATGGGGCCTGTGACCGGCTGAACCTCCGTGGACGCACCCATGCTTTTCTGCTCCCTGCCGGAAACAGGCTGCCCTTTACGGCACGCGGGCCGGTGTTCCGTCTGAAATAAATGATCTGCTGTGGCTCCGGGTCATACCGGGGCCGCTTCTATTAGGAGGATGCGACATGAGAAAAAACGCAAACGAAATCATCTTTGACGAAATCATCGTACTTGGCACTCCGGCATTGTTTACCGACTGGCGTGTGGACAGGGCCAGCGTTCCCGCCGATATGAAGATGTATGAAGTCCGTCATGCAGATGAAGATTGGGGTGATCCCTGCCAGTTGGCAAGAGGCATCCTTGTTGACTTCTACGGAACCATCCTGACCTTGCAGCCGTTGGCCTTGCCCGCCTGCGGCTATCTGAACTTCGACAGCGGCAAGGATTGGGGCTACATAGATGATGATCCCTGTGCCACAGTTGCGGAGTTCCGCAGCAAATACGCCGGAAAGGAGGAGTGACTCATGCACAGTACCATTTATGAATTTTCGGAGCATCCGATTTCAGAGTGCCGGAGGACCACCATAGACAGTCTGCCGGAATGGTTTTTCCAGACTGTGGCCGACTCGGCAGCGGATACGGATGAGATTACGAGAGCAGTCCAAATCCGCTGTTTGGAGCAGCACTTTGGCGACCTTTGTATAAGGGACGGAGATCAGCTGCGGTTCGTCTGCGACTTCAAGGCTCGGTATTTCCGAAAGTCCTATCCATATTTTATGGCGGCGGTAAGGGCGTTGGCAAAGACGTCCTATGATACGTTCAGCGGCATCGTGCCTGCCCCAGCTTTCCGTGCGGCGCTCAACAGCGTCGCGGAAAGCTACGCAGACCGCTTCGGGTTCTACGTCTATGACGCTGACCACGCCGAGCTGCTTCCTCTGGATGCCTGGCTGCGGAAGGCGGATTTGTCTATCCCATACTACCTGGGCAGCGTAATGGATTACCATAGTTGGATGAATACAACCTATCAATGCGGATGAAAGAGAGAAATGCGTATGAATGTATGTCTGCCGAATATGGCGATACCTGTTGAGGAACAGTACCTTACAAATATGCCGCTTTTTGGTTTAGAGAAAAGAAATGCCGCAATGCTTAAAATTGATGGGAGGCTAACGATGCTGATTTCGACAAAGAAGCATATTTACTTTTGATATAGTGGATAGCAGGGGATAGGTGATTGAAAAATTTCGTTCCTTATAGTATGATATACAAACAAACAGAAGTTACGGAGGCTGCCTGTGGATATTTACGAAATACGAAATGCCTTAACTTCAGGAAGGACTATTTATGATCTTCCGCTGCGCGTTACATACTATGCCCGCGTTTCTACAGATAAGGACGAGCAATTACACTCGTTGTCTGCACAGGTCAGCTACTATACCGATTTTATCCAGCGTTGCCCAAACTGGACATTTGTTGAGGGGTATGTGGACGAAGGACTCAGCGGCACCAGTGTAAAAAAGCGGGAACGTTTTTTACGGATGATCGAAGATGCCCACGAAAAAAAATTCGACTTTATTGTGACAAAAGAGATCTCCCGATTTTCCCGCAATACGTTGGATAGCATCCGCTACACGCAGGAATTGCTTCAATGTGGTGTAGGCGTCTTTTTTCAGTCGGACAACATCAACACCTTGATGCCGGATGCGGAGCTGCGTTTAACCATCATGTCCAGTATCGCACAGGATGAAGTACGCAAGATTTCAGAGCGTGTGAAGTTCGGCTTCAAACGTGCCATTGAAAACGGTGTGGTGTTGGGAAGCAACCGAATTTGGGGTTATCGGAAGCAGGATGGAAAGTTGGTGATTGACGAGACAGAGGCGGAGATCGTCCGTTTGATTTTTGATCTGTACGCCAATCAGTATATGGGTGTCCGGGCAATCGCTCATTATCTGACAGACCACGGCTATAAAAACAGCAACGGCAGAGGGTTTTCCTTCAGTACAGTGCGGGGGATTCTCAGCAATCCAAAGTATAAAGGGTGGTACTGCGGAGGAAAAACCAGTAAGATTGATTACAAGCTGAAGAACGTCAAATATTTTTCGCCGGATGAGTGGATCATGTACCGGGATGAAGAAAATGTACCGCCTATTGTGACGGAAGAACTGTGGGACAAGGCGAATCGGCTGTTGATGCGCCGGTCAGAGAAACAGAGCGCTAAGGATAAAAGCTGCTATCAGAACCAGTACCCATATAGTGGGAAGATCATCTGCGGCATCCACAAGACGCCCTACTATCGAAGCCTTTACCGCTACAAAAGCGGCAATAAAGAGGTCTGGCAGTGTCAGGAATATGTAAAAAACGGCAAGGACGGCTGTGAAATGCCAATCCTTTACACCTCAGAAATAGACGATATTTTACGCCAATCATTAGAGGAAGTTGCCAAGTACAAGTCAGAGATCGTAGAAGAACTGATCCACATTTACAGTTCCGTTGACACGAAGGATAAAATCGAAGCGGAAGCTGCAAAATGCAGGGCTGAGATGGATGCCATATTGCAGCGTAAAGACCGACTGCTGGATTTGAGCATCAGCGGAAACCTATCCAATGCAGAGTTTGCTGTCCGGAATGAGCGTTTCAATGCAGAACTAAAAACATTGGAAGATCGTCTGGCAGAGTTGGAGAAGCAGCGGCAGGATGACCAGGACCGAGTTCAGTATATCCGAGCATTAAAGCAGGTGATTTCCAGAGAGCTTGATTTCTCGGAAGGGTTTACGGTTGGCCTCGTGGATGCCTTGCTGGATCACATGGAGGTTATGGGGACAGAGGGCAAGAAGGTGGTCCATGTTACTGTCTATCTGAAAGGGATGCCGGAGCAGCAGAATTACGTGATAAAAAGGTCTAAAGGAAAGGCTTCGGTTTGTACCAGAGCATACACATGATCCGGGCGGATATTGAGACGGCGGTCAGTCCCATCGTGGGTAATGAGAAGCAGTCTGAGGACATGGTGAATTATCTGCTTCAGGAGTTTGAAGGGGACACCAGTAAGATCTGGCAGTCCAACATTTTCGGACGCAGCTTTCACGAGGTGGTCAGCGACGATCTGCAAACCAAACTGAAGCGTATGCCGGAGGATGCCCG
>ERZ857840.3139-NODE-3139-length-14471-cov-2.561737_pt1 | contig 14471 bp, 10 predicted proteins | sample MGYA00519760_ERZ857840 | MGnify/ENA primary metagenome ERZ857840 (study PRJEB31778, sample SAMEA3449371) | human gut metagenome | biome: human gut; feature: human-associated habitat; material: faeces | place: United Kingdom | collected 2010/2012 ... | reverse complement strand
ATCTGCCAGATGCGACTCAGGAGCCTTTGAAAACGAAAGAACGACCTCTTTTAATGGAATCGAGAGCATTCTTTTCGATGGCCAGTTTGAGTTTTCCACATCGGACGATTTGTCAACTTATCAGGGATACGGCGTTTTTCTCGATGCAGAGGCCGGTCCTGTCCTAATTTCCGCAATCGACTGCTCTGAGGCCCAAAAACAGGGTGATGAGCTTCAAATCATGGTAAAAGATGTCACATCTTCCATCACGGATTTGGGGGTCCCGAAGACCGAGTAAACCCTTGCGGTATATAGGGTTGCGTGGTCAATCCTCTTGCAAATGCCAAACAACCTCATCAATTATTGTGCCACAATTTTTGATGAAGTAAAAACGGCAAAAACGCCCAAAACAGGGCGTTTGACCGGATTTCGCGAAAAGTTATCCACAGACTTTTCCACAGCAAGATTCTGCCGGAAATTCGGCGATGTGGAAAACTAAAAAATAACGCTCGCACAATTTTTGATGAGGTTGAGACCGAAATTGGGCATCAAAACATGACGCTATAAACACAATTTTTGATGAGGGTGGCGTGTTGGAAACCTCGAAACCGTTGCCTTGCAAGAATTTGACGCCTTTGTTTATTTCGACGAGTCTCTGCCTTGTTCGACCGAAATCGACCGCTTAAAAACTGACACAATTTTTGATGAGGTTGAGGGTGTAAATGTACCGTTAGCGGAACGATTTTAACGGTGCGTTCGGCACAATTTTTGATGAGGTTCGCACAATTTCTGATGAAGCAGACACAATTTCTGATGAAGTTAACACAATTTTTGATGAAGATGGCACAATTTTTGATGAGGTTGGGCCTTTATACCTTATTTATTTAAAAACGTAAAAAAGAAAAAACGTTCTTTAGAAACGGAGAAACGCGCGCACGCGCGCGAGCGGCCCCTTTGAGATAAAAATTTTGAGCTGTTTTTGATGCCGTTGAACGGTACATTTCAGTTCGTCGAGGGAGATAAAACGATGGATGCAACGCCTGAACAAAAAAAGTCAAACCGGACGAAAAAATCGAAGAAGCTGGTCCAGACGAAATCCGGGCAGTTCTCACTCGATTTGGGAAAGACGCAGACAGAGCAGCTGCTGGAAGGGGGATGCTGTATCCTTTCTCCGGAAAATACGGAATCTATCTGCGCGTCGTTTGAGAAAGCAAGGATGAATTCGAGCCTGATAGACCCGAAACGGTCTGTCGTGATGTCAAACGAGTTCGTTGTCGGTATCGAAGAAGGGAAGAGCCTTGCTTCCAGGTTGGTACGTGTTGCTATCGGTGCTATCCCGATGAATGCAACAGAACTGCCAGCAACGAAAATCACGACGGACGACTTCGCAGGACTGAATCTGACCTCTCAGCGGCTCACCGGGCATTCCAGAGCGGTGCTTGAAGAGATACTGTCTTACCGCATCATTCTGGTTTCAATGGACAAGCTGGCGGACAACCAGAAGCTGACGGGCATCAACGTGTTCTCCTACGCTACGCTTATACCGAAGGAAGGGGCAATCGTTGTTCAGCTGAACCCGGTGCTGAAGGAGCATTTCTTAGAACTGCGCTCCGACTTCACGCAATACAAGCTGGAAGAGATAGTGCAGCTGAAGACGTTCCCTGCCATCAAGCTGCATGAACTGCTCCTGTCCTACTCGCGGAAGTACAACAATCCGCTGGTACGGTTCCACCTGCATACGCTTTCGATGCTCCTGCGCTATGAGCCAAAGAGCGATTTTGTACCAAGCACGTTCTACAACTCCTGCGTAAAGCGTGCGCTGAAAGAAATCAACGAACATACGAGTATCCAGGTGCAGGCTGTCCCGGTATACCCGCTGAAATCGAAGGCGTATACCGATGTTCGGTTCTACATAGATGCCCGGTGGGACACGCTGGAAGAAAAGCAGGAGTGTCTGGAACGCGAAGACCGTATCCGGAACGGCCCCGCTTGTTCGGAGAAGGCCATCATCACCGCTGCGGACAAGGAAATCGAGCAGCTTCTTCAGACAGGAGAGGGCGAGCTATGCCCGGAAGATATCCGCAGCAATAAACCGAACTACCTGCAATTGAGGTGACCCCATCGTGAAAGGCTCAACACATTTGGCATCCGGCGTCTGTGCGGCGGCAATCTGCACGACGCTCAACATCCACCCAGGCTCAGAACTGGCGGTAGCAGCCGGCATCATCATCGGCTCCGTACTGCCGGACATCGATAAATCCAGCAGCCTTATCGGGCGGCATGTGCCTATCATCCCGAGGCTGCTCAAACATAGGGGCGTATCACACTCACTGCTGCTTGCGGCGTTGTTCCTGCCATTCGCTCCGTCGATTACCGCAGGGTGTATCATCCACCTGCTCCTCGACATGATGAACCCCGCAGGCGTGAACCTGCTGTGGCCGTGGGATAAGAAGTTCCGGCTGCCTATCCGTGGCAAGTCCGGAGGTTGGCTGGACAAGCTCATCGGGAGCCTCCTGTGGACGCTGGCATTACTGCTGTTCCTTTGCATCGTGCTTGACGTCGATATCCCAGGCCTGCCAAAATCATCAGTACTCATGTGAGTTCTACATACACACAAAGCCGGAGAAGGGAGACGAAACCGTGAACAAGAAAGAGATAGCAGAAATTAAGCGTAGGACAACGGCTGCTAAGACGACGGCCTCTGCGATTTTCGGATGCTTCGTATCAGCGTCCGGAGAACAAATCTCGTCCTTCAGCGTACCGACGCTGGATATGGACGAACAGGAAGGAAACCAGTACTTCGGGATTTTCAAGAAGATACTTGCGCCTCAGCAGGGAGTGAAGAGCTTCAACTTGGAGATGGACGTCAACTTCGTCACGAACTCGGAAGGACATGAACTGCTGATGGCGCTGCGGAAGAGCCGGATGAAAGACGGCGGGCTGCGAGCTGCGCTCTATGACAAAATCATCGAGAGTGTGACGATGGAACAGAATTATCTCATTCTGGTGGACTTCGAGACTTACGATGTCCCGAACAAGCGGGATGCGGAACAGTCTGATGAAGTGTTCAGCTATTTTCTCGTCGCTATCTGCCCGGTGAAGCAGAGCAAAGACGAACTGAGTTATATCACCAGCTCAAAGGACTTCCACAATAAGAGCAACGGACAGGTATCCGGCTCCCCACTGTATGGATTCATGTTCCCGGCATTTAACGAGCGTATGACTGACATCAACAGCGCACTGTTCTTTGCCAATAAGACAGAGAACGGCTCTGCCGACCGGCTGGCCAAGGCACTCTTTGGCTGTGAGCTGCCAGCAGGGGAGGAGACTACCCGGGAGAAGTTCACGGGAGTCATGCGGACTGCTCTGGGGGATGAGTGCGGAATGGAAGTCGTCCGTCAGCTGCAGAGCGAACTGGCATTGATGACTGAGGCGAGTGAATCCGATGCAACGCAGGGTCAGGAACCGCTGAAGCTGGATAAAACAGACCTCACGAGAATCCTGGAGCAGAAGTGCGGGATGGAGCAGCATCAGTCAGAACTGTTTGCAACGGCATTTGATGAGGCGTTCGGCAAGGACGCGGAGATGGAACCAAAGAACATGATGGAGCTGGTGAAGTACAAAGTGTCCACGCCGAATGTATCCATCAACCTGAAGCGGGAAGCGGCCCATGATGTCCAGATGCGGACCATCGACGGCATCCCATACATCCTCGTTCGAGCCGATGACGGTGTAGAACTGAACGGTATCCCGCTCGACCGTGTTCCGAAAGGCACGGAAATGCAGTGAAACACCTGCTCGAAATTGTACTCGACTCGCTCGTTTGCGCCTTCAGTATTCTCGGCATCTTTCTGGTCCACGATGTGGCATCTGACTTGGAAGGTGCTATGGGTACAGTGGCCTTTGCGGTCAGCGCGATACTCCTGGCGGCCTTGGCTATCTACACTGCCCGGGAGGTCTGGGTGCTGCTGACCCGTCCAGAACCAAAGTCAGAGCACAAAAGAACGAAACGCCTCTCTGCGGAAAGCAGACGGCGGAAGAGAGGAGAGCAATAACGTGTTAAACGATGATATCCGAGACCTGCTCCATGCAGTGTCTATATCAGACCAGAAACGGGCAAAATCCATTACCAAAGTCATCTGCGCGAAGGAAATGGCAAAGCCGGGCAACGAAGCCAACAAGCGGCTCTGCAAAAGTGTAGTCGATAATATTAACAATCGGCCGCAGTGGATGGAATTACCTGCGAAGGCAAAGCAGCTGCTGATAGCGGAGGACGTCGAAAACACCTTCGATGACAGACTCTATTATTTTGCCGAAGACGAGCTTGCACTGGAACAACGTATCCTGTCTATGGCCGACACCTGCCAAAAGCTCAATTCTGTCGGTATCCGATACCGGAATGCAACGCTGCTTCTTGGCCCCAGCGGGTGCGGGAAATCCGCGTTTGCGCGGCACATGGCCAAGAAACTGGGCAGAGCCTTCTACATGGTCGACCTGTCCCAAATCCTCGATTCCTACATGGGCGGAAGTGCGAAGAACCTTCGGAATATATTTGACGCCATTTCGGAGATTGGGCCGAATGGGTTTGTGTTCCTCGACGAACTCGACGCATTCTCCCGTTCCAGGGACATGACAGATTCATCCGCCGCCGGGCAGGAGATGGGCAGGATGTCTGTTACGCTGATGCAGCTGCTGGACTGTATGCCATCAGAGACAGTACTGATGGCAGCTACCAACCACCCGGAAACCATCGACCCTGCGGTGCTCCGCCGATTCTCTGTCAAGCATGAAGTCAAAGTGCTAAGTGTAGAGGAAAAGGCGAAGATGCTCCAAAAATACCTAACGGCTATCCGAGAGAATGCAGAAGGGGTTTTCGAGCTCTCGTGGAGCGAAGCGGAACTGGAAGTGTTTGTCGAAGCAAACCAGACGCTCAGTAACGGCGAACTCATCACGAACATCCAACAAGCTCTGGCTGATATGCTCCAAAGCGGGGAAACTGTCCTCCGCGTATGGGGGCCACAAAAAAATAATTAAACAAATTTGGCCTATCGTCTCGTTTATTGGGAAAGGATAGGCCATTTTTTTGCCAATCTCGGTTGCAACAAATATTCCTTTTGTGGTACGATATGATTAAATAAGAAACGAAAGGAGAAAACCATGAATAAGAACGAAAAATTGTACTATTTCCGGTTCTCGGTATCCGCATACGGAGAAGACGGAATCGAACAGCTGAAGGCGTTCCGCGAGAAGCTCAATTTCTACCAGGAGAAAAAGCTGTCACTGGTCTATCGGGACTTTGACATGGTGCCCAGTTCTGTCAAGGCGGAAGATATGGTCACGGACGTTGGCCACATCCGCGTCACGCCCGGTGAGCGCCCATACGGGTTCTTCTTCATTTCAACGAAAACCATTGGGATGAAGCACTTTTCCTTCTGGAAGGATGTCTGCAAGCAGTATTACCCGGACGTTTTTCTGGATGTCATCGGTGACAGGGAAGACGGACAGCACTACTGCGAGTCTCTGCTTATGCCGCACAGCCGCGAACAGTCTGCTGCAACAGAAGAAGTGGAGTAAAATTTGGCGCTTTTTAGATAGAAAAATTGCAAGTTACATCTTGCCATTTAATCCATTTGTGGTACAATTCATACTGTAAGAAGTGCTAAAATGAGAAACGCCGAAACAAATAATGCGAAACGCGCAGAGATACAGCATCGGCGGACGATAGCACGCAAGCAAAAGGGGGGTGTGGCACCCAAAGAAACACGTTTGGCGACGCTTCGCCAACTATGGCAACGGCTGCCATAGGCCCGGAAGGGCGGAATCTTAGAGACAGGAGGTGAAAAGTCACTCTAAGCCGAATGTAGAGTGATGGAAGCACGAATGAGACTCAGCAAGAATTTCCCGAAACGTTGCGCTACTGGAGCACTGGCAGCCATGTTGCTTGCTTGCCCCGCGTTTGCAGCGAATGAGCAGGCGGAAGCACCGGATGTTTCCGAGTCGGCCATCGTAGAACCCGCGAAAGTGGGTTTGAAAGAAGTACCGGTCTCTCAGACAGAAGCGAGCATTGACGGGAAGCAGACTCTGACGAAGGTGTTCGAAGTCTCTCCGAATTTCGACCCGGAACAGCTGAAGGAAGATGGGCTCCAGTTGAACGGCTATGTGTACAACCTGACGTCGTTCACGAAGGAAATCATCACCAAAGAGGCTCATGACTCAGTGACGCAAGAGCAGACCATCGAACTGACTTCCAAGAAGGAAGAAGATGCGACGCTCGAAGCGCTGAAGAAGATGCCTGCATTCGTCGATTATGATGAAGACGGCTACAAAGGCCGGCTCTATCCCATGACGAACACGCTGGAAGTGTCCGAGACCGGTAGAAGCTCCCATTCAGGGACACATACCCAGACTCGTACAGGCACTTGTGAGTACAACGATGACAGCCTGGTCCCTGCGACGATTTCTGTCTCGGGTACGACCTATTCCAGAAGTTCCATTAAGTGGACCGAGGGCTCCTTTGGCGAAGACACGACCATCCCCGACAACTACAACTACACCGCAGTCTATACGAAGGGGTACACGTACTCCACCGTAGACGGCTACATTGCCAAGATGACCTATTCCGGACAAGTCGATTTGGACAACCCCGAAATGGTTCGGTACACCCTGGTGTATACCGGTCAGAAAAGTGGGTTCGGCGGCAGCGCCGTTGAGATGTTCCCCTGGATTCTCGGCATCTGTGCTGCAGGCGGTGCGGGTGTAGGCGGCACCTACTACGTTATGACCAAGAAAAAGCGTGAAGGCGCCAAAGATGCTGCCGTTGAACAGACGGGCAGCGACCAGTAATCAGCGTACCAAACCAAATCAAAAATAGCATTGAAAAGGAGGTAACCAAAATGCGTTTTCCGCGCAAGATGTCATCCATGCTGTTGTCTGGAGTGATGGCTCTGGGCATGTTCTCTACGCAGGCGTTCGCGCTGGAGTATGAGTATGATACTGATGCTCCCGGGCAGACGTTCTACCAAATCACGAGCACTGACCAGAACTACATCGCAAACAACGGCCAAATCGTGATGGGTATGGATGGCACGATTTCAAGCGGCATCACAGGCAATGCGAGCTCCAGCCCGCTGTCCTGCCTGGACCTGCCCATTGGGGAATACCCTGACGCTTGGGGCCAGTCTACAGACATCGCCATTGCTCAGAACTCAGTATTCCCGAATGAGCTTGGTCCTACGTCCCAGACGACCGCTATCTATTCTCCCATCTTCACGCCCAGCGTGAACAGCGGCGCTCTGCCGACCGGCTACACCTACCTGCCTGCCGGTACGACTTACGCCAACGCCTACTATGCAGCGACCGGTACTTATACCGGCATTGCTACGTCTAACGCTCCGATGCCCGCTATCACCAAGGGCGGCGCTATCGCACAGCTGAGCATTCCCAGCATCGGCCTGAGCAAGTACGTCTACGAGGGTACTTCTCAGCAGAGCATGAGAAAGGGCATTGCCCACTTCGATTGCACTTCCGGCTGGGGCGGCAACATTGCACTCGCCGGCCATAACCGTCCTGTGAACACCGCCGCATTCGCAAAACTGAAGGACGTCAAAATCGGTGACACCGTGACTTACACCACCGCCTATGGCACTGCTACTTATGTCATCAGCAACATCACGACCTGCAATACGACTGATGTGAGTGGCCTGTATCAGGACGGCACCAATAAGCTCACCATGTACACCTGCAAGATGAACCAGCCTTCCGTTAAGCTGTGTGTCGTTGCCACTATGGTAGGCGCTAACGCTTAATGGATTCTGAAAAACCTGTGAATTCTTTGTGAATCCGCAGGACAGACCAATGCTCCACTGCTGATTGCAGAAGAAAACTAAAGCGAGGAGGTCCGCCTATGGATAGCGGAAAGGCTTTGGGTATGACGGTAGAAAGTATCGCCGCTCATCGCCGGAATAAACTCATGCCCACGAAATCTCTGAAAGCGCTGGTCGGCGCAATCCTGTTGACACTATCGCTTTCAGCTTGTGGTGGAAACGGGGGAGAGCAAGGCTCAACACCGCCGGAAGAGACAAATGGTGACGCAGCGTATGCCGTGGAAGATTTCAAGGCAGGCGATGCGGAAACACATGAGGAGATTCTTCCGCTGGAGTTCGATGAAGGAGAGGCAGTTGATAACCTCTACTACAAGCGGACGACCAATGATGACGGTATCCCTTGTTACGCGGTGATGAAGAGCAACGGGCAGATGGCATATCTCCCTATGGACGACACTGTCTGCTATGTGACCGAAGACACACATAGCTACTTCGAGTCCATCCCCATCACCTACATGCAGAACGGGGAAGAGGTCAGTAAGACCCAGTACCAGCTTTTCACACAGCTCAACTGATGCAAGAAGCGGTGTAAGCAGACATAGCCCATTTGACTCAGTAAGATGGTCGAAAGGAGGAAGCTTACATGAAACCTACTTGCAAGAAAAGCAGAGTGTTGTCTCTTTTCATGGGTGTGGTCATGGCAGCCAGTCTGTGTGTGCCGGCAGCTGCAGCAGGTGGAAGTGTCCACCTGTATGTTGGCGGGACAGACAAGGGCATGTATACCACGGAAAACCCCGTTTCTTTGTTCACTGACGGCGCAGAGACTTTGACATCCGTTACCGTTTCGGCGGCAGGCGGGGAAGACAAGGTCCTCACAGCGGCCAATCTGGACAAGACGGAGACCTACACTCTCTCGGGCGGAACACAGTACCAAGTCACGAAGAATACGAACAGCAACGGTTATAAGGAATATTCCTTCCGCTGGCTGAACACGCTGAATGACAACATCACGGTGTCTGTGGATTCCACCCAAGCGTCCTATACCGTGTATGCGCGGTATGGTGCGCTGAACCAGAACAACAACAACGGCGGCGCGAACACCTGCACGATGGATGCCAATGCCACGACTTCCGTGGATGGCGGCGAGCAGTATTCCGTCACCTATACGCCGAACCTCAACCAGGAAATCACCTACATCAAGCTGACCTGCGACAGCAATGACGGTAAGTCCGAGCTTATCCCCGTCAGCAAGACCAGCGGTTCTGTGTACGGCGTGAACTACAGCATTTCCAAGAGCGGCAGCGACGTTACCGTCAAATTCGACGTGACCCGCAATATGTATGTCACAGCACTGACTGAGCAGGCGAAAGTCCGCCACGACCTGACCGTGACTGCAGACGCTCATAGCTCTGCAAACATCACCCGCGAGAGCGTGGTAGAGGGAACCAGCAAGTCTGTAACCTTTACACCGGCTTCCGGCTATAACATCGGTGCTATCGAAATCACAGACGGCAGCGCAACTGCTACCATCAGTGACAAGGGGACCGGCGTTGCGGTCAACGGCCACAGCTACACGCTTTCCCGTAAGGTTGATGGCTCTGCTGTACTGAGCATCCCCGGGATGACAGCTGACGTTTCCGTCCGCGTCGCTTCTACGACTCAGACCAAGTACGTCAAGGTCACTTGCGACAGCAACACGAACTCTGCCGTCGAAGGCATCAACTATGTGACTTCCGGCGACCCGTTCGAAGTGTCCTTCACCCCGGACTCCAGCACAATGGTGATGTCCTTCACCGTGACGACCCCGCAGGGCACATTCACGGCGGACCAGGATGACGCATATATCCGCATCAATAACGAGTATGTGCCCATCTACGTTGGCTACAACGGCAAAGTCACCATCCAGCTGCGGAATGTGACGAGCAACATGACCATCGCCTGCACCGCGCGGGACACGGTCCACGACATCAACGTCAGAACTGACAACGGCATCACCGCTGATTATCGGCAGGATACCGTGGATGACGGCGACGATGCAACCGTGACCTTCAGCCCGAACACCGGATACTCTGTGGAAGAGATTCGTGTGACTTATGACGGCACGACCTATAAGGTCCGCCCCGACCGCGCCAGCTACATCCGTGTGGATGGCATGCGTTGGGAAATCACGTCAGGACTGAGCGGCGCTTATACCCTGCATATGACGGACATCAAGCATGATGTCACCGTGTGGGGCAAGAAGACCTACACCAGCGGTTCCGGCAGCACCAGCGGCACGTACCGCATCAGTACATCCGAAGACAGCCACAGCGACGTCAGCTACACCGGCAGCAACCCCTTCGACTACGATGAGGCTACTACCGTTACCGTGGATACTGACAGCAACTACATCGTTGATTATGTCCGCTTCAGCATGAACGGCCGCACCGCGACCATCGAGCCTTTCGACTCCACCTTCACACTGGACGGCATCGAGTACAACGTGTATTGGACTTCCAATCGCCACGTTGAAATCTACATCAACGAGTGGACGGGCAACCTGAGTGTGACCGCTCGCTCCGAGCGCGGCACTGAACGGGACTGGAACGGCAACTACACAGGCACCTACCGTATCACGAAATCAGAAGATACACATAGCAACGTCAGTTATACCGGCAGCAACCCCTTCAGCTACGGCGAAAGCTCCACTGTTCGGGTTTATACCGATAATAACTACATCGTCGATTACGTGAGATTCACCATGGGTGGCAGTACTGTCGATGTGAAGCCGTTCACCACCGTATTCACACTGAATGGCAATGCCTACTATGTGAGCTGGACCACGAACGCAAACTTCAGCGTGTACTTCGGCACACTGACCGGGAACCTGTCCGTCTACGCACACTCTGTGCGCGGCACGGAAAAGAACTATTCCGGCGCCATTGTTAATCCCGGCAACAACGGGACGACACTGCACGCGGCATACATGGCTGGCTACGGCAACGGCTACTTTGGCCCGAATGATAACCTCTCTCGGGCACAGGCTTTGACCGTCCTCACTCGGTTGTTCTCTAACCAAAGCGACAGCAACCTGAGAGCCTATGGCTACGTCAACTACTTCAACGACACGAGCGCAGGCGCCTGGTATGCTCCCTATGTGGGGTATGCACAGTCCATCGGTGCGCTGAGTGTTTTGCCCGGCGATGGGACCAACAACCTGTATCCGAACAAGCCCATTACCCGCGCTGAATTCGTTGCTCTGATGTGCAAGTTCACAAACGTGTCTGTCAACGGCACTTCCGCGAACTCCCGCTTCAATGATGTGCCTTCTACCTACTGGGCAGCTAAGTACATCAACTACGCAACGAACGCAGGCTGGATTTCCGGTTACGGCAATGGCTGCTTCGGCCCGAACGACTCGCTCACCAGAGCGCAGATTTGCGTGATGCTGAACAAGGCGACCGGCCGTATCGCCAGCGGCTCCGGAGCAATGTATGCTCCCACCTTCAAGGATGTCTCTCCCAACTTCTGGGCGTACAACGACATCTGCGAAGCAACCACGACCCATACCGTCAATAACGTTATGAACGGCATTGAGGTGTGGATTAACTATTAAGAGAACGAGAGAGTCCTTTTGCTCTCGTTTTCGAGTAAACCAAAGCTCAGTTCTGAGAATCCTTGGTTTGGTACGCTCAGAACTGAACGAGCAAAACAAACAAGAAAAGGAGGAACCACCATGCGATTTCTGAAACGGCTGGTCAGCTCTCTGCTGGCCGGTGTGATGACGCTTTCGCTGGTTGGCGTTCCTGCGATGGCTGCCGAGACCCCGCCTTATGCCGGCGAGCACGACGGCTCCATCACAGTAACGGTCAGAGACTCTGTGTCACAGACGACTCTGGCCAACGCCAGAGTTCAGCTGGAAGACATCACAGCAGGCCGTGAGCAAGTCTATGAAGTCAAGCAGACTGGTCCCAACGGGCAAGTCATCTGGACAGGACTTTCTTCCGGTCAGTACCGCATCACACAGATTACCGCGCCGGACAACTACAAGCTCAACACCAGAGTGCAGACTTTGTGGTTGGACACAACGGTCGATGCGAACCGTAAGATGGAGATTGCGAACGATGCACAATCGGCGCTCTACATCTATCGCTATGACCCCGACGCAAACACGAACTTCAAGGCACTGCCTGGTGCCCAGTTCAAGGTAGCGGACACGAGCGGCACGACCGTCGCTTCCGGTGTCACCGGAGCGAATGGCTGCCTGACCATCCCGCACCTGCCCGATGGCACTTATCTCATCACTGAGACAAAGGCTCCTGATAACTATCAGCTGTCTACCGCTTCTCAGAAGGTGACCATCGAAGCAGGGAAGGGGCCTTACATCAAGGCGTTCTATGGCCGCCAGTCCGCTTCCATCACCATTATCGCCCGTGACGCTGTCACTCGCGCAGGCATTGCCGGCACTACTTGGGAAATCAAGGAAGCAAACGGCAATTATCCTTCCACGACAGCTGCAAATCTGACGACCAATGATGCAGGCCTCGTCTATCTGGGCGACCTGTCCAACGGTACTTACGTCATTACGCAGAAGACCGTGGCTAACGGCTACATCAATAAGATGGAGACCGCCACCGTCCAAATCACGAACGAGATTCACGATGTCGTTCAGACATTCTACAACACACCTTACGGCAACGTTACTGCCTACGCAAGCAACTCCAAAACGGCGGCGCCTCTGCCCGGCGTGACGTTCACCCTGTATGATTCCGATAACAAAATCGTGCAGGGCCCGACCACATCCAACATCAATGGTGAGGTCAACTTCCTGCAGGTCGCCAGCGGTAACTACCGCATCGTTGCAAAGGCTCCTTCCGGCTACGTCATGGACGTGACCAGCATGACAGTCTCTGTGACCGGCGGCGTAACGCAGCGCGTGCCCTTCACTGCTACGCAGCAGGGCTCCATCCGTATCACCAGTTATGATGCGGCAAATCCCATGGAAACACTGCCCGGTACTGGCTACAAGGTCACCAAGATGGACGGCACTGTGGTTGGCACCTACGCAACTGAGGCTGACGGTTCCGTGACTGTCGCTCCCTTGGAGAATGGCACTTACATCGTCACTCAGACCGCTGTTCCCACCGGTTATGTGATGGTGAATTCCTCCAAGACCATTCAGGTCAAGGCTGGCATCGTCACTCCCGCTAACTTCTACAACAGAGCTCGCCCCTTCGTGACTATCACCACGACCATCGACGGCACGGATACCACGATTGCCGGCTGCCGAGTGTCTCTGGTCAATGAGAAGGGCGTGGAGGTCGCTACCGGAACGACTGCCGAAGATGGCACTGTCACCTTCGAAAATCTGAACCCGGGCACCTACACCGCAAAGCTCGTTGGTGTGCCTGACGGTTTCACCGTCAAAATCGACAGCACTGCTGTTCAGGTAACGACCGCTAAGGCCGGCACCGCAGTTCTGACCGCTGAGAAGCACAGCGCTATCGTGGTCAAGAAACTGGACTCCAAGACTGCAGAACCCCTGTCCGGCGCGATGTTCATCATCCGCGATTCTCTGGGCGCTGAGGTCGAGACCATCACCACCGGTATTGACGGCACTGCTGCCACGCAGGTCCTGAAGCCCGGTAAGTACAGCATCCAGGAAATGTTCGCTCCCAACGGTTATGTGCCGAACACCACTGCTCGCACAGTGACGGTTGAGAACAACAAGACCACCCAGGCCACCTTCACGAACACCGAGAAGAGCGCCATCGTCGTGTATGCGTACGATAAGGCTGGCAGCCCCATCCCCAACGTGCCTTACATCGTCTACAACGCTATGACTGGTAAGGAAGTGGCACAGCTCATCACCGATGAAGGCGGTGTGGCCAGCACGGATAAGCTGGTTCCCGGCAACTACATGGTGACGGAAGCTACTATCCCGTCCGGGTATAACCTGGTCAACCCCACACAGGCCCACATCATTCTGGACGCCGGTGAAGCCACTTATGTGCGGTTCATCCATGTGCCTCTGAGCACCATCCAGATGCAGACCGTGGACAACAAGACCGGTGCAGCTATCACCGGTGCTGTGTACCAAATCGTTTCTGCCAACGGCGATTACAAGGCCAACTTCACAACTGACGAGAACGGCGAAGCTGTTACCAAGCCGCTGACTCCCGGCGTCTACTATGTGAAGCAAATCGAAGCTGCAGACGGGTATCTGCTGAATACCACGACGCAGACCATCACTGTGACACGGGACCAGGTCAATCTGGCCAAGTTCCACTGCACGCAGATGAGCCGCATCGTTATCCAGTGTACCGTCCAGGGCTCCGAGTTCGGTCTGGACAGCTGCACCTTCACGGTTGAGGATTCCACCGGCAAGGAAGTATTCCACGGCACCACCGATGCCTCCGGTCTGCTGACTACCGGCAATCTGAACCCCGGCAAGTACACCGTTAAGGAAATCGCTGTGAAGGACGGTTATACCGTCGTGCAGCGGGAGCGCACTGTGACTGTGACTCAGAACGAGGCTACTACCGTCAAGTTCGAGCAAGTCGCACATACCTCCATCGTTATCCAGCTGACTGATGCTCAGGATAAGAGCAAGGGCCTGGCTGGTGCGAAGTTCCAAATCGAGCAGCAGGGCGGCACCTTCAAGACTGAGGTCACCACCAATGCTTCCGG
>ERZ857840.3127-NODE-3127-length-14493-cov-4.354550_pt1 | contig 14493 bp, 16 predicted proteins | sample MGYA00519760_ERZ857840 | MGnify/ENA primary metagenome ERZ857840 (study PRJEB31778, sample SAMEA3449371) | human gut metagenome | biome: human gut; feature: human-associated habitat; material: faeces | place: United Kingdom | collected 2010/2012 ... | reverse complement strand
CTTGACAGAGTAGCGGCTCGCGTGCGTGAGCGAAAAATAGGTAAAAACTATATAAGTACCCGCGCACACGCGCGGGCATAGGGCTTGCAGAAAATCGCCAAAATTGGCAGAAAGGAGCGCAGAAAATGACAGCTTCAGACGTCCGCGCCAGTTTGCAGCGGCAGTTGCAGGAGCGCGGCGCAGAAACGCCGCACTTCCTAGCGCTGATTGATGACTATATGTTTTATTACCAGCAGGAAAAGAAGATGCAGGCGGCAGTTAAAAAGGGGCTGACGGTCAAAGCCAAGAGCGCAGCGGGCAAAGAGTACGACAAGGAAAACCCCGCAATCAAGGCGGCGGCGCTGTACAGCAAGCAGAAGCTGGCGATTCTGCGCGAGTTGGGGCTGACCACCGACACCGTGCCGCCGGTCGATGAAAGCGGCGGCAACCTGTGACACAGATACCCCGCCGCATTGCCGATTATCTGGATTTGGTGGAATCCGGCACAGTTCCGATGTGCCGCGACCAGTTGCTGCTTGCTGATTACATTCGGCGCGTGTTTGAAACCGAAAACGTCCACGTCGATGAAGATCAATTAGAGCGCTACCTATCCAACCAGAAGTATTTCCCTTACAGGCTGCTGCCGTGGGAGGTTTTCTGTTTCGCCCTGCACAACTGCACATATACCGACACCGGGGCGCTGCGCTTCCCGGTGCTTTTCATCATGGTAGGGCGCGGCGCGGGAAAAAACGGCTATCTTGCTTTCGAGGATTTCTGCCTTGTGACGCCCATCAATGGCATAAAACACTACAATATTGACATGTTCGCCACGTCGGAAAGCCAAGCGAAAGCCACGTTTGACGACATTTTCGAGCTGCTGGAATCAAACGAAAGATTCTTTCGGAAGTATTTCCGATGGACGCAGGAAGAAATCGTCAATCTGGCGACGAAATCCAAAATCAAGTACCACACCAAAGCCCCCGAAACAAAGGACGGCGGTAGGCCCGGCAAGGTGGACTTTGACGAAGTACACGCCTACCAAAACAATAAGCTGATAACCGTAGCGGTCACAGGTTTGGGCAAGCGCCCGCACCCCCGCCGCACGTTTATAACGACGGACGGCGACGTCCGAGACGGCCCCCTTGACCGCTACATGGAAAAAGCGGCGCGGGTGCTGAATGGCAGCGAGCCGGACAACGGCTGGCTGTATTTTATTTGTCGTTTGGACGACGACAGCGAGATCATGCACCCCGCAGCGTGGGCAAAAGCAAACCCATCGTTGAACGACCCCACCCGCAAAGAGTTGTTGCAGGAAATCGAATTGGAATTTGCAGAGTACAAGGACGACCCGGCGGGCAATCAGGCTTTTGCCACTAAGCGCATGAACCGACACCAAGGCAACGCCGAAATTGAGGTGACAAGTTGGGAGAACATAAAGGCAGCAAGCCGACCGTTCCCGGCAGACGTTGACCTGACCGGGCGCGCCGCTGTCTGGGGCATCGACTACGCGAGCACACAGGATTTTGTTGCCGCTGGTATCTTGATACAGTTGGACGGCTGCTATTACTGGATTACACACACATGGGTGTGCAAGCAGTCCAAAACCTTGAGCCGCATAAACTTCCCGCTGGCGGAAGCGGAAGCGCGCGGGGAGCTTACGATGGTGGACGCCCCGGAAATTGACCCGGACACGCCGGTGGAGTGGGTGGCAGAACAATGGCAAAAATACAGCTTGATTTATGGCGGCATCGACCATTTTCGCTATACGCTGCTTTCGCGGTCGTTGCGTGAAGCTGGCTTCGACACCGACCGCAAAACCGGCAACCTGAAATTAGTATACACGCCGGAGCAATCCAAAGTCGCCCCGGTAATAACAAGCGCGTTTATCAATCAGAAAATCGTATGGGGCGACAATATGCTTATGCGCTGGTACACAAATAATGCTTGCCGCGTCATAGACAAGCGCGGAAATATCACGTTTGGGAAAATTGAGCCGAAAAGCCGAAAAACAGACGGTTTCATGGCGCTGGTCATGGCGTTTGTAGCGGCGGACTGCAAGCAAGCGGAACTTGATGCGGCTAACGCCCCGGCGGGCGGGCTGCCGGACGTCTATATTTACTGATAGAAAGGGGGTGAAAATATGCGATTTAGGGATTTTCTCGACGATTTTCTCGACCTTGCCCCCCGCGACGAAAACGGAAATATACAGCTTTCCAGCAAGGCGGGCGTGACGATAGCCGCGCCGAACACGCTGGACGTGGAAGAACTTGCAATTTTTTCCGTTATAGACCTCATAGCGTCAGCGGCCAGCCTGTGCGAGTTCCGCACCTACCAGAACGACACGCGCACCCGCGCAAAGGACTGGTATGCGTGGAACGTCGAGCCGAACCAGAACCAGAACGGCACGGAGTTCAAGCGCCTGCTGTTTGCCCGCCTGCTGCGGTACAACGAAGCGCTGGTTTTTCAGCGCCGCGACGGATCCCTGTATCTGGCGGACACGTTCGCGCGGAACGCCTACGCTTTCCGCCCCTGTACATACACCGGCGTAAGCACAAATGGGCTGACGCTTAGTTATACGCTGTTGGAAGATCAGGTGTATTATTTCCGGCTTGCAAATCAGGACGCCGCCGCCCTGCTGGGCAGGCTGCGCGGGCTGTACAGCAAGGCGATGGCGGAGGCGTTCGGCAAATATCAGAAATCTGGCGGGCGCAGCGGTATCCTGCACATCAGCGGCACGGCGCGCGGCACAAAGACGTTTGAAACGGACATCGACACATTGATGAACGACCGTTTCAAAAAGTTTTTTGAAAGCAAAAACGCGGTGCTGCCGCTGTTTGACGGCTACACCTACACCCCGCAAGACGGCCCGGCGGTACAAAAAGGCGCGTCGGAGGTGTCCGACCTTGACAGCTTGATGAAACAAGCGCAAGACCGCGCCTGCAACGCCTACCACGTGCCGCCCAGTCTGCTGCGCGGCGACGTCACGAACATGGACGAAGCCGTTAAAAGCCTTTTGACGTTTGGGCTGAAACCCCCGGTCGAGGTTGTGCAGACTGAAATCAACCGCAAAGCCTACGGCGCGGCTATGCTGCAAGGCTGGCGGCTGAATATCGACACCACGCACGTTCGCGCCGTTGATGTGTTCGACATTGCGGAAAAGGCGGACAAGCTGCGGCAGGATGGTATCTACAACGTCAACGAGCTGCGCGAAAAAGTCGGCGACGACCGTATCCCGCAGCCGTGGGCGGATGAATACAGCATCACGAAAAACATGGAATCGGTCAACGCGACCGACCCCGCCACCTGAAAGGAGGTGAAAAACTATGTTGAAAATGAACGTAACCCACAAGGTTGAAATGCTCGAAACCGGCAAGGTCGTGGAATTTATGATCCGCGACGAAATCCGCCCGGACGGTGTGAAGTTTGACTGGTCATCGTGGAAAGAGGTTGACGACCCCAGCGACACCAGTCAGCGCTATTTTAACGAGAATCTGGCGGGCTTGACTGCCGCCGACACCGTGCGGCTGTATATCAACAGTTGGGGCGGCGACGTCAAGGAAGCACTGGGCATTTACAGCGCCCTGCGCCGCTGCCCTGCAAAGGTTGAAGCGTACATCGACGGCTATGCCGCTTCTGCTGCGTCTATCATTGCAATGGCTGCCGACAAGGTCGTCATGCCGCGCAACACCTGCATGATGATACATAACGCGGCGTGGATGACCTACGGCAACCCGACCGAGCTGCGCAAGTCTGCCGACGACCTCGAAATCATCAACACGGCGGCAATCAGCAGCTACACCGCCCGCGCAGGAGACAAACTGCCGGAAGCCGAGCTGCGGCAGATGCTTGACGCGGAAACGTGGCTGAGTGCCGACGACTGCATCAAGTACGGACTGGCGGACGAATACGGCGACACCGACGCGGACACCGCGCAGATGGCACAGACCTACGCTGCCGCCGCGTCTGCCGCTGGCGAGACCGTGAGAGCCTACGGCAAGCCCCCGGAATATCTTGCGGCGGCTTGCCTTGCGGCAGCCGCACAGAGCGCAGCAGGCGGCTTGCAGGTGACGCCAACACCGCCGCCCGCGCCGAAAGCGGCGCAGACCCCCGCACCGACCGAAACACCAAAAAGCAGCATTTTCAAGCTGCTGGAAACCATGACAAAGGAGTAAAAACCATGAGCATGAGTAAAGACTTGATCGCCAATGCAAAAAAGCAGAACGCCGCCGCCCTCGCTGCGGCGTTCAAATCCGGCGACGAAGAGCAGATGACCGCCGCCCTCGCCACGTTCTGCGACGATGTGCAGGACGCTGTGCTGCAGAATGCCGCCGAGGTTGCCGAGCAGCGCAACGCCGACAACGCTATTATGGCGGCGCGCGGCGTCCACGTCCTGACCAGTGCCGAAATGAGCTATTACAACGCCCTGAGCGACGCGCTGCGGTCTGAGAATCCCCGCGCCGCCGTTACCAACCTCGACGTTGCGATGCCCCAGACCGTTATCGACGGCGTTATCGGCACCATCAAGACCGAACACCCCCTGCTTGACCGCCTGAACTTCACCAACACCAGCTATCTGACCCGCATTATTACCGCTTCGTCCACTGCTGGGCTGGCACAGTGGGGCAAGCTGTCCGCGCAGGTCACGCAGGAGGTCAACGGCGCGCTGAAAGAAATCAACCTGACGCTGTGCAAGCTGACTGCTTTCATGTGCATTTCCACCGACCTGCTTGATCTGGGCCCGCAGTGGCTCGACCAGTATGTCCGCGAGATTCTGGCGGAGGCGCTGGCGATGGCACTTGAAACCGCTGTTGTCAGCGGCGACGGTAAAGACAAGCCTATCGGCATGATTCGCGACGTGTCTGCGTCCGCCAACGTGCAGGACGGAAAGTACCCGGAACAGACCCCCACTGAGTTGACCGAGCTGACCCCCAAGGCGATGGGCGCAATCGTCAAGATGATCGCGCGCGACCCCAAGGACAGCACCGGCGCGACCGCCCGCCCGGTCGATGACCTGATTTTCGTCGTCAACCCGTTCGACTACTGGGGTACTATCATGCCCGCCACCAGTTACCAGCGCCCCGATGGCACGTGGGCGCACGACATTCTGCCCATTCCCGCAGACCTGTTCCAGAGCGCCGCGCTTGCGCAGGGCAAGGCGGTTCTCGGTATGCCGAAACAGTATTTTGTCGGTCTGGGCGTCACGTCCAAAGACGGCGTTATCACGCAGGACGACAGCGTTCACTTCTTCGAGGACGAACGCGCCTACAAAATCAAGTTGCAGGGCAACGCCCGCCCGGTGGACGAGTATGCCTTCGTGTACATCGACATTTCCAAACTTGACCCGGAGACCGCGACCCCTGTCAAGGTCAAGGGCACTGTTACCACTAAGGCGAGCACCTAACCGGGAGGGCTGACACATGGCTACCAACGACACGACGGCAAGCACCGAGACCGTCAGCGCGGAGCTGTACGCTGCGGCGCTAAACCGCATGAACATAACGTGGGAGCCTGACGAAAAAACCGCCCAGAACATCAAAGCCGCAATCATTGAGGCGCAGGACTATTTGCGAGGGATCGCCGGAAGCCCTGCGCTTTCTTTTGCTATGGGCGCAGACCGCGCCCTGCTGCTGACCTGCACCGAGTACGTCATCAGCAAGAAGCTAGCGGATTTCCGGGCGGACTACCTCGAAGAGCTTAACACGTTGCGATTGCGGGAGGCGTTTGGCTGTGGCAAAGGCGAAAGTTGAATTTCAGACATTCCTTGACGGTTTGTGCAGTATCTACCGGTTGGACAAAAACCGCCGCCCCACGCTGCTGCTGGGCAACGTCCGTTTTCAGCGCCGTGTTGTCGGCGCAAAACGCCATTGGACGGCTGAACAAGCCGGGCACAATATCGAGATGGTGATACGTCTGCCGCGTGCGGATTTTATCACCGGTGGCGCATTTGTCGTTATCGGCGGCAAGCAGTACGTTGTCACACAGGTGCAGATCATCCCCGACACCCTGCCGCAATGCACCGACCTGACACTTGAACAGCCAGAATTACTGCTGAGTTTTGACGAAAGCGAGGTGGGAGCCGGTGGGCGCTATTAAAGGCGTTGCACAATTCGATGTGGCCAAACAGCTGAACGACATCATCAAGTCGTACAACTGGGATGCACGCGAAAAAATCAAAGAGGCGGGGCAATACTGCGCCAAGGAAATGGCGAAAGAGCTTCGCAACTGCCCCAACTTCGCGGCGGGTCAAGGAAAGCACGGAACGGCAACCGGCAAATATAATCGCGGTTGGTCGAGCAAGCCGCAAGAGGGTCACAGCGGAAGCCGGTATTATTACTCTTATGTTGTTTACAACAAAGACAAATACCGCCTGACGCATTTGCTGGAAAAAGGACACGCCATTAAAAACAAAAAGGGCGGCGCGTCCTATGGCGACGTCGCGGCATTTCCCCACATTGCCCCGGAAGAAGAGCGCTGGAACAACGAATTTGTGAAGCGCTGTGAGGAGGCGGTGCAGGAATGAAAGCCACCGACGTGCTGGAAATCCTCGACGGCATCGGCATCCCCCGCGAGGAGGATTTTATAACCCCGGCGGGCGGCGCACAAATCCCGCTGCCCTACATGGTCGCCCGGAAAGATGAAACGACCCGCGCCGCCGACAACAGGCGCGTGGGTATCGTTTCGGTTTCGTGGACGGTTGCGCTTTTTACAGCAAACAGGGATTTTGCACTTGAACGCAAAATCCTTGCTGCGCTGCACAGCGTCGCCGATATTGAAACCCAGCATTTCCCGGACGGCTCACCGTATCAAACAAATTTTTATTTTACCACGAAAGAGAGGTTCTAAACCATGAGCGAAACCAGAGCTGCAAGCACCAACGCCGCAGAGATCGACAACAGCGAAAATATTATTCTGGGCAGCGGCGACCTGTTCATCGTCGAGTATTCGGGAACTATCCCGGAGGACGCGACCATCGAAGCCGACGACAACCGCGCGGGCAACATCAAGGGCGGCGCGACGCTGGAATATTCCACCGACAGCAAGACCGTGGAGGACGACAAGGGGCGCGTGAAGAAAACCGTCCTGACGTCCGAAACCGTCACCCTGAAAACCGGGCTGATCACGTGGGCAAAAAGGTGGATTCAGGCGCTTGTGCAGACTGCCCGCATTGATGAAACCACCAAAGCGGGGCACCGCATTTTCAAGATCGGCGGGCTGTCGAACAACCAGAAGAAAAAATACTTGTACCGCTTCGTCCACACCCGCGACGATGGGCGCAAGCTGCGCGTGACTGTCACCGGTAAGAACACCGGCACGCTGTCGCTGGCGTTTGACCCGGACAACGAAACCACCGTGGACGGTGAGATCACGGCGGACACCCTCGACAAAGAGGGCACGCTGGTCATCGTGGACGACGAACTTGTGACCGAATAAGGGGGCTTTATCGTATGTTTTCCGTTGCGAACGTAAAACCGCGCTATTTTGAGTTCCAGCAGCCCGGCGGCGACAATGTGCTGAAGATTGAGCCACCGAAAGTGAAAACCCTGCGCGAGCTGGAAGAAGCGGGCAGCGACGACCGCAAGCTGATTGCAGCCGTTGCAAAAATCATTGCCAAAAATACGGCTGGCTACCGGGTCACGCCGGAAATGGTGGAGGACTGGATGGACGTTGACCAGCTTGTCAGCTTCATTTCCGCGTTTATGGATTGGCTGCGCGCCGAAAGGAAAGCTGACCCAAACTAAACACCCCCTATTACCCTGAAAAGGGTACGGAGGGGGTGCACTTCGACATTTCCACCGTGCGCGAACACGCAGTAGCGGAATATGCGGGAATATCCCTTTTTCAAGTCCAGAATCTCATGATTCTGGACTTTTGGGCGTTATTGCACGACGCTATTGTTTATAACCGCGCACAGACGCCGGACGGTCGCAAGTGGCTGAAAAATGCCTGGCGTCTTACGCAGACCGAGCCGGAAACGGCGAAACTGCACAAAAAATACGGTTGAAGGGAGGAATAAAACATGGCATCAAAGGGCATCAAGGGCATCACTGTCGAATTTAACGGCGAAACCCAAGGGCTTGACAAAGCGCTGCAAACGGTAAACACAAACGCCAAGAAAACACAAGCCGCCCTGCGCGACGTAGACAAGGCGCTAAAGCTCAACCCCAGCAGCACCGAGCTGTTGACGGAAAAGCAAACCGCGCTGCAAGCCGCTGTTTCTGCTGCCCGCGACAAAGTGAAAGACCTTGAAGCGGTACAGGAACAAGTAAAACAGCAGTATGCAGCGGGCGAAATCGACCAAGGCGCATACGCCCAGTTTCAGCTTGAACTTGAAACCGCCAGCGCCAACCTGAAAAAGTTGGAAGAACAGCAGAAGCAGTTCGGCAATGTGGCAAAGCAGGTTTTGCAGGAAGCCGGGCAGAAAGTGCAGGATTTTGGCAAAAAAGTCGAAACTGCCGGGGAAAATATAACAAAAGTCGGCGACGGCATGACAAAGAACGTGACCACCCCCATCATGGCGGTGGGCACGGCTGCGGTGGCTGCATTTAGCGCCGTGGACGATGGCACGGACACGATTGTGCGTGCCACCGGTGCAAGCGGCGACGCCCTCGACAGTCTGGTCGGCAGCTATGAAAATGTGGCTACCAAAATTCCGGCAGAGCTGGGCGACGTGGCGTCGGCAATCGGCGAGGTAAACACCCGGTTTCAGACGACGGGCCCGGAACTGGAAAGCCAGACAGAGCTTTTCCTGAAATTCGCAAACATCACAGGCGGCGACGTTGTGGGGTCTGTTGACGATGCAGATAAAGCGCTGGAAGCGTGGGGGCGCGATGCAAGCGACCTGCCCGGATTTCTGGGCATGGTTGCCAAGGCGTCGCAGGATACCGGGCTGAACGCTCAAAAATTGATGCAGGACGTACAGGGAAACAGTGCGAGCTTCAAAGAGCTGGGCTTTTCGCTGGAAGAATCTATCAATTTTATGTCGATGCTTGACGCGAACGGCGTGGAATCCAGCACGGCGCTGGCGGGCTTGAAAAAAGCCGTCGTCAACCTGACCGATTCGGGCATGGACGAACACGAAGCCTTGCAGCAGGTCATCAGCAGTATTAAGGACGCTTCGACCGAAACCGAGGCGCTGGAAAAAGCGCAGGAGGTTTTCGGCACTAAGGGCGCGGCAGAAATGGCTACCGCAATACGTGACGGACGCCTTGACATTGACGATCTATCCGCCAGTATGTCGGACTACTCGACCGTAGTAGACGACACATTCGCAAATACTGTTGACGGCGTGGACGGCGCAAAAACAGCGGCAAACGCTGCAAAAATCGCGCTTGCCGATCTGGGCGGCACTATCAGCGATATGCTGGGCCCGGTGCTGGAACAGGTAACGCAGATTTTACGTAACGCAAAAGCTGCCCTTGACAATATGGACGAAGGACAGAAGCAGGCCATTGTAAAAGTGGCGCTGCTGGTTGCAGCAATCGGCCCGGCTATTGCGATAGGCGGGCGCGTCGTAGGAATCATCGGAACGGTTATAGAAAAAGGCGGCGCGCTCATCGGCTTTCTGGGCAAAGTTCCCGGCGCTGTGACGACGGTCATCGGTGTGGCAAGCAAGGCGGGCAGTCTGATTTCTACCATCGGCGGCGTGGCAATGCCCGCACTGTCGGCGGCAATCGGCTTTCTGACCTCGCCAATCGGCATTGCTGTCGCTGCCATTGTGGGCGCGATCACGGTTTTTGCGCTGCTGTATAACAAGTGCGAGGGTTTCCGCAACGTCGTGAACACGGTCGGTTCGGCGATTCAATCCGGCTGGTCGTCGGCAATGACGGCGGTCGGCAGCCTCGCGAGCAAAGGCATGGAAGCCGCCCGCGCGACGGTTTCCGAAAAACTGACAAATATCCAAAATGCCTACACCCAAAACGGTGGCGGCATCAAGGGCACAGTAGCGGCAACTTTCGAGACTATCAAGAGCTTGCACACAGCGGGCTTTACATTCATCGACAATCTGACAGGCGGAAAGCTGTCCGCAATCGTGGCGAAGTTCAACTTGCTGGACACAGCCAAGACCACCGTGTCGAACGTCATGGAGAGCGTGCGCGGGTTCTTTTCGTCGAAAATCGAAGCCGCCCGCGCTGCGGTGGCGCAGGGCGTCCAGAACATCAACAGCCAGTTTCCCGGCTTGTCCGGCGCAGCCTCGACAGTATCGAACATTATGGACGGTGTGCGCAGTGCGTTCGCGTCCAAAATCGAAGCCGCCCGCAGCGCTGTGTCACAGGGCATAGCCAACATCAAAAACTTGTTCAATTTTTCGTGGAGCCTGCCGCCGATTAAACTGCCGCACTTTTCCGTGTCTGGCAGCTTTTCCCTTAACCCGCCCAGTGTGCCGAAAATCGGCGTCAGCTGGTACAAGCAGGGCGGCATCCTAAACGGTGCGCAGATTTTTGGCAGCATGGGCGACACCCTGCTGGGTGGCGGCGAGGCTGGCGCGGAAGCAGTTCTGCCCCTGTCGAGCTTTTACAGCGAGCTGGCGGCAATCCTTGACGAACGGCTGGCGGCGTTGCAGCACACCGGCCCCCTGATTGAGCAACATAACGAATACCACAGCCCGAAAGCACTAAGCCCGGCGGAAGCCGCCCGCGAGACCCGCGAAGCGACCCGGCAGGCAGTGCGCGCAATCCGAAAGTGAGGTGGTGCGGCCTTGAAAGTTGTTTGCAGAAACAGCGCCACCGGGCGCGCTATTACGTTTGACTATGGCGACGTTGTTTTTTTACAGGACGTCGAGGACATCGGCGCAGCCGACTACACAAACGAAACCAGTAAAAACACCGGCGTCAATGGCGTAACGGTCGAGGGCGAAAGCCAAGACGAACGCCACCCCATAATCCGGGCGGTCGTTATGTCAAACTATGACGTCATACGCGATCAGCTGGACGCTGTTTTTCAAAAGGGCGTTGACGGTACGCTTATGGTGTACCGAGACGACGGCAGCTGCCGCGTGGCAACCTACCGCCCGGAGGGGTGGGAGCTGCCGCCGACCGGCATCGTGCGCGACCTGACCGTAAAACTGTTGTGCGCGGATCCGCTGTTCTACGACCCGGAAGAAGAGTTCACGACGATGGCGGCGTGGCGCAGCCTGTTCAAATTCCCGCTGACGTTCCACAGCCCGTTCAAAATTTCCGAACACGTTGCAAATTTGCTTGCGACCATCGTCAACCCCAGCAGCGCCGCGCAAGCGCTGCGGATTGTGTTCACGGCGACCGGCGAGGTCGAAACCCCCTACTTGACCGACGTCAAGCGGCAGAAAACGCTTAAAATCGGCACGGACGGCAAGCCGTTTGATATGCACAACGGCGACAAAATTGTCGTGACAACCAGCCGGAACAATATGCACATTATGTTGACGCGCGGCGGCGTCGAGACCGAGATCACCAACCGGGCGGCATGGCCCGTCCGCTGGTTACAGCTGCAACCGGGAGAAAACCTGTACCGATACGGTGCAGCGACCGGCGAACAGTCCCTGCAGGTGCAAATCTGGCACCGGCAGAGTTATGGGGGTGCATGATGGCGGAAAATCCTATTTTGTCGTTTTTTGCCCCTGACCTGACACTGGTTTTCGATTTGGGCAAATACACAAGCCTACGCTGGCGGGCAAAATATTTCGAGCCGGGCGAGTTTGAGCTGCACACCAGCCCCGATTATTTCGGGCTGGTGAAATATGGGCAGATCGTTTTGCGCGACGACCGAAAGGACGGCGCGGTGGTCGAGGGTATCCAAGTACAGACCGGCGACCTTGTTATTACAGGGCGCTTTCTGGCGGCAAAGCTCGCGGACGCGGGCGTCCGTGACGTCTACAACATCAACGGCACTATTGAGGCAGCAATGCGCAAGATGGTGGCGGAGCAGTACGGACGGACACAGCGCACGTTGTCCATCAAGCTGCCGACAGCGGGCGGATACACCCCCACAATACAGGCACAAATCAGCCGGAAAAACCTGCTGACTGTAACCGAGGCGCTGGCGCGCGCGGGCGGTCTGGGCTACCGGGTGTTCGCCGACGTAGACGCCCGCTGTCTATATTTCGAGGTTTACAACGGCGTTGACCGTACCGTCCGGCAGGAAGAAAACAACCGCGTTGTTTTTTCTGACGGCGCGGACGACGACGGCTACAACAACGTTGACGACCCGAAATATAACGAGAATCACACCAACGCAAAAAATTACGCCCTTGTTTACGGAGAGGGCGAGGGCGATGCCCGCATTTGCGTGGAGGTGGACGAAACCAACGGCGCAGACCGGCGCGAACTGCTGGTAGACGCCCGCGACCTGCAACAGGGCGACCAGAGCGCGGCGGAATACCGCGCGGCGCTCGCCCAGCGGGGGCGGGATAAGCTGAAAGAGAACCAGCCCACCGCCGCCCTTGAAACCGGCATAAAATCAACCTCACAATTCGCCTATATGGTGGATTGGCAGCTGGGCGACATTGTGACCGGGCAAATTACCGCGTGGGGCATGGAGACCGACCAGCGCATTACGGAGGTGGAGGAGGTCTACGAAAGCAACGCCTTGACCGTAACGCCTACGCTGGGAACACCCGCCCCAGAAGCCTACAATTTGGAGGATACAATAGCATGAGCGATACAGCAGAACAGGCTATGCCCACAAAGAGCAACGCAGCGGAAAGCAGCGGCTTCCTTGATGGGCAGGAATACACAGCCGCTTTTTTGTATGAGTTCGTCGCCCTGCTGGTCGGCAACGGCGTCTATAACGGCGAGCTGGCGACAACCGCCACAAGCGGCGATATGAGCGTCACGCACGGCGCGGGTCATGCGTGGATTAACGGCGTACTGTATAAAAACAGCACGCCGTTTTCGTTGCCCATCAACACGGCAGACGGCAGCCTGAACAGGTACGACAGCCTTATGGTGCGGCTTGATTTGTCGAGTAATGAGGCTTACGCCGTCGTTATACAGGGCGAATATGCCGCAACCCCGACCGCCCCGGCAGTCACGCGCAACGCAGAAACCTTCGATTTGAAAATCTGCGATATTTACGTCCCGGCGGGCTGCACCGAGATCACGCAAGCACAAATTACCGACACCCGGCTGGATCCTGACGTCTGCGGCGTGCCGGTGTTCCCAGTCGAGCACCTTGACACGGAAGCGTTTTATAAACAGGTGCTTGCCGATCTCGCACAGTTTAAGGCGGGCAGCGAAGCGGATTTCACGGAGTGGGTCAAGCTGACGAAACAGCAGATTGACGCCACGTTGAAAAATCTGGTCGATACCGTTAAATCCGACGCCGACACCGCCGACAAGACAGTCAAGGACGCCGCGACCGACGCAACGGACAAAATCAGGGACTATCTTGCAGAGCTGCGCACCCTCATCGACGGCGACACCGTGGGGCTGCTGACAGACAAAATCGACACCGCGCGCGGGCTTATCGACAAGCTGACCGCAGCGGTCGAGGCTGGCGAAATCCACGCAAACACAGCGGGCACAGCCGATTTTGCACTTAGTGCAAAATCCGGGAATGTGGGCACGCTGCTGGGCGCTGCCGATGGGCAAGACCTGCAAGCGGTGCTTGCTGATTTCGTCCGCAACATTGAGGCAGGCAAGGTCGTCACGGCGGTAATGACGCCGGACGGCGAAGCCTACACCGCAGCAGACGGCACAGCCTACACAGCGACCCAGAAAATCAATTTTTTATAACGGAGGTTTGAAAAATGCTTTTGAACAACTTACCCGGCGCGGCCGCGGTGGCATCTGCGCATAAAATCGTTGTTACGACCGACGACGGCGACAAGACCATCACCGCCGAACAGCTGCGGGCGTGGGCAGAAAACGAAGCCGCCCACCCCTACAACTACGGCAAGGAAATCGCCCTGGCATGGGATGAAATCAGCACCAAGACGAAAAAGGGTGACTTTACCGGGCTGCGTATCGGCGATTACAAAACCGTGACACTGACGACCGGCGAAATCGTCATCATGGAGATTGCAGGCATTGACCCGTATTTCGGCAGCGGCGATCAGGAAGCCGGGCATCACATTTTGTGGGTGTCTCGCGACTGCCTTGCCACTACATACCAGATGCGCAGCAGCAACACCAACAACGGCACGAGCGCAGAACCTAACCCCTACCGCGCGTCCGCGCTGTTCAGCACCCTGCAAAACACAATTTTCCCCACCGTTCCGGCAGAAATCAGCGCCCACGTCATCGAAATGCGCGGCTTGCTGGAAAAGCGGTACAGCGGCAGCGGAACATTGAACAATGGCAACGACTGGTCGTGGTACAGCCGCGGAAAAGCCATTTTGCTGACGCCGATCGAGGTTTTCGGCACGGCGGGCTGGGGTGAAAGCAGATGGAGCAACGGCGGCGGCGTCAACGTACATCTGCCGCTGTTTGCCGGTTCGTCGAAACACTTCATCAAGCGCAAGGGCAACGGCGGAGAGCGCGTCTACTGGTGGCTTGCTGCGGCTTCTGCCGGAAACAGCACTAACTTCTGTAATGTCAA
>ERZ857840.3125-NODE-3125-length-14499-cov-3.198698_pt1 | contig 14499 bp, 16 predicted proteins | sample MGYA00519760_ERZ857840 | MGnify/ENA primary metagenome ERZ857840 (study PRJEB31778, sample SAMEA3449371) | human gut metagenome | biome: human gut; feature: human-associated habitat; material: faeces | place: United Kingdom | collected 2010/2012 ... | reverse complement strand
GGCGGGAGCGGGCGACCTTGGCGAGAACATCCGGGTCCTCACGGTCAGCCCAAGCGACCTCGATAGGATTAAAGTCTGCATCTACGGTCTTGAGGGTATCGCGGGGATAATCCAGCAGGCCGACAAACTCCGTGCTGGTGTCCACCTTGATGCCGAAGTGCAGGCGGTACATCTTGCTGTCGGTGCGCTTGGAATCAATCTCGTCCAGAATGCCGTCCTTGGAAATTACGGGCGTGCCGATAAAAGAAAAACGAATCGTGTTATTTTTTGCCATAGAAAAACTCCTTTGCAGAATACTTGAAATATGTGTTGTGTAAGTTAAGAAAAAATATTTGCATCGCCGTCAGAATCATCATCAGGCTCTGCGAAATCATCACCGTAAAGCGCATCGTAGTCTACACAGACGATGGGGTTGACCGCACAGATCTTAGCTACAGCATCCGCGATGTCGTCTGCGCATTCATTACAGACGGTCAGGTCAAACAAATCGCCGTCGCGCTTGGAGCCGTAACCAAACGTGTACTGGATGCGCATACCATAGCCATCGAGATCAGGGAACACTTTTTTACACTTGTTGCAGATAAACATTATGTACCTCCGAAATTTATTTCAACTGAAGAGCGTTGCGCAGGGCAAAAAGCTCCTCTGCTGTGGACGTGATAATGCGAACCTTGCGCGAATAGTCAAGGCTCATAAGGCTGAGCAGGCTTTTTGCATTGGCATGACTACCGTTGCAATCAATTACGATGACATCTGCACATTCCTGTGCGACTGCCTGCAGGCACTGGCACTGCATAAAGTTATTGATGTGAATAGAAAAGTCATAGCTGCCGATCATTGTGCGCCCTCCTGACTTGACAAAAACGCTTTACGCAGGGAGATGATGTCATAGCCGTTTTCATTGTGCCGGTCGCGGAACGCTTCATCGCTGGTATACTTATCGCGCAGGAAACCGTAAAAAAGATTTGCCTGTGTATCTGAAAGAGACGCTGTATTCTTGACTGCGCCGTAGCGGCGGACGCTGGCTGCAACACTGCGCATATACTTCCAGAAAGAGTAGTAGTCAGTTTTAAGTTTTGTCATGAAACCGGCAGAATCCTCAAAGACAAAACCCTCAATAAAGTGGCCATCGTACTTATAGCCGGGAGCGGAGGCTTTGATATAGAAATCATAAAACTCCTGCCAATCCATAAACTGGTTGACATATTTTTTGAGGTTCAGGTCAAACCGCTGGCTGATGCCGATGAGGTCATCGCCTTCAACGGCGCTATATGGCAGCTTTTTGAACGCGATTTCATTATAGATAACATCCAGCAGAACAAGATGAGGGTCTGCATATTCGATGATATGCGGGTCAAACTGCTGGTCGATGACCTCAAACAGCATGGTACAGTTATTCTCTTTAATGTACTGCTTTATTTCATTCCAGCGTGTGGAGCCGGTTTCGCAGACATTCTTTTGGAACAGCTGCTTGAAATGGTCGGCATAGTCGCCGTTGATGCTGCCCTTGGTACAGAAAAGCAAATCATCCTTGCTTACATCATAGCCGAGAATACCGATATAGCCGTTCTCTTTGAGATAGCACTGCACGGGGAACTTGAGGCGGCTTTTGAGAAAATCGATACTGCCGCCTGTGAAGTTGTACACACGGGCAAGCTCATCGATGCGGAAGAACTTCTCATAGCCACGCGCTGCGATCTTATTGTTTGCAGTGTCGATAAACAGACCGCGTGCAGCCGTTGTCATGGCGTTCCAATGGTCATTGCGGAATGCGGATGAGGTAAAGTTGAAGGCGGACAGATCGCCGAACTTGCTTTCCCTGACATCGCGCTCACGGCGAAGGTTGGAGACAAGCAGCTGCACGGACGCATCGGCGTTCTGGGCGGTGTTATAATCCTCCAGTGGGCGATAAACTGTGTTTGTGATTTCATGCGGGGTAATTTCATTGCCGCACAGGGTTACTGCACGCAGAGAACCGCCGAACTCGACACGATGCTCCAGCGTGATATAGCTTCCGTTGCCGTTTATGACCGGCAAGTCCTGAATGTTGCGGTGCCCAGCGATCTGAACAATGCCGGTAGGTTCCCACGCTGAGATGATGGCAGGCAGGTCAGGATAATTGCCCACGCCATGGATAAGCTGGAAAGTGGGAATACTGATGATACCGAGCGGGTCGGTCTTATCAATATAAGAGACACCGCCGTGGCATACAAAGTAATCCTTACCGTGATAGGAAAAATAGCTGCACTGGGCAAGGCGCTGATACAGTCTGCTCACCTGCTTTTTGTCAAGACCGGCGGATTCCAGCTGCAGCCGTGTGCGGGTTTCAAACTCAGGGCTTTTTGCTTTGCGGTCATGAGACCAGTCATAGAGCCAGCGCTCGTGGTTGCCCTCGATCAGGGTGACATTGGGCTTGTCCATGATGGAGAGCAGGAACTGCACGGTCTCGGCGTTTTCAAGGCCGCGGTCAATATAATCACCGCAGAAGATGTAATAACAATCGTCCTGCAAACCGCCGATTTCAGCCATGAGTGACTGCAGTGCAGTGTAGCAGCCGTGGATATCGCCGATAACATGGATGGCTTTATAACTGCTGAGATCCGTTTTGAAATAGCGAATCGTTTTGAGCGCGTTATCCGGGGTGAGCACCTGAATACCGGCAGGGATCTTTTGCGTCTGAAACCGGGCGTACATTTTATCAATGACAGAATCCGGAACGCGCTTGATAGGAGGACGCTGTGCGTTGCGCCGCTTACACTCATCAATAGGGAGCGTTGTCATATCGATGACATAGATCCGATACCGATACTGTTTTGCCATGGCTTTGTAGCGGTTCATTTCAGAAGTTTTGAAATTTGTGGCATCGATGACGGTAAGACAGCCAGCTTGCATACGCAGCTCAAGCATCTGGAAAAGCATGTCCCAGACAATCTTATTGTTCTTTTGACTGATGGAAACATCGCCGGATGTGGAGAGGACAGGGGAGGAACACTGCATGCGGATCGTGTCAGCACTTAATGTGTAATCGGCCAACCCGTTTTCATGTATGTAGGTGGATTTGCCACAGCCCGGTGCGCCGCGGAAAAGAAAAAGAACACGCATAGGTCAGTCCTCCATATTCTTGTGGGAGATGAAGGTAGGAACCTCCATATTTAATGCCTTGTAAATGGAGACGCATTTGCCGATCCACTCGTTATAATCGTCCGCATGATGGGGCGCAGCACGGCCGATGCGGATGTTGCCATGCTCAGAGAGGGATCCATAAAGAACGACCTCAATTTCATTTTCCTTTACGGTATAATGCCAGTACAGATCGCCGCCGCTACGGATGACAAGGTCGGCCTGAGCCACGGTAAGATCACGAGCCAGCGTGATATCTGCTTTGCTCCACGATTCGTGCTTACGCACAGGCTTGGCAGCATCCTGATATGCCTTTTTGACCATGGCGTGGACAATGCGGTGGGCTTCCTTTTTGTCGTTCAGCGGGATATCGACACTGATGGTGACTGTGTCATCGTGACAGGTGCAGGTTGAGCAATCATGCTTGCAGATATCTGGCTTGACGAGTTCGAGTTCATCCTCAAAGAAGATATAATCATCGGTTTCTGCGACATCGTAAAAATATGGCCAAAAAGGCCAATCATGCACATTTGTAATGGTGATTATGTCGCCAATATTGAAGCCACCATTATCGTGCCGATTTACACCATACTTGAATGCTGTGATGCGGACTTTGTCGCCTGGTTTGAATTTTGCCAATAAAATCACTCCTTCAAATAAAAATCGTTCAAATTTACATCATCTATAAACACGTACCCGGAGCCAGCGACGGGCTTTTGGGTACGAAATACCTTATCGCCGGGGCTAGGACCAGCCGCAATACGTTCACGATAGGCTTTAAGCCTTGCGTCACTGGAAGTTGTCAAACCAACAAGCATCCAGTTAGGCGCAGAGACCTTGCCGCACAACGGACAATAGCCGATTGGGCTGATTACGAGCTTATAATCACCTTGTAGATACTGATACCGCCACTCCTCGACCCAGGCGTTTTCATACACATGCTTATGATTGGAGCGCTTACGATACTGTTTTTTCTTGTGGCGGCGTTTTGGGGTCTGCTCGTTATACTCGGACTCAATGACAGAATCCGGGGTGACGGGCAAGGGAGTAGACAGTGTTTTCATCTGAATGCGTTACCTCCAAACCATGTTGAGTGTATGATAGCATATAACAGTTTCAGTCCTTGCCGCTTGACACGATTGCGCAGATGAAAAAGCCGAAGCAGGCGGAGGCGGCAAGACTAAGCAGAAAAACAGGAATGGAAAGTACGACCATGTCACTCACCCTGCTGCAGAATATCGCTGGTGTCCACGATAACAGAGGAATCATTTCCGGCCTGAACTGTCGGCAGCTTACCGTCCCACTTGTCATACATCTGCTGACGGATCAGCTCCGGCGTGAGGGACTGGGAAATCAGACGGTTGGCATCGGCCTGGGCCTGAGCTTCGATCAGTTTGGCTTCTGCATTGATCTGCGCAGTCTCTTTTTCCTGATTGGCCTTGGTGATGGCAACCTCCTTTTCCTTTTCAGCGTTGACGTTGGCGGTCTGCTGCTCGATCTTGGCAAGCTCCAGATCCTGCTGGGCATTGACCTTTTTCTGAACGGCAGAGCGGGTCTCTTCATCTGGGTCAATATTGATAAGGGAAACGGATTCGATCACGATACCGTAAGGCTCGAACTTCTGTTTGAGATAGTCGGTCAGCTCACTGTTGAGGGTGGCACGCTTATCGCCGAGCAGGTCGATGACGGAATACTTGGCCGTGACTTCCTTAGTCCAAGACATGATATTGGGCTTGATGAAAGAATTCTTTACATCCTTGCCGGACTGACCCTTGAAGCGGGTAAAGGTATCGGCTACTCTGTCTGCATCATAGCGATAGGTAAAGGTCATATCGACAGTCAGACCCTTGCCGTCATTGGAGGGGACCTCGAAGCTTTCATCATCGCTGGAGTCACCGTCTTTGCTGGCTGTCAGGTAGGACTGCTCAATGCCGATGGAATAGGTAGTCACGTTCTGCGTGGGGGAAATGACATGGAACCCCTGGGTAAGCGTTCTGTCCGAAATGCCGCCGTTCATGTTATAGACAACGCCGACATAACCGGCAGGAATCCGTACCGTGCATACAAACAGCACAATGACGACGAGCGCGATAATAACTGCGGTTGCGATACCGCCGAGAGATTTTTTCATTTTTGATTCTCCTTAAACTGTGTAAAAAAGTCGATGATCTTCTGGCCGATCTCATCAAAATGGGTACTGGATTCACACCAGAACAGAAACATGGCCAAGCCGATCAGGATCAGAAAAGCAGGCGGAAACATTTCAGGTCACTCCCATCTTTTTCATTGTGAAATCACTCCAATCTTGATAAAATATCTATTCAAAACGGCCTGCTAACGGGAAAGCAGAACCGGGATGCCCGAAAAATGGGCACAAAAAATACACCCTTCCGGAGGCGGTGCTCCGGCAGTTTACAGGGTGTATGAGTGTCAAAGATATAAGTATAAAATCAAATCGTTTCGTAAAGCGACTGTGTATAAGCGCGATAGTCTGCTATATCACCGACCTCGCGTTTGTAGTCGTCCGGATATGTGTGTTGGAACCAGATGCGCTTTTCTTCGATCTGCTGCCAGATGGGGGCGGTATCATAGCCGCTGTACCGCTCTGCCATGTACAGGAATTTTGGGATATTGAAGCCCCAGACATATTCGTCATAAGGTTCCTCTGCATTGAATATCTTTCGGCGTTTTGACGGTGAATTATACGAAATGTATAAAAAGTCATCCTTGAAGATGTGGTTGAAGTGAAAATTCGGACTATAGATCAGTTTTGCCACATCTTTTGTGTTGAGAAACCCCTGCGCATAGCCGTAGTATAAACCGCGCATATACCACGGAGGCATATCATGGGCTGTCAGCTTTGTCTTGTAGCGGCCTTCGCTGTACAAAACGGATTCGTCCGTAGGTGCTGGTGTTGCAAACCGGTACTTGCCGCAGGAGTAATAGTTGGCGTGCAGACGGCTCATTCAGCATCCAGTGCGGCCAACTGGGCCTGAATCTCTGCCTCCGACATATCATAGAGTGCCTGATTCTGTTTCTTGGCGAGGACTTCGAGCAACTGCTGGCGGCGCTCGGCATTCTCACGGGCGGTCTGTGCCTTAGCCTTATCCGCCAACTTGACGGAGACGATATGCTTGACGATTTCGATCTTGTTGGAAAGTTCGTTCTGCTCGGTGGTCTTGGTGCCCAGCAGAGATTCCTCGCCGGTGGTCTTGAATTCTTTATTGAGGGTCTTGAAGATGCTGTCAAGGTTCTGAACGCTCAGATCCCAAAGATCCTCGGTGCTGATCCAGCCCTTGAAGGGGAAACGATACTTATTGCGAGTTGCGATTTCAAACAGTTCCATAGTGATACCTCTTTCTATATTGTTAAATTACGACCTTGAGCACGCGCTCGGTCTGGCCTTTTACTTTGACGACAAAGGAATCGTGACGGGTGGATGAGAAGCCTACGCCGGAGAGTTGGTCTTCGACAGGCTGTACGGACATTTGAGAGCCGAGGGCTTCAAAGACGCGCTTGTGAGTCAGCAGCTCCTGCTTAATGAATTCATTGTAGAAGCCGTTGAGCTTGTCAGGGTTCTGGCAGCCCTTGAGCATGAAGAAATAGTGGCGGTTGCCGATACCGGTCTGCGCGTCCCAATAGTTGGGGGAGTACATGGCAACGTTTACGGGGACAAACTGATTTGTGCTGATGTTCCAAATGTTGCGGCTGGAGATGGCTGACTTGAGTTCATCCTTGATAGTGAACTTGCCGTCCTTGAGAGTGACGGTGGCCACAGAGACAATCGTGCTGGAAGAAATTGGGTGGCGGTATTCATACTGATGGACCTCACCGTTAGCTTCGATCTCAGCGATAAAGCCGTTGTTTCCGGAGTCACATCTGTAGCAATGAACGTAAAACTTATACTGGCCGTCTTTCATTCTGGAAAGATTAGGCCATGTGATATTTTCGACTGCAGGTTTACCATGGTTGGGATTGATAATATCGACATCCAGATTGCCGCCGTCTGCAAAGCCACGCTTTTCACTAAACCAGATATGACCGCAAGGGCCTTTGCAGTGCGCGTCCTCGTCAGACTTATCCCATTTGCCGGGTTCATCGTTCCATTGAATAGAGAAGCGGAGCACACCATCGACCTTGCCGCCCGCATGCTTGACGTTCTCACGGATATCGGAATCAGCCAGATTGCCCGTGTAAGCCCATGCGAAAGCGTTATCCCATTTGAACATCGTTTTGGCGTCGGGATTGACAGGGGCGGTCAACGAGACCATGTTCTTGGAAAAGCGGTTTTCCATGAATAACTCCAGCTCCTTGGCAATGGGCAGGACATCCGAGATGAATTTATCAATACCGATCTCCTCGACATGAGAGAATCGTTTTGGATCAATGGCAACCTGCTGTTCCATAGCGGCAAAGGGATCTGCGGCTGCACCGTTCATACGGGACACGGCGTCACGGTTGGCAAAGAGGATATTGTTGACGCTGATGTCATCGAGACGGGCAAAGCGGCGGGGCAGGGAATCCATATAGCCGAGTTCCATGACGGTTTTCTTTGCGTCGTCCAGCATACGCTTGGTGAAAATCGCCTTAGGACGCTTATAGTTGGCGGGAGCGACCACGCGCTCGTAGGAGGTGACGGCGGTGTTGACATCCTTGCCTTCCGACAGGTCGATGAGCAATGTGCCGATGCTGGTATTACGGATGCGGGAGATGGCCGGGTCCATACCGATGACGGTTTGCCAGGAGCGGAGAGACTGCTGTTCCGGATTCATTTTGGCGTAGTCTTTCTGATAGGTCAGCAGCTTTGCCAGTTTATCTTTCCACTCGGCACCACGGTAGAGACTGTTCTGTGCAATGAGTTCAAGGACGGTCTGCGTAGCGTCGAGCGTCAGTTCACTCATGGAGCGCAGGAATACATTGCGGTCATCCCGGATACGGGCGGTCTCCGCGTTGATGTCGCCGGTGGTGTAAGCACAGCGCGGCGTATTGACGAAGAAATGATCCCATGTCAGAACCTTGTTGCCGTTTTCATCCCGCTCATAGCTGCGGGCAGTGCCGATGGTAGGCTCATGCGTCAGGAAAACATCCTTGATAGGCTTAGACTTGACATAGGCGGAAAGAGCATCGACAACAGGCTGATAACATTCCGGTGAGGTGGTGTCAAAGTCCCAGATGGTTTCGATTTCGTTGCCGTTAATGGCGACCACACCGCCAATCGTTTTGATAAAATGGCGGCAGCAGGAGCAGTCAAATTCGCGCCGGACACGATAAACGGGGTTTGTACCGGCAGGGAAGGAATCGAGGTAAAGGTTCCAAAGTTCATCCGGGTCGAAATCGACACGGTAAAGTGCGGCGGCGTTCTTGGTCATAGAGTTGAAATGAGCCAGGAACTTTTTGTGAAAGTCATGGAATGGCATGATAGTCATAAGCGGTCTCCTTTTAAAAATTGGGTAGTTTATAATACTCTTGGGTAATAGCGTCGATTTTCATGGTGTTTGGATACATCGCGCATTTTACCGAGAGCTTCTTGCAGCTGGTGAACGCAGCGTTTGTTTTGGCCGTCTTGCATGAAGTCCATAAGAGGCTGCATAAGTTCGATTTCGTCCTTCATCATACGGCGCGTCTGGCGACATTCTTTGAGTTGTTTGGCGAGTTGGACGAGCTGAACGGCGTTGTTCTGTTCAAGCTCTAACTTATGTAAAAGGTCTTGTGTGATGAGGTCTTGCTCATGCACGCCGGAAAAGTTTGCCTGATAGCGCATTTCCAGATTTTGCATGATGGAGAGCGTACCGGAAAGCGTTTTCATATTAGGGTCATCCAAGGGTTGCGTCAGTCCTTTCTGTGTGGATTTAAAAATGGGTACAAAAAATGGTGCTGGATGCAGGCTACAATCCCGCCTTACCGGAGTACAAAACCGGGGTTCTACCAAATGAACTAATCCAGCATGATAAAAGCAATAATGTGGTAGCTATGACTGAGTTTCACAGTGACTTTATAGACGCACGTCCTGCGGTCGTTACCCGCCCCTTGGAGTCCTGCGTCAGACCATCTTATGATGGGAAGTATACCTTGCGTATCATTCGGTTTTCCCGACTTAGTTTCGCGTGACGGTTTTCTTACCTTCCGCTGCACTACCTGTTGGCCTTTCGATGCCAACCCCGACCCGTCCTGTCATTTTCATGACGCAACTGCCGTTAGCCATTATTGCTGAGTAGCCCCGGTGGAAGTCGAATCCACAAAGAAACAGAGTTTGAATCTGCCGCGTCTGCCAATTCCGCCACAGGGCCATATAAATATCCGAGGCGGGGATTGAACCCGCACGACGTTGCCGCCAACAGGGTTTAAGCCTGTTTTGTCTGCCTATTCCAACACTTGGACATGGCATGGAGTTTTATACTGGTTATCTCCATTTACCCAAAGAAACGACCTTTGGCAGCCAGTCGCATGTTGCCGTTACACAACTGCTTTTCTGCTTGTACTTTCAGAAATCATTTCATAATTCAAACAATGCGCCAATCTATGCTATGTACACTTACATAAATCATTGCAAAGAATCCAGTATGACGATATTTCTTATCATAGGGCTGCAGTACCCCTGGCGGCGAAACTGGGATTCGGACCCAGGGACAACATTACGTTGCCTACGGTTTTCAAGACCGCTGCATTCAACCACTCTGCCACTACGCCATAATAATGAGTTTCCTGTGCCGCAAAAATCGTTTGCTCGTTTTGTGTCTTACGCCAGAAAGGCTGCCCTTAGTAAGGGATTGTCTGCTACGACGGTATGCCGTTTCGGAAACTCAAATGGAACGAGAGGGGATCGAACCCAAAAATCATAATCTCGGTTATGAGCCGAGCGCACTGACCAGTTGTGCTATCGTTCCATAAAATTGGTTCCGTTTATCTTATGCCAAAACGGTTTCCGTAAACAGCATGGGTCATGACTCCCACTGGTCACCACGGCTGGGTATGAGCCAGCGACCTCCCATTCATCATACTTATATGGGCACTCTGCACTGAGCTACATGGTGATAAGAATCGTTCCGTCAATTATCCTGTGACGGTTTCGGAAGCAGATAGGATACTGAATAGGAGAAATGCGGGTATGTCAAACCCGGTGGTCGAACAGGCGAAATTCGAATTCGCGGCCTCTTGCTCCCAAAGCAAGCGTTCTGCCAACTGAACTACTGCTCGATAATAAGAGAGAACCTACCCTTGGGGGACTCGAACCCACCCTCTTCAACCTACGTTGCTATCATATCCAATAGACGAAGAGGCAAGTTCTCTCTTGAAAAGATGAAAAGTGTTCTACTTCTTGGCTCCCACGATTATGGCCAGGATTCAGACAGAAGCTAACTGTCACATGGGTGTTGGTGTATCTGCATTGGCTACGTACTCTAAGCAGGCCACATGCGAGTGGCGAAACCTTTGTCGGTGCCGGTTATCTGCAACCGCGCTCTTTTCATCTTTAGATGTGTACGGCCATAACCGCAGCCGCTGACGGACATATTTGATGACGGAGTTTATGTAGACTCCGTGCGGGGCACTGTCCCCATCCTTTTGGCGGGATCTGGATCTTGCGGCCAGTCCCGAAAACGGAACATGAATTCATTGAACTTCACACCACGATACCTAATAAATAGACACCGAGAATGTTCCTCGCTCACCGCGCTTTTGTTCCGTTACTCCACACACTTGACGCACGACTGATCAGGTCGCTGCCGAAGAAGTGGAGCTGGAGGAGTGTGCCGGTACCGATCCGGCGCTATCTGCTTGGAAGACAGAGGTACTGCCATTATACGAACACTCCGTAATAGGGCGGATTGTATTTACGTGCTACCGCCTTCGCACGTTACCCATACACCAGCCTTGCGGTGAGCGAAACGCCGACATGACCATGCGTATGACCTTGCGCCAAGGATTTGTAAGAAGATTTGCGCTTTGAACCTTGAGCGATAAACTTTGATCAATATAAACTTTGAAGCTTCAGATTTGAGATTTGAGCGTTCAGCGTTCAGCTTTTCGGCTTTGGGTCTCTACCCGAATATCTTTATAAACAGCAGACAAATCATCTTTGCGTCCGCGTATATAAAGATCAAACTTTTATCTTCATAATTTTATAATGAGGCGGATTCCTGTTTATGGTTTTAGTTCTGTCATGATACCGCCGAAGAAGACAGAACGGTCAATGGTTGATCGCTTTCAGTGCATGGGCAAGATCTATTCAAAAGAGTTTAAAACTCAGGAAATATCAGTAATCGATTTCGATGACGGTGGTCGCGTTGCTGACCGAGAGAGCGGCATCGAGATCGTTCTGGAATTTGACGATATCGTCCTGCATAGCCTTGATGATATCAGCCGTGCTCTTCTTGTTGGACTTGAGGCCGTCAACAAGCTCAAAGGTCTGTGCGTTGGTGTAAGCCTCACGTGCCTTATTGACTTCCTCGGCATCTGCTGCCTTGGCCGCAGCGTTGGAGCCGTAGATACTGGCGATGTAGGCGTCCGTGCGCTTTTCAAGCGTGGCGTTTTTATCCTCGACCTCATGAATGGCCTCGGAATACTGGATGTTGAGCGCGTTGAGCAGCTTCTGGCGCAGCGGGATCAGGCTCTGCTTGAGGCTGATGGCTTCGGCCACGGTCATCTCCTGCTCATTTACCTTGATTTTAGTCTTGGCGTTGCTGACGGGGATTGCCGCCTTGATGGCTGCTGCGCGGTTGATAAGACTCGTGATGGAATCAAAATCACTCTGCGCCTGACGATAGAACTCCTCGGCTGGCTGGCCGAACAGCTTTTTCGTGTTGACCTTGGCGCTGGTGCAGAAGGATGCGTTGTCGATCACCTTGGCGATGCGCTTGTCGATGGTTTTAAGCTCCACCATAGCGCGGTGGACGGTCATGCTTTCTTTAGTCATGGGGATTGCCTCCTTAAAATTTAAACTTGAATTATGTGTTGTGAAAGCCTTTAGGAAATGGGGGCGGTTACACCCCCGAGAATCGGAAAACCAAATCACTCTGCCAGTACAAGCTCTCTTACTTGGAGCCATTGTTGATAGACAGGATGACGATAGGCATTGGTCAATATTTTTGCACCTGTGCCCTGCGAATTATTGATAAATTCATTCGAGTTTGTGATAGAACGAAGGGTTACGAGGTCTTTTTGCTTAAATGGATTATCGTAAGTGAGTTTTTTGCATTGGTTGGTAATAAACCTAGATATATTCTGAACAGAGGAACAATAGATGCGATCGCCGGTTATAGGGTCAAACCGTTTCTTAGTGACACGAGCACCTGTAACAGTGGCACGGATCAGAAAATCATCGTCCTCTGGATTATAATTTAATTGTCTGAGTCCGTCACAAGCGCCATTGTATACGGTTTCTTGATCACTCTTTACAGCTCGTTCGATATCTGATACAAATCGTTTTGGGATAAGAAGTTGTTTCATACCGTCTTTGGCATGGAATTCAATATAAGCGGAAGAATTGTCACTGCTTTGACGATAGTCCTTCTTTTTTACATTGAGGATTTGACCTTTATCCAACCCGACCCAGGCCAAAATCATAATGGCGCGGCTCATTGAGTAGGAGACACCTGGACAGAGCGCATCCAGATAATCGGCAAATTCCTGTTCAGAGAAAAAGAACTTGCGAAGAATTTTGTCATCGGATACTTCTGCGTAGGTTCGCTTGATCTCTTTATCATCGTTGCAGACAACAAAGAAGAAGGGGTGGGTCGCGTGCTGCTGCGGCGTGATGACATTTTTCTTTAAAAGATAATCAAGATAGCCTTTGATCTCGGTAAGTTTACCGCGGTTGAGATAGTAATTATCGGCCTGAAGGCGTTTTACAAGATCATTGACCGTATCGACTTTCCAATCCTGAAAGCTGACCCCGGTTTCCTGCTCTAGCTGCTGGACGGTGAACATTGCGGACGAGGATTTCAGGGTGGATTTATATTCGGCGACATAAGAGTGAGACATAGTAAGCCTGCCTTTCTAGTGGTTTTATTGTACACTATGTAGACAGGCTTTTGCAAGCCCTCACGCCAAAACTTGTTCCGATTTCATATTGATCGGCTGCATATAGCGCAAAATGGGATTTTGACGGAGAATAGCCGGGACAGCCTTTTGCCAGTTTTCTGTTGTAAAAGTACCGATGGGATCAGAAAAATGAATATTGCGGGCTGTGATGCGGCTCTCGACTGCAAGAGTAGACGGCATATTCAGACCTTCGACCTCGCCGATTTGAAAATCCACGTGAACCGGATTGTGTTTTTCAAATCGTTTTGTGGTGAAGGCAATCGCTTCGCATTGGCCGCTGACTTGATTATAGCGGTCATTGCTGATGATGAGATACGGATGGACACCGACATACTTGTGAACGTCGCTGGGGAAGACGGTATCAGTCGTAAAATACCCCCAGCGGATCTCCCCGAATCTGGGAGTAGTTTTACTGGGTGTAAACATGGTGTGGGTTCAACTCCTTTTTAGATATTCAGCAGTCGTGTTGTTTCGCGGTATTCTTTTGCTGTGACTATACTATACCACATCGCAACACACATTTCAAGAGTAAAACCGAAATGTTAATAATTTATTCACAAAGAATGATTTTATACTGAAAACCGGCGCTTGACAGGGTAAAAGAGCAGGAATCCCTGGAAAAAGCTGGTGCAGAAACCTTGACAGATGCTGCCTGTAGGACAAAGCCGGAACCGCCGGAGCACAGCAAAAAAGGGGCCTTTGTGTCGTTATTAAAAAGGTTAATTGCTTTAACGGGGATGGTAGCACAGAGACCGGTTGATTCATCCCCGGAGAACAGAGAGATAAAGGCTTCTTTATACGGCTGCATCATTGCATACAACTCTTGCAAAGAAATCGTTTTAGAAATATCGTTTGCCATTTTTTCTCCTTTTTAGATTCAAAGTCCAAATTATAGGACACATCTTATGTTACAATAGAAGTACAGACCTAGAAAGCACACACGCCTTTATGTTGTTGAAATAATTATATGACACCATAGAGTTGTATTCAAGTCTACAAATGTCACCATAGGAGCGGTTTCACATGGATATTTTAATCAAACGCATAAAACAATGGCGCTATGATCATTATGTAACCCAACAGCAGCTTGCCGATAGAATTGGTTGCCCGCGTAACACCTTACAGTGCTGGGAGACAGGCAGACGGTCACCTCGATGTGAGGCGTTAGCGGAATTGTGCCGGGCGATGAATGTGTCAGCTGACTGGCTGTTGGGGCTGACAGACACACAGATTATCGGTCAGGCGCTGGCTTCCTCAAGGGCAGAGACGGCCTCCGACACGGATTCATTCAGAGCGGTTGCGGCTTCGTCCAAAGAGTCCATGGCGGACTGCAGGGATTCG
>ERZ857840.3117-NODE-3117-length-14517-cov-3.363366_pt1 | contig 14517 bp, 8 predicted proteins | sample MGYA00519760_ERZ857840 | MGnify/ENA primary metagenome ERZ857840 (study PRJEB31778, sample SAMEA3449371) | human gut metagenome | biome: human gut; feature: human-associated habitat; material: faeces | place: United Kingdom | collected 2010/2012 ... | reverse complement strand
AATGTGACGATCGCGCACAGCCTACGCCTGAGCCAAGCGCTGATGGCGGCCGGACGCAAGCACACGTTCCTGCCGCTGACCGGCATCACGCATATGACCAATGACGAAACCGTCGCTGAAAATCTGCTGATCCTGCAGCGCGATTTCCTCGCGGAAGCATTGGAACGGTAGTGCTGAGCCGATAGCGCTGTAATGATGGCTGCAACAGCGCAAGCAAAAGCGACGAACAAAAGCAAAACGCGTTCCCCCGCGACTCACGGACTGCCAAGCATCCGAGCGTCGTGGGCGAACGCGTTCCCTTCTCGATTGCCAACATAAAACAGGCGAAAGCGACTTCGCAAGCGAGGGGGTACCACATTTGTGTACCCCCCCCCCCAATTGGGGCTTGGAAAAGCCGAAAATCGTTAGAAATAGGTGAATATCAAGCAAAGTCGAAACGTGAATCACATCAGAAAACACGTGAATCACGTCAGATTTGCAATAGCAATATGCACGATCACGCCTGCACTTGCTCAAACAATCCCGGCGAATCGTCGATGACAGTCACCGGAATATACGCGAAAAGCGTCCAACTGCCGTCCTGCGCGGACGCGGTGAGCGTGCCCTGATGTGATTCAAGTTGCTTCTTGAACGAGGCAAGCCCATGGCCGCCAGGAAGTTCGTTATCGTGCCCGTCGGCTCCGGCTATCCCTTCTTTCATGGGATTGATTTGAGTGATTTCAATGGCATTCGGTCTAAGTATCACCGAAAGATCAACCTTGCTTCCCGGGGCAGCATGACGAGCGATATTCGCATAGATTTCACGCAGCAGATTATTGACAAGCTCGGCGGTCTCCCGCGATGCACTCGGTTTGCCACCCGCACAGTGCCGTATGGACGTGATTTCGAAGCCGAGTTTACGCAAACGTCGGTCGCCGTCGTTCATGGTGGCTCGCAGCAGATTGGCCAGCGCTTCGCCGTCAGCATCGCCGGGGAGGACGGTGGCATCCATATTCAATTCGTCGATAACGCGATGCACATTCGTCAATGCGAAAAGAATGTATTCGTTGATCTGACGCCAGTCTTCGGCGTCGGCTGCATCAGCTGCGCTGACAGGGCCTCCGGCAGCGGCACTAGGGCTGCCTGAAACGCCGGCAACATGCCGTTGTGCCACAAACGCCGCCGCCGACAAATCGCCCGTCACCGCATCGTGAATAGCGTCGGCAATGCGTGCGCGGCTTTCCAACTCCTGCAACCGATTCTTGTTTTGCGCCGCTTCAAAACGCTTCCGCGTCGTTTTCTCGCTCCAACTCAACGCCCTGCCGAGCAGCAGCACCATGGCATACATGCTGATCATGGAGACAGGGTTAGTGCCTGGGCCAGGAGGCGAAATCAGCAGGATAGTAGCAATGTAATATGTGAACAGCGCTGCCGCGATAATGACATTGGTACTGTACGCAAGCAGGCCATAAGCGTAGAGATGCGTGGGAAGAGAATTACCCGAACTTGCGTAAGAGGTAAACAGATCGCCAGCATAGGCAATCACAATAATCGCCACCGACATGCTTTTTGGGAATAATGGAGATACCACGAGCACTGCAACCAGCATCGCAATCCAAACCACGCCAGATATGTCGGTAGGCGGTTCGTAACAAACTCCATATGCGGTCCATACGAGCACGATCAACATGATGGTAAAACGGATTGGATGCCACAAATTCGGATGCAACGTGCGCACACGATTCCGCCACGTAATGTACTGAGCTGCAGGTTTAGAACGCATTGGACCTCACCCACAATGCCACTGCCTGACGCGAAGTCTTACAGTTGAGTTTCCTTAAAATACTTTGCATATGCTTGCGGATGGTGGCTTCGGAAATCCCCAAACGCTCGGCAATCTCTCGATCAAGCATGCCCTCCGCACACAAAGAAATAATCTGCTCCTCACGAACAGTGAGCGAAGGCGCAGTCTCAGCCTCCCTGCTAATACGCAAATTAGCCAACGCAGGCGTCTCAAACCCCTCCATCACCTCGCCATTGCACATACGCATAATAATCTGCGCCAACTGGTCGGCATTCTCCTTACCGACCAAACCCTGCGCACCAGCCTCCACCAGTTTGTCCCGATAACTCTTGATGGAAAAACTCGTCGCACCAAGAATCGGCATATGCTTGCCCATCAAACGCAACCGACGACAAGTAGCAGGCCCCTGCAAACCTTCCATCGACATATCAAGAATCAACAAACTGACATTGCTGTTCGCGTCCTGACAGCGTTCTATCGCCTCATAGCCAGAAGTCGCAGTCCACACCACATATGCGGTCGGCACTTTGCAGGCAATGACGGCACTGAGCGAATCCAGCGCTCGCGGATCATTGTCGACTAGCGCGATGCGATGAATCTTAGGATGCCTTTCCGACGTGGTCATTATGCGATCACTTTCCTTTCCCACACAGCCATTGCAGCCATGTTGGGCAGTTGGTATTCGCGGCAGCGGAGATATCGTCGTTGCCGTCAACGGGAGTTGTTGCATACGCATATGCTGGTGTGCTGGTGAGAGACAACGTCACCACCATCAGTAGTGAAACACATTTCATGCTTCCATAGTATGCGAGGATGACGCGCGGGGTGGCGATACAGTGCGTGACGCACTGTTGATACATCGTTATACAGCGCACATGCTTGTGCTTAGTTTTGTCTTGGCTTTGTTCGCCTAAGATGGAATTCATGACTATCACGCTCATCGATGAGGCGCGCTACGACGCCGAAATGGACGAAACGGTACTGCCTGCGCTGCGTAACTGCATGGCGGAAGGCTGGATGGAACCTGCCGTCGTTGATTGGGATGGCAATATGCTACCTAAGCTGGAGCATCCTGGACGGTTGCATTACTACTGCTACGACGCGCACAAATTCGACACATTGCGTGAAGACGGCGCATCGGGCGTATTCCGCGGTGCGGTGGTGATTTCGCACGGATTCACCGAATTCGGACGCAAATACAGCGAAATGGTGTGGTACTTCCTACTGGCCGGCTATTCCGTATGCGTGTTCGAACATCGAGGACATGGCCATTCCACGCACGACATGAGCAACCCGAGCCTGGTATGGATCGACGATTGGCGCCGGTATGTGGCCGATTTCGCCACGTTCGCGCAGACCGTGGGTCGCGAAGTGGCTGGAGATGGTCCAATGTACTTGTACTGCCATTCCATGGGCGGTGGCATCGGTGCGGCTGTGCTGGAACGCTATCCGTCGTTGTTCGACAAAGCGGTACTGTCCGCGCCGATGATTGCGCCGGTGGTCGGCATGCCAACGTGGATTGCACGCATTGTGGTCGGCGTGATCTGCGGGCTTGGCTTCGGCAAATCGCGCGTGTTCGGCCATACCGATTTCGACGGAAACCTCAATCTCGACGATTACAAGGGAGCCTCCGAAGCACGCATCCGCTGGTTCCACAAACAGCGCTTGACAGACAGATCATGCCAGACCAATGCTGCCACTTTCGATTGGGCAAACCAGTCGATGGCGCTTTCCCGAGCCGTGCTCAAACCCGACATGTGCGGAGCCATCGAAGCCCCGGTATTGCTATTCCAAGCCGGCCGCGACGTGTGGGTGCTCAACGGACCACAAGATGACTTCGTTGAACGTGCGCGAGAAGGTGGCGGTTCCATCGAAAAAGTGCGGTACAGCCAGTCATTGCACGAAATTTTCTCCATGCCGAATGCCGTGCTCGAATCATATCTTGACAAAATCCTCGTTTTTTTGGCGGCACCGAACGCAAGTTTGGCGGAATAAATCTGTTTTGCATAACTGACGTTTAGTATGCGCACCGTGTGCGTTACAATCGCCGTGAATTTGCCGTGAAAGCCGTGGAGAGAGCGAGGATAGGCCGTGGCAAAGCAAACGTCGGGACAGGCGTCGCAATCGCAGAAAACTTCCGAATCGCAAAAAATTGCGAAAAAAACCGCGAAAAAAACGGAACATGTGCTGGAGCAGACGCCGAAAAGTCTGCTCATCGGCACTGGCATGACACTGCTGGGCGGTGCCATGTGGGGCATGAACAGTACCGTGGCCAAACTGCTGATGCGCGACTACCAGCTGGATCCGGTCTGGCTTTCCTGCGTGCGCGCGCTATTCGCCAGCCTGATCTTCCTGGTCGGATCGGCCATCACCACGCCGCAGAAACTCGCCGGAGCGGTCAAAGACGTCAAATCGTATCCGAAATATCTGGTCACCACGCTGATATGCGTGCTTCTGGTGCAGGTCTCCTACCTGATGACCATCGACTGGACGAACTCCGGAACCGCCACCGTATTGCAGACGCTCAACCTGGTCTTCGTGCTCACCTGGGTATGCCTGCGCGTCAAACGATTGCCTCTCAAGCGTGAATTGGTCGGCGTGCTCCTGGCATTCGCAGGCACGTTCCTCATCGCCACCGGCGGCAACTTCGCCTCGCTGTCGCTGCCATGGCAGGGGCTCGCATGGGGACTGATCGACGCGGTGAGCACCGCGGCCATGTCTATCCTGCCAGTCGTACTCATGCTCAAATGGGGCAATATGACCATCAACGGCATCACATTCCTCATGTCCGGACTCATCCTATGCCCGTTCGCGCAACCGTGGGCGAACATTCCCGTACTGGACACGCGAGGCGTGCTCCTGCTGCTCTACACCATCGTATGCGGCACGTTCCTCGCGTTCTGGCTCTACATGGCAGGCGTGATGCACGTCGGCGCGGTGCGTGCCACCATGCTCGGCACCAGCGAACCGGTCATGGCCACCATCACCGCAGTAGCATGGGCTGGCGAAACGTTCACCTTCACCGACCTGACCGGCTTCGCTATGATCATCATTATGGTCTTCCTCGTGCGCTAACCATTCTCCGCAAACTGTCCGATTCTGCAGAATCGGACACTTATGGTGCGCACGTCCGACCACGAGTCCTGATTTTTCCAGTCACTGGAGGTGTCGGGAGCCGCTGAGCCTTACTGCCGCTTGGGGAACGAAAAAAAGGCCGGAACCTTTCGGCTCCGGCCTTTCATCATGGTGCGAGCGGGGGGAGTTGAACCCCCACGAGCATACACTCACTGCCACCTGAAGACAGCGCGTCTACCATTCCGCCACGCTCGCAGACAGTGAGTTAATCTACACCAAAACCCACGCAACCTCAAATCGGCGTGTCGCGCCGCCATTTTCCGTAGGAAAATTCAAGCGGCGCGACGCGAGGAGGGAGGAAGCTCTGGGAGCTTCCGTACGACGGAGCCATCCTTAAATTCCGCCATTTTCCGTAGGAAAATTCAAGCGGCGCGACGTGCATGAAAAAAGGCGCCGACGGGTTTGTTCGTCGGCGCCTTGGAATGCGGAAGTGTGGTTCAGCATTCGTTTGGGCGGAAAGCCCACGTGGAATGCGTTAACCGCGGGAACCGTTGGCGTAGAAGCGGGCCAAGGCTTCGTCGCGGAATTCGTCGAAATATCCGCCGTCAATCGACGCGCGAATGTCGTCCAGCAGCTTCACGAAGAAATGCTCGTTGTGGATCGTGGCCAATGTGAAACCGTTGAATTCGCGGGCGCGCAACGCATGATCCACGTAAGCACGCGAATAATGCGTGCACGTGTAGCAATCGCAGCCCTCTTCAAGCGGGCCAAAATCATGCTTGAATTGCGCGCGCTTGATGTTGTAACGTCCGTCGCGCGTGAAAATCGCGCCATTTCGGCCACAACGCGCCGGTGCGACGCAATCGAACGTGTCTCCACCATTCTCGACACATGCGAAAATGTCGTCGACTGCAGCGATGCCGAGCACGTGACGTGGCCGGCTTTCCGGCATCGCATCGCAAATCCAAGCGCAAGTGTCGCCGATGATGCGCTTTTCAATCGCGCCTCCGATGCCAACGCCGTCAAAATCCAGCGAAGCGATCTGTTCGGCCGCATGCCTGCGCAAATCCTCATAATTCGCGCCCTGCACCACACCATACAGCGCCTGATACGGCTTACCGACGCGCTCTTCGGTAAGCCTCTTATGCTCGGCAACGCAACGCTGCGCCCAACGGTAGGTGCGTTCCACGGAACGTTCCTGGTAGCCGCGCGTGTTCATCAGTGTGGTCAGCTCGTCGAACGCAAACATGATGTCGGCACCGATCTTATGCTGGATTCCCATTGAAATTTCGGCGGAAAAACGGTGCAGTGAGCCGTTGAGCGGCGATTTGAACGTTACGCCGTCCTCGTCTACGAACGCGAGGCGCTCTTTGCCTTCGGCGATCACGTCGTCTGATTTCATTCCGGTCACATCCATGGCGAGGGTTTTCTTGAAGCCCGCGCCGAGCGAAAGCACTTGGAAACCGCCGGAATCGGTGAAGGTCGGACCGTTCCAGTTCATGAATTTGGCAAGACCGCCGGCTTCGTCGAGCACTTGCTCACCGGGGCGTTCATACAGGTGAAACGCGTTGGACAGCAGGCATTGTGCGCCGAGGTCCTTCATGGTTTCGGGCAGCACGGCTTTCATCGCGGCCTGCGTGGCCACGGGCACGAACGCCGGAGTGTGAATATCGCCGTGGGGGGTATGAATGGTACCGGTGCGGCCGTATCGTGCGCCGCCGCGTCCCTTGCCGTCGGCCGCGTCGGGAAGGCGGGTTTTCTGCTCGAAATAGAAGGCGTCGCGGCGGCCCGGCTTGCCTGGTTCCGCTCCACGCGGATGTTCGATGAGATTTTCGACTGGTGCCGCCATATTCGCTGCGGCTGTTGCCGCGGTTTCGTGTGCCGCCGCGTTGATCTGTGATTCGTTCAAGCTTGTCATGCTTTCAACTGTATGCGATAGCGCCGATTGCCGACGGTGGCTACGTCGTTCGCCGGCTGAATACGATTTTCCTTATATGTGGCAGATTCGTTCCGTTGAAAAATGTGATTTCCCTTATATGTGGCAGTTTTCCGAAAACAAGAGTCGTTAGGGGGTGTTGAAACGACGTTTTGAACCCATCTGTGCAGAGGAAAGTGCCACATATAGCGCAAATGAGTTTTTGTGTGGCTGCATTTCTGCCACATATAACGCGAATGAGTTATCGAATTTCTTGCGATGGTTGTGAGAAGGCGTATCGGCTGAGGTTTGTCAAGTTGCATCGCATAGCCTCTGGCACCGTATGGAGAGAACTGCCAAGAGATTCGGTTGCTACTTTCAACAAACATTCAGGAAACTTCCAGAGCAGGTATCTTTACTCTTAGATAGCAGTTCGAGCGGCACGATTGCTGATTTGTGAAATGCCGCGAGACGAATAAGGAGCGAAAATGGCTGAAGAGAACGACCAGAACGCCGTGCAGCCGCAGAATGACGAACAGCAGACCGTGCCGATGCCGCCGGTTGATGCGGAACAGACGCAACCTTACGCAGGCGAGCCGTATGCTACAGAGTCGGCTACCGAACCGATTGACGTGCAGAGCGGTATTGAGAATCAGCCGACGGCCGCCATGCCTGTTGCGAACGACGACGCTTCGGCGGAATCCGCGACTGCGACGGGCGATACTCCGGATTACGCTTCCGCAGCGGGCGAGCGTACCGTGGTTGGCGGTTCCGCGCAGGATGCGCCGGCCCAGCAGTACCGTCCGGCACCGGAATATGGTGCGTACGGTCCCGTGCCGACGCAGCCGACTGATGGCACCGCAGCCGCGAACGGCACTGCGAACGGTACGGCGAGTGACGCGCCGAACATGCCTCCGCAGCCGCAATATGGCACATACGGGCAGGCTCCGCAGCAGTCGCAGCGGCCTCGCAATCCTTTCTTCGGAAATCCGTATGTGGGTGGAAATCAGCAGAACAATCAGCAGAACGCGCAATCGAATAACGGTAATCCGTTCATGAAGCCCACGGCGCAAGGCGGTGCCAACGTGCCGCCGGCCGGGCCGAATAATCCGAATAACGGTAATCCGTTCGGTACCCCGCAGCAAAATGGCGCTGCAGCCAAGCCGAAGTTCGCTTCCGGCGTGACCGGTCATGTGATGACCGGCGTGGTGGCGGCACTTGTTTCCGCGGTCCTCTGCCTCGGAGTCGGCTACGCGGCAATCACCAATGGATGGGTGACCGTACCCACCTCCAGCTCACTGACCAGCGTGAAATCCAACACGTCCGGATCTGGTTCGGCGAAAGCCAAATCCGGCGAGGCCGCAGACTGGAGCGCAGTGGCGAAAGAAGTGTCCGATTCTGTGGTGTCCATTGACGTGGCAACCAGCGACGGCAGCGCCAAAGGCTCCGGCGCAATCATCAGTGACAAAGGCTACATCGTCACCAACAACCATGTGATTTCCGGCGCGAAGCAGATTCAAGTGACGCTTGCCAACGGCACCATCTACTCAGCGCAAATCGTCGGCACTGACACCACCACCGATCTGGCCGTAATCAAGCTCGACAATCCTCCGAGCAGTCTGAAGGCTGCGGAATTTGCCGATTCCGACAATCTTGCCGTGGGTGAATCCGTGATGGCCATCGGCAACCCGCTCGGCTACGATGACACCGCAACCGTCGGTATCGTTTCCGCGCTCAACCGCCCGGTGACCGTGGCCGATGACAACAACAACGACATCGTCACCAACGCCGTGCAGATCGACGCGGCCGTCAACCCAGGCAATTCCGGCGGTCCGACCTTCAATGCGGCCGGTCAGGTGATCGGCATCAACTCGTCCATCGCATCCACCACAACGTCTTCCGGCACAGCCGGATCCATCGGCATCGGCTTCGCCATTCCATCGAACCTGGTAAAGCGTGTGGCCAACGAAATCATTGACAACGGCACCGTGCAGCATGTGGCGCTCGGCGTCACCATCAAGAGCTCCACGGTTGAGGCGGACGGCGTGACCCGCGGTTGCACGCAGGTGCAGTCCGTGGTCGACAACAGCCCGGCAGCCAAGGCCGGAGTGAAGGCTGGCGACTCCATCGTGGCGTTCAACGGCAAGGCGGTGAACAACAACTATTCGCTGCTCGGCTACGTGCGCGCCTCCGCCATGAATGACAAGGTGACATTGACGGTCGTGCGCGACGGCAACACCATGGAGCTTGACGTGACGCTTGACCAAGAGGAATCCCAGACGAACTCTTCCAACAGCCAGAACCAGCAGAACAACGGCAATGATGGCCAGAGCCAGAACGGCAACGGCAACGGTTACGGTAACGACGGTAACGGCGGCAATAGCGGCAACGGAAATGGACAGAGCGACGGCAATGGTAGCAACGGCTACGGTGACGGAGGCGGCCTGTTCGACCCGTTCGGCCTGTGGTAAAGCACGACGGACCGCCGCGGTTGGCCGTGGATGGCTGCGGTCGGCTGCGGCGGGCTGCAATAAGGGTGATGACCACCCGATAGGCTGACGGCGAAGACGCGACTGGAGTTGCTTAATCGCGAGAACGTTAAAACCGCGGAAAACCAATAAAAGTTAAAAGCAGAAGCAGGACTGTGCGAACAATCGTACAGTCCTGCTTTTCTATTTTTGGCAATTGCGACACGAAAATTGCAAATGTTTGCTACGCTGGAAATATCTTTTTACGCCGTGTATCGATGGCTCGCGCGGGCGAGGCGCCGATGGGTTAACAAGGCGTCCGATACGAGCGTAAGGAGATTCTCATGCGTAGAATCATTTCCATTTGCAAAGAAGTTCCGCTGCTGCCGATCGCCATCATTGCCGCGATTCCGTTGGCATTGCTGGGGGAGTGGAGGCCGTGGGGCGAGGCTGCGTGGGTTTCTCACGATTTGCATGCTGGCTTTGGTTGGCTGAGCGCGTTTAATCCGGGTGTTGGACAGTGGATAGTGATCGCGCTGGTCGCATACACGATTGTGGTGACGGTGCGTAGCATGATCGACGATCTGCGGCACGGCCATGTTGGCGTTGATCTGCTGGCGGTCGTTGCGATTGCGTCGACGGTTGCAGTGCAGGAGTATTGGGCCGCTTGGGCCGTGGTGCTGATGATCTCATCCGGCGAGGCGATCGAGGAATTCGCACAGTCGAAGGCCGAAAGCAACCTGACTGCGCTGATTGACGCGGCGCCCCGAACCGCGCACGTGGTTGCGCTGCCGGGAGTGCGCGGGCATGTGCATGCGACGGGCAGCGAGCATACGGCCGACGTGACAGCCGACGGATTCCGTGCCGTCAGAATGTCCGATTCCGCAGAAACGGACAACCAAGACGGTGGGAAGCATGATTATGTGTCCGAATCTCCAGAATCGGACACAAAAGATGCTTCGCAAACGTATGATGCGGCTGGAGAGCGCTTCGAAACGGTCCCCGTCGATCAAGTGCGGCTCGGCGACGTGATTCTGGTTCTGCCTGGCGAAACAGTGCCTGTCGACGGCGAGTTGCTGTCGGGTGTGGCCACGCTGGACCTGAGCAACATCAACGGCGAGCCTGTGCCGCGTGAAGTGTATGCGGGCGCTCGCGTGATGTCTGGCGCAGTCAATGGCTCGACCACGTTGACCATGCGTGCCACGCAACTTGCGCAGGATTCGCAGTATCAGAAGATTCTCGAGCTGGTTTCGTCGGCGCAAGAGTCGCGCCCCGCTGTCGTGAAGACCGCGGATATGCTTGCAGTGCCGTTTACCGTGCTTTCGCTTGCGATTGCTGGGATTGCATGGGCGGTTTCCGGATTGCCGCTGCGATTTGCGCAGGTGCTGGTTCTCGCCACGCCTTGCCCGCTTCTGATTGCCGCACCGGTTGCGTATGTGGCTGGAACAGGGCGTCTTGCCAAAGCGGGAATCCTGATTAAAGCACAGGACGTGTTGGAAAATCTAGGTCGCGTATCGCATATTTTCTTCGATAAAACCGGCACGCTTACCGTCAAGCAACCGCAGGTCGTGCGCGTGGAGAAGCCGTTCGAAACGAGTTCGCCGTTCAATGAAGACCATATTCTCATGATGGCCGGTGTGGTGGAAAGTTACTCGGTGCACATTCTGTCGAAAGGCATTGCGGCGGCCGGGCGCAAGGCCATGAACGACTTGTACGCGCGGTATACGTCGGGGCAGCGGTTGTGCGCTGAGCGTGATCTGTCTGGGCATGGGCGCGACTATCCGGTGGTGAAGAACGTTGTGGAGGATTCAGGCAAAGGTGTTTCCGGCGAAGTGAATGGGCATCGGGTGCGTGTGGGGCGTTTTGCGTATGTGACGGCCGACGGATCCGGATTCACGCCGGTCCTGCATGCGTCGGGTGAACGCGACGTGTCCGATTCTGCCGAATCGGACACTCTAGGAGTGCGAGACGGAATGTCTGACGATGTGCAGTCTGCAGTTGTAACCCCCTTCATCACCCCTTCCGCTGAGACGTCGCAGACGACGCCCGTCCGCAAGTCCGAAACCGCAAACTCGCTGTTCGCTCCGCTTGCGCCGGACGAGATGGCCGCATACGTGGCGATTGACGGCAAACTGGCCGCCCGCATCGTGCTTCGCGACGTGCCCCGTGCGAATGCGAAACGTTCCTTGGCCCGTCTGCATGAGCTTGGTATCAAGGGGCTGTCCATGCTTACCGGCGACAAGGCCGCGTCCGCTCGCATCATCGCAAATGAGGTCGGTATCGATGACGTACAATCTGAGCTGTTCCCTGAAGATAAGGTTGCCGCTGTTAAGAACGCCACCGAGTCCACGCATCAAAACCAGTCCATGCCCGCCCGCATCATGCGGCGTATAACTGGCGAATCCAGGAATCGCCAAGTCACCATGATGGTCGGCGACGGCGTCAACGATGCTCCTGTACTTGCAGTCGCCGACATCGGCATGGCCATGACCGACGGCACGTCCACCGCAGCTTCCGAATCCGCGCAAGTGGTCATCATGAATGATGATATCGCCTCTGTGCCACGTGCCATCGCCATCGCACGCCGTACGAAAAACGTGATGCTTCAGGCGGTGTTGATCGGTCTCAGCCTCGCCATCATCGGCATGGTCGCAGCCGCATTCAACCTGATTCCCGTGGTCGTTGGCGCATTCATGCAGGAGGTTATCGACGTGGTCAGCATTCTGTGGGCGCTCACTGTGCTTTTCGACCGCGGCGAATCCGCGTGATTGCGGGGAGCGGTGTCATGTGCGGCGTTTTGGGGAAGCGTTTACAACGAGCTTGGCGAGATTTCTCCAGCGATCGATACGCGCATCCACTTGCCAAAGTCGGCTCCGGTCACGCCTTGTGACAGCAGGAACATGATTTTCGCATACGCGGCTTCCAACGTCATATCACCGGCTCCGATCGCGCCGGCACGAGCGATCGCATCGCCCGTCTCGTAATGGCCGAGCAGCACTTCCGCCTGCTGACATTGCGACGCGATCACAACGGGAACATCGTCATGCAGCACGTCGGCAATCACGTCGGTCAATCCCGGTTCGTCGCTCGGCACATTGCCGACGCCGTACGCGCGCAGCAATACCGCTTCCGGATGCGGTGTAAGCATCGCTTCCAATCGCGCCGCGGAAATGCCGGGTGCCATATCAATCACAGCAACATCGTGACGGGAGTAAGGCTGAGGTGACGTCCAGCCGCAACCGACCGAAGCAACATCGTCTGCATACCAGTGCCATGGCATGCCCGTACGAGCCAGCGGTCCGACGGAAGGCGCCGAAAATCCTTCAAACGCCCAACTCGACGACTTGCTCACGCGATTTCCGGCAAACAGGTGATGTCCAAAAAACAGTCCCACACCGTGGAATCGTCCGCTCATCGCGGCGTTCAGCGCGCCCGTGACATTCGCAATGGCATCCGATTCGATTTTGCCGAGCGGATGCTGCGAGCCCGTGAAAATCACCGGCTTGCCGAAACCAGCCAGTGCATACGAAATCGCGGCGCTCGAATAGCTCATCGTGTCGGTGCCATGCAGCACCACGAACGCGTCGGCATCATCGTGATGCGCACGCAAGTCGTCAACCATCGTCTGCCAATTGTCGGGCGTCGCGTTCGACGAGTCGATAAGCGGATCAAGCTCGGTGAACGTGAACAGGCTTGCGTCCATGTGCGCGTCCTCCAGCAGGCGGAACAGCCATCCGCGAGTGTCGGCTCCCGGAATCAGGCCGTTCGGCGAGTCAATCATGCCGATGGTGCCGCCGGTATATGTGATGTGAATGCGCATTGCCACCTTCTTACGATTGCTTGGTACTTGATAAGTACTTGCTTGCGATTGCGGGATGGGCGAATTCCGATATTTCGGATTCCTACATCCCGCGATTCTGCGACTACTTGCGATTGTACGTGCATCTGCCGCGCTCATTGCGTACGATTAATGCAGCCACACGTTGGATTCATCTGGATTCAGTGCAAACACCAACGCCAGTGCGCACAAGGCGAAGAAGTCGTAAGAAAGTGCATAAGCACCCCTGTCGCAAATGCAGGGAATGCATTAGGCTAGAGCGCGTGACTGAAACTAATGAACTTCGTATTGCTGTAATCGGCGCCGGCCCTGCAGGCGTCTACTCCTCTGACATTTTCCTGCGCCAGTTGAAGAAGCTCGGCGAGGGGCTTGGCCTCGGCACTGCCGCGCGCATCGATCTGTTCGAAAAGCTGCCTGTGCCGTTCGGTCTGGTGCGCTACGGAGTGGCCCCCGACCACCCGTCCATCAAATTCATCGCATCAGCGCTTGAGAAGACGCTCGACAACCCCGACATCCACCTATATTGCGACGTGGAATTCGGCAAGGATGTGACCCTCGACGAGCTGCTGGAACGCTACGATGCCGTGCTGTTCGCCACCGGTGCCGTTGAGGACAAGCCGCTTGGACTGCCGGGCGCCGACCTGGATGGCGTGTATGGCGCAGCCAAGTTTGTGGAATGGTACGACGGTTATCCGACCGGCGCTCGCGAGTGGCCGCTTGAAGCTGAGGAAGTCGCCGTGATCGGCGGTGGCAACGTGGCCATGGACGTGGCGCGCGAACTTATGCGCAATGCCGACGATCTGAAGGAACGCACCGACATTCCAGACAATGTGTACGAGGGTGTCAAGGCGAACAAGGCTCGCGTGCTGCACCTGTTCATCCGCCGCGGTGTGGCGCAAGCCAAGTTCTCCGTACAGGAATTGCGTGAGATGGAGAAGCTGCCGGGAGTGCAGCTGATCATTAACGAAGACGATTTCGATTTGGATGAAGACACGATTGAAGAGGCCGGCAAAGACAAGCTGACCCGTCAGATGGTCGAAGAGCTGTTCACGATTCGTGAGATGGCGGAAGACATGGAAGATGACGGTGACGTGGATTACGAGGGTAATACGGCTGATCGCAAGTATTATGTGCACTTCAATTCCGCGCCGGTCGAAGTGCTGGGCGAGGACGGCAAGGTCGTTGGCATTCGCGTGGAGAAGACCGAAACGTCGGCTGACGGCAAGATGAGCCGCACCGGCGAGTTTGAAGAGTATCCGGTGCAGGCCGTGTACCATGCGATCGGCTACAAGCCTGCCACCGCGCCGGGCATCGCGTACGACGAGCGTCGCGCGCACCTGGCCAACGCGAACGGCGACGGCCGCATCACCACGGAGGCCTCCGGTGAGGGCGCGCAGGTGCGTGAGCGTCTGTACGCCACCGGTTGGGCCAAGCGTGG
>ERZ857840.3110-NODE-3110-length-14557-cov-6.559371_pt1 | contig 14557 bp, 10 predicted proteins | sample MGYA00519760_ERZ857840 | MGnify/ENA primary metagenome ERZ857840 (study PRJEB31778, sample SAMEA3449371) | human gut metagenome | biome: human gut; feature: human-associated habitat; material: faeces | place: United Kingdom | collected 2010/2012 ... | reverse complement strand
AGCTGCCGGAGCGGTGCTTAAGCCGCAAGGCGGGAATTGTGCGGTGTTGCCTAAAACTTTTGGGGCGTGCGGGAACACTTTCCTGCCGACTTACCGGGGCCAGGCACACAGAGTCAGGCTGCCGGGGGTTACGCGGCGGGAGCCAGCTCTTCGTCCGGCTGTTTCGCCGTCTGCACAGTAAAGCTGCCGTCCGCCTGGGCGGTCACGGTCACCGTGCCGTACAGGTCGGTGCGGTAAAAGTCAATGCCCTCATCTTGCATTTCCTGGATGACCTCGCGGTGGGGGTGGCCGTAATCATTGTTCAGGCCGCAGCTGGCAACCACAAGCTGGGGCTGCACCTGCCACAGCAGTGTTTGGGTGTTGGATGTGGACGACCCATGGTGCCCGGCCTTGAACACGGTGGACCGCAAGCGGAACGGATATTGCTCCGCCAGGGCGGCTTCCTCGTTGCGCTCGGCATCGCCGGTATCCAAAAAGGTAAAGTTCCCGGCTTCAAACCGCAGGCAGAGCGACATATCATTTATTGCATCGTCACTGCCCGCCGTATCGGCATCCACACCGGGCAGCAGCACGGTCAATGTGCCGGTGCCGATGGTGTACTGCTGGCCGGTATAGGCAGTTTCCACCGGTACGCCGCATTCCTGGGCGGTTTGCAGGGTGCGCTGGGTCTGGCCGGTCACGTCAGTTTCGCTCAGGTCGGGGGTCAGCAGGGTCTGCACATCAAAGTTCTGCAAAACGGCCTGCATGCCGCCCACATGGTCGGCATGGGGGTGGGTCATCACCAACAGGTCCAACTGGCTTACGCCATAGCTGCGCAGGTTCTGCACAAGGTTCTGCCGGGCATCCTTGGGGCCTGCATCAATCAGGCAGGCCGCACCGTTCTGCAAAATCAGCACGGCATCCCCCTGCCCCACATCCAGGAACACCACTTCGGTTTTCCCCTCCGGCAGCGGGGCTGTGGTTTCGCTCTGGCTGGGTTCCAGGCCAATCCATTGGTAAATCTGGTCCCAGCTGGGCACAAAACCGTTGCCGCCGTAATTTTCGACCACATACAAGGCAACGGCGATGAGAACAGCGGCCACAATGGTCCACACCTGGGGGCGGCGGTAGGAATGGCGGCAATACCTGCGCCGCCGGTATTTACTCACCCTGGCCCAGCTGGCGTTCCTGCCACTGGGCGCGGGTCAGCAAAACGGCACGGGGCTTGGCGCCCTCATAGGGGCCGATAATCTTTTCCTGTTCCATCTGGTCCATGATGCGGGCCGCACGGGCATAGCCCAGCTTGCAGCGGCGCTGCAAAAGGCTGGTGGATGCCTGCCCGGCTTCGATGACGCATTCCACCGCCTGTTCAAACATGGGGTCGCGGCTGCCGCTGTCATCGTCCGAATCGGAGCTGCTGCCCTTGCCGCCCTTTTCGGCCACGGCACGGCGCTCCATCTCGGCAATCATCTCTTCATCATACTGGGCGCTGGAAGTGGATTTGATAAAGTTCAGCACAGCGCTGATCTCTTCATCCGTCACAAAGGTACCCTGCACACGCACGGGCTTGGAAGCACCGACCGGCAGGAACAGCATATCGCCGTTGCCCAGCAGCTTTTCGGCGCCGCCGCTGTCCAGAATGGTGCGGGAGTCGATCTGGCTGGAAACTGCAAATGCAATACGGCTGGGGATGTTGGCTTTGATCAGGCCGGTGATAACGTCCACGCTGGGGCGCTGGGTTGCCACAATCAGGTGGATACCGGCCGCACGGGCTTTCTGGGCAATGCGGCAGATATAATCTTCCACCTCTTTGCCGGCAACCATCATCAGGTCGGCCAACTCGTCAATGATAATGGCGATATAAGGCAAGTGTTCCAGCACATCGGGGTGCTGCTTGGCCAGCTTGTTATAGCTCTTGATATCGCGCACATTGTTTTCGGCAAACAGCTTATAGCGGCGCTCCATCTCGGCCACACTGGCCCCCAGGGCACCGGCGGCCTTGCGCGGCTCGGTCACAACGGGCATTAACAGGTGGGGAATGCCGTTGTATTCAGCCAGTTCCACCACCTTGGGGTCGATCAGAATCAGTTTGACATCTTCCGGACCGGAGCGGAACAAAAAGCTGATGATGATCGAGTTGACGCAGACGGATTTACCGCTGCCGGTGGAGCCGGCGATCAGCAGGTGGGGCATTTTACACAGGTCCGCCACCTGGGCTGTACCGGCAATATCTTTGCCCAGCGCCATGGTCAGTGGGCTGCGCATGTTGATGTAGTTCTGGGATTCAAACACCCCGCGGATGCTGACGGTAGACCGGATCTTGTTGGGCACCTCGATACCGACGGCGGGTTTGCCGGGAATGGGGGCTTCGATACGCACACCGGCGGTGGCAAGGTTCAGGGCGATATCATCCGACAGGCTGGTGATACGGCTGACCTTGATGCCCGCCTGGGGCTGCAGCTCATACCGGGTCACGGAAGGGCCGCGGCAGATATCCAGGATATGGGTCTTAACACCAAAGCTGTCCAGCGTGTTCACCAGGATATCGGCGTTTTTCTTCATCTCGGCGGCCGCGCCGCGTTCATCTTCCGGCTTGGCCGCATTGAAAAGGTTCAAAGATGGGTAAGTATACGGCGGGAACGCCTCTTTAGCCTGGGCGGCAAAGGCTGCCGTAGCTTCGCTGCTGGCATCCTCGTCCGCTTCGCGGGCTGTGCCGGCGGGTGCGGTGGCTGCCAGGGCGGCAGGGGCTTTCGCCATTGCTTTGGCCACGCTGGGCGGGCTGGAAATGGGAGCCGAAGCCGAATTGCCCATGCTGGAAGATACCCGCAGCCGGTTGGGGCTGCCGGGGCGGCGTTCATCCGTTACGCTGTATACTTTAGGCGCAGCGGCGGCAGGCTGGGCCGCGGGCTGCGGTGCCGGGGCCTGCACGCTGACCCGCCCGGTGAGCAGATCCGATACCGGAATTCCGGCGTTCCAGGCAGCCTTGGCTGCATCGAAACCGCCCTGGTCAAAGCTGCCGCCCAATGTGGGGATGGCTGTAACAGGGGCAGGCGCCGGCTGGGTGGGTTCCGGCACCAGCGGTGTTTCAAAACTATCCGCGCTTTCGCTGCTGTCAACGTCATCCGGTTCCGGCAGTTCCTCTACCGGCTCCAGCGGGGTGGAAAAATCTTCCGCCGAGGCGGCAGGTGCGTTATCATCCGGTTCCGGGGTCAGCGGGGTTTCAAAACTTTCCGCTTCATCCTCATCGGGCAGGCCCACATCGGCACCGGCCACGGGGGTATCCCGCCCGGTCACGGCACGCTGGATCAGGTCATTCAGGCTGTCTTCCTCCACCGGGGCTTCCTCAGCCTGCTGGGCTTCCGGTTCCAGGTGCAGCTCAAAGCTTTCTTCCTGCGGCTGGGGCTGGGGTTCCGACTGGGGCGCGGGGTACTTGCGATGATTCAACTGTTCCAGCGGGTCAAGGCCAAAGGTGCCGCCGGGGCCGATCTCAATTTTCTGCAGCGGGTCATGCTGCACGGCGTTCTGCAAAGCGCGCTGGGAAGCATCCGGCCCCAGGTCCACATCAAAGTCCGAACGCTGGGCGGGCGGGGCAAAGCTTTGGGTGTGCTGCACGCCTTGGGGCGCAGCCTGGGCACGCTGCATATCGGGGTATGTTGCGGTGCCGGGCTGCGTATACGCCTGCTGGGGCTGGGCCGCCGGCTGGCCGGCCTGCGCTGCGGCGGCTGACTGGTCGGCAGGGGTTGCCTGGGCCGCATTGCGGCGGGCGGCTTCCTCCTGTTCCAGATAGGGGGCCACATCAAAGGGGCGGCGGGTGCCAGACTGCGGCGTGGCCGGAGATTCGCCGGCCATGGGCGGCAGGCTGCCGGTCAGGTTTTCAAGGGATTCTTCCTCCGCTTCATGGCCAAACAGCTGGGTATCATAAGCGGTTTCTTCCTCCGCACGGGCGGCGCGGCGGGCTTTGAACTCCTGAATATAATAGCTGATGAACTGCACCACATCCACCGGGGTAACGGCAAAAAACACCATCAGCCCCATCAGGATGACAATAATCATGACGATATTGGCACCGGGACGGCCACAGACGGCCAGCAGCGATGCGCCGATGGGCACGCCCAGCACACCGCCGGTCCAGAACTTGCGCTGCCCCCAGGCAAACAGCATCTTGACGGTCTGCCAGGGGGTATCCCCTACCTTAAAGTCCGAGAAGATGACCGCCGTACCGGCCAGCAGTACCGCCAGCAGCAGCACCTTGCCAATGAAAGTGCCCACATGGTAACCGGATGCCAGCAGATAGGCCAGATACAGCAAAAACGGGCCGACAAAATATGTAACCACGCCAAAGGTGCCAAACAGCCAGCTGCGTAGAACATTCCAGAAGCTCTGCCCCGGCACCAGCACCAGCGCAATGGCCAGAATGCCAAGCCCGGCCAGCACCACGCTGCGGATCAGGTTTTGCTGCTGGGCGCGGCGCTGTTCCAGCCTGGACATCCGCTTTTTGCTGCCGGAGGCCGAACTGTTGTGTCTGGCCCCGGAGCTACTGCTTTTACTGCTTTTGCTGCCGGAGGCGCGGTATGTGTTTTTACTGTTTTTTCCGTTTTTGGCGGAACTTGAACGTGCCATGCTCTCCCTACCTCTTTACTATAATATGCGTATATTCAGGCTGCCCTGTTCAGCGGGCAGCCATTGTTGATTTGCTTTGGCGCGGCGGGCCCTGCCCCCGTTTTGAACGAAAGTTCGTTCGCCTTTTATCTGGCAGCGGGCGGCCATTAAACAGCATCCGGCAGCCCCGCATAAAGAGACTTTCCGCGCAGTGATTTTATCTGCCATCCGCCACGGCGGCTGTGCCGCGCTGTTTTGGGCAGGGGCATACTGCCCCTTATAGCATAAGGTATATTGTAGCATGAAAACGCCCGCTTGTAAAACCCCTTTCTCTTTCTATTTTCATCAAAGCCTTTCCGCCCACCGGCGGGCAGCGCCCCCTCAATATCCGGTTTTCCCGGCGTCGATTTCGGCATACAGGTAGCGCAGCGCATCGCCCAGGTTGCCGATGGCGTCGATCAGCCCCTCTTCCACAGCCTGTTCCCCGCCCAGCACGGTACCCATATCCATCACCAGCTCCCCGGTATTGTGCATCAGCTGGGTAAAGCGCTTGGCGCTGATGCCGGAATGCCCCGCCACAAAGCTGACGATGCGCTCCTGCATCTGCTCAAAATAGCGCAGGGTCTGGGGCACCCCCAGCACCATGCCGGAGTGGCGCACCGGATGCACCGTCATGGTAGCGGTGGGCACAATAAAGCTTTTGCGGGCCGAAACCGCCAGCGGGATGCCGATGGAATGCCCGCCGCCCAGCACCAGCGTTGCGCTGGGCTTGCTGACGCCGGAGATCAGCTCCGCCAAAGCGAGCCCGGCTTCCACATCGCCGCCCACGGTATTCAGGATGACCAGCAGCCCCTCAATGGCGGGGTCCTCCTCAATATCCACCAGCTGGGGGATCACATGCTCATACTTGGTGCTTTTCTGGTTATCGGGGGCCAGGCTGTGGCCCTCAATGGTGCCGATCACCGTCAGGCAATAAATGGCATGGCGGCCCTTGGTGGCAGGCACAATGCCGCTGTCCGTGATCAGGTCATGTTCCAGCCGCATGCGCTCCACATCCTTGGCGTCCTTGGCAGCATGGGGGGCGGGCTGTTGTTTTGGGGTACGGTTTGGCATGGCGGGGGTCCTTTCCTTCCGACAAAATCGGTGCGCCGGGCAGTGCAAAACCCGGCTATACCCTGACAGTATGCCCCGCTGGTACGCTTTTTTATGCACAGAGGGGCGCGACTGAGCAAAAAAAGCGCGGAAAAACTTAGATAAAAAATTGACAATCGGCACAAGATTGATTATACTTTTACTAGAATTTACATCGGAATTACACAAGAGGCAGGGTGTTCCCTTTACCCCTGCCCGGAGAACGGGAGATTAGTCTTTATGTCATCAACAATGCAAAACAAAGCATCGTTGCCCGTGATCAAGCGGCTGCCCAAATATTACCGCTACTTGAGCAACCTGCAGGCAGATGGGCGTGATAAAATTTCTTCCAGCGAGCTGGCCCGCATGATGGGCACCACCGCCAGCCAGGTGCGGCAGGATTTCAACTGTTTTGGCGGTTTTGGCCAGCAGGGCATCGGCTACAAGGTGGATGTGCTGCTTACCGAGATTGGCAAACTGCTGTTTGGCAACGGCGAGCTGCTGCCTACCGTGCTGATCGGCGCCGGCCGCCTGGGCACGGCGGTCTCCAGCTTTATCAGCCGCGATACCAACGGCTACAAGCTGATTGCCGCGTTTGATATCAACCCCGCCCTGGAGGGCAAGGAGATCAGCGGCGTAACCATCCGCCCGCTGTCCGAGCTGGAAAGCTTCTGTGCGGCGCACAAGCCGGTGGTCGCCGTGCTGTGCGTGCCGCGCCAGAGCGCCATGGACCTTTCGGACGAGCTGGTTCGGCTGGGTATTCAGGGCTTCTGGAACTTCAGCCACTATGATCTTTCGGTCGTTTATCCGCAGGTCACAGTGGAAAACGTCCATTTGGGCGACAGCCTGATGAGCCTTGGCTACCGGCTGCGCAGCCATGACGAATAAAGGCCGGGCACACAGCACATGACTGTTTCCGGCGGGGTGTACCCCAGCGCCTGCCCCGGCATGGGTGCAGGATCCTGTGGTACACCCCGATTTTCATGCTGTTTTTCACTTTATTTTAATAAGGAGCCAAACATGGCAAAGCTATATTACCGTTACGGCGCAATGAACAGCGGCAAAACCACGGCGCTTTTGCAGGTTGCTTTCAATTATAACGAACGCGGCATGCGGGTGCTGATTCTGAAAGCCAGCGTGGACACCAAAGGCGGCGATCATATTGTTTCCCGCCTGGGGGTCAGCCACAAGGTGGATGTGCTGGTCAGCCCGGACATGGACATCCTGGATATCGTCCGGGCCGATACTGCCGCCCATGGCAGCGCCCCTGCCTGTGTGCTGTGTGACGAAAGCCAGTTCTTTACCCCGGCGCAGGCCGAGCAGCTGTTTTTGGTCACGGTGGACCTGAACATTCCGGTCATCTGCTATGGGCTGCGGGCGGACTTTATGAACCGCGGTTTCCCCGGTTCCACCCGCCTTCTGGAGCTGGCCCACACGATCGAGGAGATGAAAACCATCTGTGCCTGCGGCCGCAAAGCCACCTGCAACGGCCGCAAGGTAAACGGCGAGTTCGTGTTTGAGGGTGCCCAGGTTGCGATTGACACAGTGGATGCTGTAGAGTATCAGAGCCTTTGCCCCCAGTGCTGGTACCGGGAATACCGCGCTTTCCTGAAACGCCACCCCGCGCACCAGTGATCCATTCTTTTATTTCAATTATTTCAATCTGTGTTCCGCCCTTTTAATAAGTAAATGACAACATATATGGCACAAAAGCCGCTGCCCAGCCTTGCAGCACCGCTTTTGTGCCATTTTTGTTTCCAACACTTTGCGGCGCAATTTTCAGAGCACCAAAAGGCCGCATATACAAGATATGTTTTATGTGCAGCAATTTCCATTCCATTTTTCGCACATATTTTGCCATCGCGAATATTTTTTAGCATACTGTATTTCTTCCCATTGCAAATTTTGCACGAATGCGCAAAAGAAGTGCGTTTGCGTACATTTTTTGCGTTACCGAATTTGTGCGTTTGTTTTCTGTGATTCATTCAGCATTTTACACGTTTCCCCCTATAATTTCGTTGTAGCCGTTTGCAATATATACAAATACGCACAAATCGTCTCAATTTATGCAAGATTTTGCCGTAATTTTTGTTAGATGCGGGGTCGAGTTGTTTCAACATTATGCACAAATCGTTTCGTCTTAGTTCGTATGTTTTGACATGAGCTGATTTTTTGTCCATTCAATTAGAGCAATATTTGTTTGCTTTTATAATTTGCACACCATTTTGGATATTTTTTTGATGTTCACAATTTGTTATTATAATGGCGTTGAATGAAGCGGTCAGTTGTCAGGCCGCTCGTTATAGGAACATTTTTAGGAGGACTAAAACAATGAAAAAGGCAATCGCCCTTGCAATGGCCAGCGTTATGGCTGCTGGCCTGCTGGCAGGCTGCGGCGGCTCCGCTGCCAACAGCACCGCAGCTTCTTCCGAGGCCGCTTCTTCTGAAGCTGCTTCCACCTCTACCGAGGCTGCTACCGAGGCTCACACCGTCAACACCACCGATCCCATCACCCTGACCATCAGCTGGTGGGGCGGCGATGCCCGCCAGGCTGCATACGAGGCTGCCTGCAAGGCATTCACTGAAAAATACCCCAACATCACCGTTGAGTGCACTTACGGCCCGTGGAACGGCTGGGAGGAAGCTCAGTCCACTGCCCTGGCTGCCGGCACCGCTGCCGACGTGATGCAGGTCAACTGGAACTGGCTGTTCCAGTACTCCGGCAAGGGTCAGAGCTTCGTTAACCTGAACGATTACTCCGATGTGCTGGATCTGACCCAGTTCCCCTCTAGCGCTCTGGATGCCTGCACTGTGGCTAATTCCCTGCAGGCTGTGCCCGTCGCTATGGCCGGCCGTATTTACTACTGGAACATGGCAACCTTCAAGAAGGCTGGCCTGGACCACTACCCCACTACTGAGCAGGAGCTGCTGGACGCCGCCAAGACCTTCCAGGAAAAGCTGGGCGATGACTACTATCCGCTGGCTGCCGGCCCGCTGGACCGCATGATCATGATGACCTTCTACCTGGAAAGCAAGTACGGCGAGCCCTGGGTTACCGACAGCACCCTGAATTACACCGTTGAGCAGCTGCAGGAAGGTCTGGAATGGATCCAGAGCCTGGAAGATAACCACGTGATGCCCGACCTGAAGACCATGAACGCCGCCGGCGATAAGACCATCACCGATGGTCAGGCCTGGATCACCGGCAAGTACGCCGGCATCTTCACCTGGGACTCCAGCGCACTGAGTGCAAGCCAGAACCTGCCCGACGACGCTGAGTACGTTGTTGGCGACGAAATCAAGTGGGGCGAGGCTGCCAACGGCGGTTTTGCCAAGGTTTCCATGGGTATGGCTATTACCCAGAGCTGCGAGCATCCTGTTGAGGCTGCTGCCCTGATCAACTTCATCCTGAACGAAAAAGAGGGCGCTTCCATCATGGGCACCCAGTGCGGCATGGTTTGCTCCAAGGCCGGCCAGGAATACGCCAAGGAAGCCGGTGCTGTCAACGAGCTGATTCTGGAAGCCAACACCAAGGTTATGGCTTTTGTTGACCAGCCGTTCGACCCCTGCTACGAGAGCACTTCCCTGAAGGACGAGACCAATGGCGTGTACGGCGATGTGTTTGAAGGCTTCAGCTACGATCAGTATGATTCCGCCGAGGCTGCCCAGATCCTGTACGATGGCATCTGCGAAGCACTTGCCTAATCCCCGTTTTCACACTTAAGGCAATACCGCACAATTCCCGCCTAACGGCTCAAGCACCGCTCCGGCGGCTGCGGCACGGCATCTGCGTTGCCAAAATGCTCGATAATACACAAAGTATTATCTGCGCTTTTGGCTTAGCAGCTGCCGCACCTCGCTCGCCGTATCGGCACTTAGAATTATGCGGTATTACCTTAACCTTACGCATCAGCAAGGCTGGCCCCGGCCCCATGGCGGTGGGGCCAGCCCTTTATTATGTAACAAGGAGGTTTCCTTTATGAGCGCACCTGCTGCCAAGACAGTGACCCGCACTCCTTTCAAAAAATGGTGTGATGAAAACGTTGGCCTTTTGTTCCTGATTCCCTGGATCATTGGTTTTGTGGTGTTCAAGCTGTATCCATTTGCCACTTCCCTGTTCTACAGCTTTACGGATATGAACTTCTTTGACGGCATTACCAAGTACGGCCTGATGAACTACATCTACATTTTCACCAACAAGAAAACGCTGACCTCGTTCATCATCACCTTCCGTTATGCCCTCATCACCGTTCCCCTCAAGCTGATTTTTGCTTTGTTCATCGCTTACATCCTGAACTTCAAGATCAAGTGCGTCAACCTGTTCCGTACCATCTACTACATTCCCTCCATCCTGGGCGGCTCTGTTGCCATTGCCGTTCTGTGGAAGGCCCTGTTCAAAGAGGATGGCATCATCAACATGCTGCTCTCCTTTATCGGCATTCAGGGGCCCAGCTGGCTGGCTGACCCCGATTACGCCATGGTCGTTATCATTGTGCTGCGTGTATGGCAGTTCGGCTCCGCCATGGTGCTGTTCCTTGCCGCATTGAAGGGCGTTTCGGTCGACCTGTACGAAGCCGCCACCATCGACGGTGCTTCCAAGACCCGCCAGTTCTTCTCCATCACCGTGCCGATGATCACCCCCGTTATCTTCTACAACCTCGTTACCCAGATTGCTCAGGCGTTCCAGGAATTCAACGGTCCCTACATTATCTTTAATAATGGCGGCCCCCGCGGTTCCGTCACGCTGGTTTCGCTGCTGGTTTACAACTATGCGTTCAAGAGCAACGAAATGGGTATGGCCTGCGCCATGGCCTGGGTCATGTTCATCATCATCGCCCTGCTCACTGTCATCGCATTTGGCAGCCAGAAGCACTGGGTCTACTATGCTGACTGATTGAAGGAGGAATTGATTTATGGGTATGAAAGCACGCGCCAATGTGGCAACCTTCTTCAAGTATTTTGTTCTGATTTTGATGGGCTTTATCATGGTGTACCCGCTGCTGTGGATGGTGGGCTCCACCTTTAAGACCAACGCCGAGATTTTTACCAGCCTTTCCCCGTTTACCGCGCATCCCACCCTGGATGGCTATTATAACGCTGTGACCAAAACTTACGGCGGCGATATCACCATCTGGCGTGCATTCCTGAACACCTACAGCTACGTTATCCCCAAGGTTGTGTTCACTGTTATTTCTTCTGTCATTGCTGCTTACGGTTTCAGCCGTTTCAAGTTCAAGGGCCGCGATTTCCTGTTCGGCGTTATGATCATGACGCTGTTCCTGCCGCAGGTTGTTCTGAACGTTCCGCAGTACATGATGTACAACAAGTTTGACTGGATCAACAACCCCCTGTACCCCGCCCTGTGGGTGCCGTCCCTGTTTGCTACCGAGACCTACTTCGTCTACCAGCTGGTGCAGTTCATGCGCAGCATCCCGCACGACCTGGACGAAGCCGCCGCCATTGACGGCTGCGGCCCGGTCAAGATCCTGTACAAGATCATCTGCCCCATGCTCAGCCCCTCTCTGGTCGCCTGTGCGCTGTTCCAGTTCATGTGGAGCTGCAACGACTTTATGGGTCCCCTGCTTTACGTTACTACCCCGCGCAAATACCCCATGGCAATCTTTGTTAAGCTGTCTATGGACAGTACCAGTGAAGGCATCCAGTGGAACCGCATCCTTGCCTTGTCCCTGATTTCCATTATCCCGCAGCTGCTGGTTTTCTTTGCCGCTCAGGATTCCTTTATTGACGGCATTGCCGCTGGCAGTGTAAAGGGCTAATCTTCAAGTTTTTTCCAAAACTTTTGATCTTTTTGCGTCCAAACCACTACACAGGCTGCCCCGTACCGCTGCAAAAGGGGTACCGGGCAGCTTTTATTTTGAAAACTCCGGCCACTGGCTTTTCTCGCTTTTGGCCGTTCCTAATATTCAGGATGCAGCCGGAATAAAAAAGCTTTCGGCTTTCCGCTGTATTCCGGCACATGATGGTGCCTTTTCTGCTGATCCCTTTGCATCGCTCTCCCCTGCCCTGCTTATCCGTTAGGGGCAAAACAAAAGCGGCTGCCTGTTGGCAGCCGCCGGGGGTTGTGGTTTTGTGCTGTAACATTTTTGGCCTTATTTTTCCGGTTTGTTTACCCGCTTGAAATATTGGCGGTACTGCTGGGGCGAAAGCCCTGTGGCATCTTTGAACACCCGCCGGAAATGCGCGCTTGTCATAAAGCCTGTCTTTTCCGCCACGCTGGAAATGCTTTCGTTGGTCTTTTCGATCATGTTCTGCGCCGCTTTGATGCGTACGCCGTTGATGTATTCGATCAGGCTCAGGTTGATGGTCTTTTTGAACAGACGGCTGAGGTAATACGGGCTGATGTAAAACTGGTTGGCAATGCTTGTCAGGGTCAGCTTCTCGGCGTAATGCTCCGCAATATAGCCTTGGATCTGGCTGACGATGCGGTTGGTCACCCGGCCGCTGTCGCCCCCCAGCTCATGCTGGTTTTCGCACATCTTTTTCAGCTGCAACAGCAGCGTGGCCAGCAGCATTTTGCGGGTCACAGCGCTTTCGGAGCTGTTTTCGTCCTGCATCTGGATCAGCTGCTGCAGGATGGCGTAGATATAGTTCTGCTGCTTAACCGTGATGTTGCTCAGCAGGTGGTTGTTCTCCTCGCTCATAAAGCTGAACAGGTCAATCTCCGGGAAAGCCCCGCTGATCTCCTGCAGATACTCGCGGCTGAAATTGCACACAATGCGGCTGGTGGGGCCATCCCCTACCGAACCAGTCTTGTGGATCTGGTTTTCCCCAATCAGGATCACATTGCCTGCATTGACGATATAGGCGGAATCCTCAATAAAATAGCGCCGCGCGCCTTCCACTTCATAATACAGTTCATATTTGTGGTGTGTGTGGAAACTTCCCATATCGTAGCTATGCTCGCGGTCGATCATATCGATATAAAAGTCCACATGGGGGGAATAGGTATATTCCTTGACCATCCTGTTCAAACCTCCCGCCACGCCCCGCCCAAGCATTTTTGCCAGTTTTAGGGCAGAACGCGCTTCAATTTTGTTGATTTATTTCATATTAACACATTTCTTGTTGAATTTCAAAACTTTTTTCATTTTTTATGGAGGAAATTATCGTATGAAACTCGCTCTCGTTCGTGCCTGCACCCGCAGCGCCTGTTTTGAGCTGCAAAACAACACCTGCTATACCGCCCCTGCCCCGTTCCGGGTTCAGCTGAACGGCCAGACTGTGCTGGAAGCCTGCTGCACCAACGTGTTCAGCGTGTTCAGCCTGGAACCCGGCAAAACCTACCACCTGGAAGTGCTTGCCACTGATGGCGATACCGGTACACTGGACTTTGCCACCGCGGCGGAAAGCTTTTTTGTAGATGCTTCCCGCTATGGCCTGGTGAATGACGGCGTGACCGACAACACCGCCTTTTTGCAGGCTGCGCTTTCCACCTGCCCGCCGGGCGGCACGGTGTATGTGCCCGCCGGTACTTACCGCACCCAGAGCCTGTTTTTGTGCAGCAACACCACCCTGTACCTGGAAAAAGGCTGCACCCTGCTGGGCGGCACCGACCGCCGCGAATATCCCATCCTGCCCGGTGTGCTGCCCTGCGCCGATGAACAGCACGAAGCCTATCTCGGCGGCTGGGAGGGAAACCCGCTGGACTGCTTTGCCGGTTTGATCAATGTCATCAATGCCGAAAATGTGACCATCACCGGCGAAGGCTGCATCAACGCCAACGCCGACAACGGCGACTGGTACCAGCACATCAAGGTGAAACTTATCGCCTGGCGGCCGCGGCTCTTCTTTACCAGCAAAGCCAAGAACGTGACCCTGCACGGTGTGGAGGTGTGCAACAGCTTCTCCTGGACCATCCACCCCACCTACTCGGACGGGGTGAATATCCTGCAGCTGCAGATCCACAACCGTGCCGACAGCCCCAACACCGACGGCATTGACCCCGAAAGCTGCAAGAATGTGAACATCATCGGTGATTCCATCCATGTTGGCGATGACTGCATCGCCCTCAAGTCCGGCAAACTCTTCCTTGGCACTGTGATGCATACCCCCTGCGAGAATGTGACCATCCGCAACTGCAACCTGAACCGCGGCCATGGCGGCCTGGTTATTGGCAGCGAGATGAGCGGCGGCGTGAAAGATATGGTGGTGACCCAGTGCCTGATGGACCACACCGACCGCGGTCTGCGCGTCAAGACCCGCCGGGGCCGCGGCAACACTGCCGTCATTGACGGGCTGGTGTTCCGCAACGTGGAGATGCGGGGCGTCAAGGCACCCTTTGTCATCAATATGTTCTACTTCTGCGACCCGGACGGCCACGGCCCCTATGTGCAGTGCCGCGAGCCGCTGCCGGTGGACGAGTACACCCCCAAGCTGGGCAGCCTGACCATGGAGAACATCGTGGCTACCGATGCCCAGTTCGCGGGCTGCTACTTTGATGGCCTGCCGGAGCAGCCCATCGAGCGAGTGACCATGCGGGATGTGAGCATCACCTTTGACCCCAACGCCAAGGAGGGACAGGCGGCCATGGCCGACAACCGTCCGCTGGTGAAAAAGCTGGCCATCTATGCCGAGAACGTCAAGGAGATCGACCTGCACAACGTGAAGATCGAGGGCTACGAGGGCGAGCGGCTGCACTTTGCCAACGTAGGACATTTTGAGGAGGACTGACCCATGACCCATGAAGAGATCCTGTCCATGCTGGGCGACTATGTGGACTACCTGATCGCCAATTCCAGCGCCGAGGCACCGATGTGGAACATCGAGAAGGTGCGCAGCGGCAAGCCCAACAAGTGGAACTACATCGACGGCTGCATGATCACCGCCT
>ERZ857840.3106-NODE-3106-length-14580-cov-3.656041_pt1 | contig 14580 bp, 10 predicted proteins | sample MGYA00519760_ERZ857840 | MGnify/ENA primary metagenome ERZ857840 (study PRJEB31778, sample SAMEA3449371) | human gut metagenome | biome: human gut; feature: human-associated habitat; material: faeces | place: United Kingdom | collected 2010/2012 ... | reverse complement strand
TGCCTCCCGCGTTGCGTATTGTCATCTATCGCCGCTTCATGATGCGCATCGCTGAGCGCATTGCACGCCATGAGGGCGCAAAAGCGCTGGTCACGGGCGAGAGCTTGGGCCAGGTTGCGTCGCAGACACTCGATAACCTTGCCGCGACGAGCGATTCGGTGAAGATGCAGATCTTCCGTCCGCTTATCGGCTGCGACAAGCTCGAGATTATCGAAGACGCCAAAAAGCTCGGCACGTTCGAGATTTCGAGTCAAGATGCGCCCGACTGCTGCACGCTGTTTATGCCGCGCGCGCCCGAGACGCACGCGAAGCTGCGCGATGTATATGACGCGGAAGCCGATTTGCCTTTCGACGAGTGGTCCGATGAAATCATGGACGTGCTCGAGGTGCACGATTACCGTTGCCCCCAATCGTATTTCGGCAAGAAGGCGAAGGAAAACTAGCTCGCCACATTCGGGACGATGCGTTTTGCCCGATGGGCAATAACGAAACGGCACCAAATATAAATACCCTGCAGAATTGGCCCTTGCGTCCATTTTAATTGAACACAGTGTTGTATTTTAATTAACGCATTGTTCAACTAACCATGAATGAATTGGATCGCAAGGGCCCTATGACTGAAATGACTGCGGCGCAAAGCCGGAATTTGCATGTTGGAATCGATATCGGATCGACTACGGTGAAGGCCGTCGTGCTCGATGCCGATACGAACGAAGAGCTTTTTGGCGTGTATCGTCGCCATGGCTCTCAGCAGATTCAAGCAACGTTGCGGGTGCTTGATGAAATCGTTGCGCGCTTTCCCCTCGCCCATATTCGCTGCGCTTTGTGCGGATCGGGCTCGGAGGACATCGCGCGCGGCATCGGCGCCCCTTTCATTCAAGAGGTTGTTGCGGGCGCTACGGCGGTTCGCGCGCTGTATCCGCAGGCGAATTGCACTATCGAGCTTGGCGGGCAAGACGCGAAGATGATTTTCTTCCGCCACGATGAATCTGGTGTGCAGGAGCTCGGCGACATGCGCATGAATGGCAGCTGCGCAGGCGGCACGGGCGCGTTTATCGACGAGGTCGCCGAGGTTTTAAGTATTCCCGTCGAGCAATTCAACGAATACGCCGAGGCGGGCACGCGCACCTATGACATTTCGGGTCGATGCGGCGTGTATGCCAAAACCGATATTCAGCCGCTTCTAAACAATGGCGTCTCAAAGTGCGATTTGGCGCTTTCAACATTTCATGCCATTGCCAAACAAACACTTGGCGGTTTGGCTCAGGGGCTCGATGTGAGGGCGCCTATTGTGTTCATGGGCGGGCCGCTCACGTTCAATCCTCGTCTCATCGGCGTCTTTAAGGAGCGCTTGGGCCTTTCAGACGACCAGGCTCTCATTCCCGATCATCCTGAAACCATGGTCGCGCGAGGCGCGGCGCTCTCGCTTTCCGACTTGTTTGCCGCAGAAGACGCGAGCCTTTGCATCGAGCATGCTCGCGTCGCGCTTTCTGAGCTCGAAAGTTCATTTGAGGCGCAGCCTACCGATGCGCCGCTTTTCGCGAATGCGGAAGAGAAGGCCGATTTCGAAGCGCGCCATGGAAAGCTTGCGGAATGCGGCGGCGTTGCTCGTGCGCGTGAACTCTGCGACTCGAATCGCTCGCTGCGCGTGTGGCTCGGCATTGATTCGGGCAGTACTACGACCAAGCTTGCCCTTGTCGCAGACGACGGTGAGGTCATTGACAGTTTTTACGCGTCCAACGAAGGCGAGCCGCTCGCTATTGCCCGCGATGCCCTTATCGCTTTGCGCGATCGATACGCTTCGGCGGGCATTCGGCTCGATATCGCGGGTGTGGGCGTGACTGGCTACGGAGAAGATTTGTTCGCGAGCGCATTTTCGGCCGATTGCCATACGGTCGAGACGGTCGCCCATGCGCGTGCCGCGCGCGCGTTCGTTCCCGATGCGAGCTTCATTCTCGACATTGGCGGTCAGGATATGAAGGCCATGTGGGTCGAAGACGGCATCGTGCGCGACATCGTGGTGAACGAGGCCTGCTCGAGCGGCTGTGGGTCGTTTCTCGAGAACTTCGCGCAATCGCTCGGCATTCAAACGAGCGATATTGCGCAGGCGGCATTTCGAAGCGAGCGTCCCGCGCATTTGGGCAGCCGCTGCACCGTGTTTATGAACAGCTCTATTGTGAGCGAGCAAAAAAATGGGCGTACCCCCGACGATATCATGGCGGGCTTGTGCCGATCGATTATTGAAAACGTGTTCACGAAGGTCATTCGCGTTTCAAACCTCGACTCGCTTGGTGATCGCATTGTGGTGCAGGGCGGCACGTTCGCCAACGACGCCGTGCTGCGCGCGCTTGAGGTGTATGTGGGGCGCAATGTGGTGCGCGCGCCGTACCCGGGTCTTATGGGTGCAATTGGCTGTGCGCTTATCGCACACGATCGCAGCACGGGGGAGAAAAGCTCGTTTATTGGGCTTGACGCCCTTGACGGTTTCGCGTTCACGACGCAGGCCAACGTTCCCTGTGACAAGTGCGCGAATCGGTGTGCGCGCACGGTGGTGTCGTTTTCTGACGGTCGCGCGTTTGTGACGGGGAATCGATGCGCGCGCGGGGAGATATCCGCGCCAGCATTTGAATCGCATGCTGCAGGGGCGGTATGCAAGAGGGTTGCCACGCCGGTGAACCTGTTTGCGGTACGCCAGCGCCTTCTGTTTAAAGAATGGCCCACGCGCCCGCTGTGCACGAAACGCCATATAACCGTGGGCCTGCCTCGCGTGCTGGCCCTGTGGGACACTGCGCCGTTTTGGACGACGCTTTTGCGCGCGCTGGGCTTCGATGTGGAGCTTTCGAGCTTGAGCACGCAGAAAATGTACGAAGACGGTTTGCCTTCGGTCACGTCTGACACGGTATGCTTCCCGGCGAAGGTCGTGCATGGACATGTGCGCCAGCTCGCTCGCATGAGGGCCGATCGCATCTTCATGCCCATCATCACGACGGTGCCAACCGAGAATCGTGCCGAAACGAGCGTCTCGATGTGCGCCGTGGTGAAGGGCTACCCCATGGTGGTCAAGAGCAGCGACGACCCGGCGCGCACGTGGGATGTGCCGTTCGACACGCCGCTGTTCCATTGGTTTTCAGCGGCCGATCGCGATCGCCAATTGTGCGCGTATCTGCGCGAGACATTCGGAATCGACGAAGATATGGCGCGCGAGGCAATTCGCATGGCAGATGATGCCCAGAAGAGCTTCAAGCGCGAGCTTGTCGAGCGGGGCGCCGCCGCTCTCGATGCCGCTCGCGAGGCGGGCACCTATGCGGTTGTGCTTGCGAGTCGACCCTACCACAACGATCCGCTCGTGAATCATCGCCTTCCTGAGCTGTTCTGTAAATTGGGCATTTCGGTTTTACCGCCCGATGCGGTGCCGCATATCGAGGACGTCGATTTGTCGGCGAGTTTGATTGATGTGGTGAACAACTTCCATGCCCGTATGCTTGCGAGCGCCGTGATCGCCGCCGAAAGCCCGAATTTGGAATATGTTCAGCTCGTAAGCTTCGGTTGCGGGCACGATGCCTACCTCAGCGACGAAATCGTGCGCCTCATGCGCGAGCGCTCGGGAGGCACGAAAACGCCGCTTATATTGAAAACCGACGAAAGCGACGCCTCGGGGCCGTTGCGCATTCGCGTGCGCTCGTTCGTCGAGACCGTTGATGCTCGCCGCGAGCGCGCGTCGGCCCCTGCGACGCCGCATGAGCTGCCCGACCCATACCCGCGGAAGTTCACGCGTGCCGATCGACGCGAGAAAGTCATTCTGGTGCCGAACACATCGCACGCGTTCTGCAGGCTCATGAGCTCGGTGTTTTGCAAGCAGGGCGTGCGCGCCGTTCCTCTCGATTTGGGCCGCGAACGTGCTATCGAGCTTGGCAAGCGATACGTGCACAACGACATATGTTTCCCGGCCCAAATCGTAATCGGTGAAGCGCTCGCCGCGCTCGAAAGCGGTCAATACGACGATGCCGATGTCGCTATTGGCACGGGAAAATACATCGGCGATTGCCGCCTTACCCACTATGCGGCGCTGTTGCGCAAAGCGCTCGACGATGCGGGGTATGAGCATGTCCCCATTATCACGAACGACGATGTTGATGCGCATAATATCCATCCAGGCTTTCGCATGAATCTCGCGAGCGCGATTCGCATCGCCATGGGCCTGCCCATGATTGACGCGCTCGAGGCGCTCTTGCGCCGCATTCGCCCCTACGAGCTTGAGCCAGGCGCTGCCGATGCGGCATTCGGGGCGGGCATCGACGCGATTATGGAAGGCATCGAGCGTCATGGCGTTGCTGGCGCGAAGCGTGGGTTCAAACATGCGATTTCGCTTATGAACAACGTGGAGTACGACCGAAGCAACCCGCGCCCGACGGTGCTCATCGTGGGCGAATACCTGCTCAACTTCCATCCTGGCGCTAATCGCGACATTGAGGCGTATCTTGAACGGAACGGCTTCGAGATTATCGAGGCGCGCATGACCGACGTGATTCGCAAAACGTATTTCTACCAAGATGCCCAGTCTCGTGAATTCCATGTGACCAGGCCCGCTGCGAGCGTTGCCTTCAATCGCGTGGCAAACGCGCTTTTCGAGCATGCGCATGATGTGTGCGACCGCATTGGCAAAGCGCACCCGCTCTATGAGCCGCCATGCCGCATGGGCGATCTCGTGCAAGCGAGCGACCCAATCATCCATCACACCTTCGACGCCGGGGAAGGCGTGCTCATCGCCGCCGAGATTTTGCATCAGGCGCAGCATGGCTGCAATTCTTTCGTCATCTTGCAGCCGTTTGGCTGCCTTCCCAACCACGTCGTGGGGCGCGGTATCGTCAAGCAGCTCAAGGAGCGCTATCCTCATGCGAATATTTTGCCGCTCGATTACGACCCCGATGTGAGCTTCGCCAATATCGAGAACAGGCTGCAAATGCTTGTGATGAGCGCTCGCGCTGGCCAGGCGGCGCATGGCGACTGCTCGAAGGAGGCATGTCGTGGCTAGGCCGAAAAAAGACACCGAACTATGCGCGGAACGACGCATTCTCGATGCGTTTTGGCATGTGCTCGAATCTACGCCGCTGCGTTGCGTTTCCGTTCGAACCGTCGCTCAGACGGCCGAAGTGAACCGCGGCACGTTCTATTACCACTTCAAAAGCGTCGACGCCCTTGTCGACAGGGCGATAGAAAGCGAGCTGCTCGAACGGCATTCCATCGTGCATGAAGTGCTGCTTATGACAACGGGCGAAATCGATCGCATGCCGCTCGATAGCATGCAAAGGCATATCGAACGTACCGTGTTGCTTGTGCGCCAGGGCGGCGGCGAGCATGTGATGAACGTGGTGTTCGACATATTCAGGAATATTTGGCGCGCCGTGCTCTGCCCCAATGGCGAGACGCTGAGCCCTCAGGTCGAGATGCTTATTCGCTATAACGCGCATGGCATTTTGGGGCTGTATTCCTCGTTGGCGCAAAGTGAAGACGGGTTCCCATCGGAAGAGGCGCTGGAGTTTCAGAAATGGAATGCCCGGCGAACGCTTGGAGATATGTGCGCATTGCAGGGAATGGAGCAAGGCGTTGTGCTCGATAGGCTTCTGGCGGCGTTGAGCATGGAGGGGCGCGTTGCGGGCGGGCACGGGCCGAAATCGGAGCGTGCTACCCAACGTGGATAAAGGCACCGATGAATTGCGCGGGTAGGCGTCGCGATGGGTTCTGCAGGCGGGTTCGATGGGTCTTGCGGGCAGGCATAGATTCACGGGTGGGCGTCGATGGGTCTCGGGGCGCTTCAACCGTTTTCGTTCGCGCATTTCGACATGGATCAGGGACGTTTAGCCACGAAGGGTCGCGAGCTGCGGATATATCGACATGGTCTCGAACTTCGCTTGCATGGCGCCATCGCCGTAATGCTGCGCGAAGAATTGCTGGAGGGCACCTTCGGGCTCAAGGCCGTTCAGGCGATACATCCAACAGTCGAGGGCGAGCATAGTTGTGGCAGCATCGGCGAGAAAGAAAATAAGCAGCGCCCAGGCAAGGGGTTCGCGCCAGGCGCGCGGTACCGTTTTCGAGGCTTCTTTCAGCACGGGGGCGGCGAGTTTTACCCACGCAAGGCCCGCAAGTCCCCATACGAGCGCGATTCCCAGGCATGTCTTTCCGCCTATATTGAAGGGTTGGTCGATATAGCTCCAGGCCACAATGCCGAAAGCGCTTTCCCAAAACCACGCGGCGAAATATTCGAACGCCGCGCCGAATGCGGCCGACACCGCATAGATGACAAGCGGCGAGGCGTTTTCAAAGCGATGCAGCGCAAGCGTGATGAGCACGCCGCCTACGCCGTAGATTGGCGAGAACGGCCCCCAAATGAAGCCGACGCGGCTTTCCCAACGGCCATCGACGAAATAGCTCACGACGGTTTCGAGGATGAGCCCCAAGATGCTGCACACCGTGAAAACGAATACGAGGTAATACAAAGTAAGGGGCTCGCGCGCCCCTTTTTCGTGTGCTGGTATGGCCGTTGTCGATAATTGCATTGGCTTATTATCCCGCGCGTTTCTCTGGTGAGCGGAAAATGTTGGCTCCGTTGCCGAATTGCTACTTGCACAAGCGCGTGTTCGCGGGGCGTTGCGGTGCGAATCAACGCTCGGAAGCGGGGGAACGGCATGGGCTCTGAGGGGGAACTGCGGGGGTTTGCGCGGAAAATGCCGCGGTTTCGCACGGAAATGCACAGGGGTTTCGCGTGTTTCGCGCAGGGAAGCGGGAGGAAAACGGCGGGAGTCGGACGGCAGTTGGGCAAGGAACCGACAAGGTTTGCATGCCATGCTTGTTTGCATGGTTCTTCTTCGTCATAAGGGGCGGCTATGCGCAGCGAAATACCTTTTTCGGGCGGTCGGGGCGGTGGCAGCGTGCGTCGTGCGATCAATCGCCTCATGCCAAGCGCTCCAGCGAAAATCGGCGTCGTGGCGCTCGTGGTTCTTGTTGTTGCGGGGGTTGGATGGGCGGCGTTTTCCAGCATGCGTGCTCCGGCGTTTGAAGTGCATGCCGACGAAGCCGCCGCGCCGAGCTCGTCCGAGCCTGAAGCGGTTGAAGTAAAGGCCCAGGTGTATGTGTACGTGACGGGCGCGGTGGCAAACCCTGGAGTGTATTCGTTGGATGAGGGTTTGCGCGTGTGTGATGCTGTTGAAGCGGCGGGCGGGCTTACCGAAGACGCCGACGCCTCAACGGTAAATCTGGCGCGGGTGCTTTCCGACGGCGAGCATATCGCCCTGCCCACGAAGGCTGAAGTTGAAACGGCTTTGGCGCAGGGGTCCGCGGGCGGAGCGGCGGCGTCATCGCTCGTGAATATCAATACCGCCGATGCATCGGCGCTCGAAACGCTTTCCGGCGTGGGTTCCGCGACGGCCCAGGCGATTATTTCCGATCGCGAGCAAAACGGTCCGTTTTCAACCATCGAAGACCTTATGCGCGTCGATGGCATCGGCGAGAAGAAGTTCGCGAAGCTCAAAGATTCAATTTGCGTATGAAACGGGCTATGTTGCATGGCGTGAAGGCCTTGGGGCGCGTTGGGCGAGCAAGCGATACCGCCAATGCCGCCTTGCTCGGGGAGGGCTTGGTGGAAGGCCCAACCGATCGAGCGACTCCTCGATTTCCGCGGCGCCCATCTTTGCCCGTTTCGCTTGTTGTTGCGGTTATCGCTTGGGTATCGCTTGCGGCGTGGCAGGCGCTTGCGATTGCGGGCGGCTACGTAACGCGTGATGTGCCACGGGGCCTTAAGTCGGGGGAATATGTGCTTGAGGTGGTGGAAGACGCCAAACTCGGTTCGTACGGCTATTCCATGCATGCGCGCGTGCTTGACGCGAACGGCGTTGCCCGCGACGTGCTGGCGACATATGGCGACGCCGATATAGAAGGCGACGCGCGCCTGTTCGCTCGGCAACGAGTTGTGGCGAGCGTGTCGTTTTCTGAATTTTCCGAAGCATCGTTTTCTCGATATGCCTCAAAGGGGCTTTGTGCGCGTGCGAAATTAACGCAGGCCACGATTGTTGACGGCGCGGGCCCTATCTCGTTTGTTGTATCGGCGCGCTGTTTCGCCCGCGACGTGTTTGACGAGTTTGAAGGGCGCGGGGCGGCGCTCGTGAGGGCGATTGTGATAGGCGATAGAAGCAAGCTTGAAGAGGGCGGCCTGTACGACGATGTGAAAACGGTAGGCTTGGCGCATATGGTTGCTGTTTCGGGGGCGCATCTTTCGGTAGTCGCAGCACTTGCGGGCGCCTTGCTTGCACGAGCACGCATGCCGCGCGTGGCGCTTTCAATTGCGTTGTGCCTGTGCAGCGTTTACGGGATTCTCGGCACCCGTCATTCGCGCGGCGCTCATGGCGGCTGTGGTGGTGGGCGCGATTTGGGGCGCTCGCCGTTCGTCGTCGCTTGCGGCGCTCGGGGTATGCGTATGCGTTTTGCTTGCTGTGCATCCAGCGAATGCGCTGTCGTTGTCATTTTTCCTTTCAGCTGCATCGACTTTGGGAATCGTGGCGCTTGCGCCCCTCATGCAGGGGTGGTTTGAAGTTGCATTTGGGCGGCGGGCAGAAACGCTGTGCCAGACGTGTGCGCTTACGACAGCGGCGAATATTCCCATCGCGCCCGTTACGGCATGCGTCTTTTCACGCGTGCCGCTCATGTCGCCTTTGGCGAATATGATTGCGGCGCCCCTGTTCACGGTTTTCATTGCAGGCGGTCTTGTTGGGCTGGGGCTTACCGCTTTGTATGCGCCGGCGGGAAAGGCGATTCTTACGGCGATTATCACCTTGGCCCAGGCGTTGTCCGCCTTCTTGGCGGCGCTTGCGCGCGTTCCCTTCGCGTCTCTTCCATGTTCGGCCGACATGTGGGTCGTTGTCGTCCTTTCCGCGTTGGCGTTTGTGGGCCTGTGGGTCATATGGCCCCGTCCAACGCGAGCGCGTGCAGTGGGGGTTGCGGCCGCTACGGCGCTTGTGGTGGTGGCGTGCGTCGTGGTGGCTCCATTGCTCGAGCCCGACGAAATCGTCGCGCTCGATGTGGGGCAGGGCGATGCGATTCTGGTGAAAAGCGAAGGGGCTTCGCTTTTGGTTGACACGGGCAATCAGGATGCAATGCTCGCGGCGGCGCTCGCTCGAACGCATACGCCGCATCTTTCAGGCGTCGCGATTAGCCACCACGACGACGACCACTGCGCTTCGCTTGACTCTCTCGCGTCCACCATTGCCGGGTCGTGCGTGTACGTCGCGCGAGAAACGTATGCGTGTCCATGCGATGGTTGCGCCGATTTGCTCGCGCAAGCGCGCAGCATTTCGGGGCGCAAGGCTGTGGGGCTTGACGTGGGTGATGAGATACGCGTGGGAAGGTTTACGTGCCGCGTAGTGTGGCCCTGGGCTTTTTCGGATGCGGGTGGCAATGCCGACAGCCTGTGTTTGCTTGTGAGCTACGAAAGCGAGGCGGGGCCGCTTACCGCACTGCTCACGGGCGATGCCGAGGCCGAACAGATTGAGAAAATGGTCCAAAGCGGCGGCACGGGCTCTTCAGGGGCAGCGGCCGTGAATGTGCTGAAGGCGGGCCACCATGGCAGCAAGGCTGGAATGACGCCAAAGCTCGCCCAGGGGCTTTCGGCAAACATCGCCCTTGTGAGCTGCGGAGCGAATAATCGTTACGGGCATCCAGCCCAAGCGACGATCGACGCTCTTGAGGCTGCTGGGACGCACGTCTTTCGAACCGATGAGCTGGGCGATATCGCCTGCGTGTTTTCCCGAGAGGGAATTGAGGTGCGGCCTCAGTATGCGAGCGGGGTTGCCTTAGAATAAGCAGTCGGAAAAGATGGAAGATCGAGGAGTCAGAAGGCTATGGCCGAAGTGAACTTGCTGCCGGCGTATTTGATTAACGGCGAAGACCAGCTTAAGCGCGAAACCGTGCTTAAGCGCTTGCGTTCGCGCCTGGAAGCGATGGGCGACCTCGATTTCAACTGCGATACGTTCGACGGCAAAGATGCATTGGGCGGCGATATTGTGGCTGCGTGCAACACCATGCCCTTCGGCATCGACAAACGCCTCGTTATCGTGCGAAATGCCGACGATTTGAAGAAAGCCGATTCTGAAGCGCTCGTCGCGTATCTCGCATCGCCAGCCGATTTCACGGTGCTGGCGCTGCTTGCGAATAAGCTTGCGAAAAACACGCGCCTCTATAAGGCTGCGGCGGCGGTTGGCCCTAAGGCGGTCATCGATTGCGCGCCGCGCAAGGCGTACGAATTGCCGTCCCAGGTGCGCGCCATGGCGACATCGCATGGCATCGCCATGACCGATTCGGCCGCGAAGCTTTTGGTCGAGCTTGTGGGCGAAGACACGGTACATCTCGATGCCGAGTTGAAGAAAATCGCGCTCGCTCACTCGGGCACTCAGCCCGTTGCGCCCGAAGAGGTGTCGGCGCTTGTCACGCGCACTTCGCAGGCGAAGTCGTGGGATTTCACCACGCCATTCACGCAGCGAAATGTTGCCGAATGCGTACGCGTGCGCGCGAAGCTCGGCGATACCTCGGCGTATGCGCTTATCGGCTTTTGCGTGAGTTCGTTGCGCGAAATGCTCACGTGCCATGCGCTTGCGGCTCGCGGGCAAAGCGGCCCTGGGCCTTTGGCGAAGCAGCTGAAGATGCCCGATTGGAAAGCGAAGAAGGTGGCGGCTATGGTCTGCTGCGGAGCTTCGCGCAGCCCTTTCAAGTGCCCGTGATTGCGAACGCGCGATGAAGAGCGGCGCCGATGCCGAGGGCGTGTTCTTCGATTGGGCCATTTCGACCTGCGCGAAGAAGTAGGCCGGTATCGCGTGAAATCAAGGGGCCGTCTCGCTCTGTGGCCTTGGATACCTGCTAAATGCTCGTAGCGTTTAGCAGGTGGATTGCCGCGCTTGCCGGTCGAAGGGCTTCGCTTTCACATAGGGCCTCGTCGTGCTGCAAGCTCCTCTTCTAGACACCTGTTAAACGCTGCGAGCATTCAACATATTCAACAGGTGCGTCGGCATGCGGTTCGGCGAAGGTCTATTCCTCGCTGCTTTCGTCGTTGTTGTAGGCTTTGATGCGGCGTTCGAGGGCCGCTTTCAAATCGTCAATGCCTGAGCCGTTGGCCGAAGAGATGGGGATGATTTCCACCTCATCGCGCGAGAAGCCCAGCTGGCGGCGCAGCGCGGCAATTGACTGTGCGCACTTGTTCTTCGAAAGTTTGTCGGCTTTCGTGCATACAATCATGAACGGCAGTTCAGCGGCAATCAAGAACTCGATCATATTCACGTCGAGCGCAGTTGCGGGGTGGCGAATGTCGATGAGCGAGACCACGCAGCAAAATTCGCGGTCTTGGTTGTAATAGCCTTCAATCATTTCGCGCCATCGGGCTTTTTCAGACTTCGAAACTTGCGCGAAGCCATAGCCCGGCAAATCGACGAAGTCGGCCCATTCGGCCTCGAAGAAATTGATGGTCGACGTTTTGCCCGGCGTGGCTGAAACCTTCGCAAGCTTTTTGCGATTGAACAGTTTGTTCATAAGCGACGACTTGCCAACGTTTGAGCGGCCGACGAAAGAAACTTCGGCGCGCTTTGAAGGGGGCAACTGCTTAGAAGTGCCATAGGCTGCGGTGAATTTCACGTTGTGGTAGTTCATCGTTTTAGACATGCGATCTCCTTGTTGGTAACGCCGCCCATACTACCGTATGAAGCCGCGTTTTTCGCACGGTTGCGCTTTTTCGCCCACATTCGGCATAAATTCTTTGACGTGGGCTTGACGAGCGCTTATAGTTTCACATTGCCTTGTTGCATGGGCCAGGCCGCAGTCCACCGGTCGAAGCGCCGCTTACAGGTTTCCAGCACACGTGAAACCGGCGCGGGTTGCCATGCAAAGGGTAGCGAAGCGGTAAATTCGCACGTCGAAGCAACTGAGTGCTGAAGATGCATCGATTCGCTGGTACGGGACCATTTCTAATTAACCGGAGGAAACAGTGGCTAACATCAAATCTCAGAAGAAGCGCATCATCACTGCCGAGAAGGCTCGCAAGCGCAACCAGGCTGTCAAAAGCGAGCTGAAGACCGCCGTTCGCGCGGTCCGCGAGGCTGTCGCTGCCGGCAACGGCGTTGAGGCTTACACCAAGGCTCAGCATGCTTGCCGTCTGCTCGACAAGGCTGCTTCCAAGGGCATCATCCACAAGAACCAGGCTTCCAACCGCAAGTCTGGCGTCATGGCTCTCGCCAACACCGTGGTGACTGCGGAAGACATCGCTGCTGCGCCGAAGCGCGAGAAGAAGGTTGCTGCCCCCAAGGGTGGCACCAAGAAGGCCGCCGCTAAGGCTGCCAAGAAGGAAGCTTACAAGGCTGCCGACGCCGAGAAGGCAAAGCGCCGCGAGGCTACCCTGAAGGCCGAGAAGAAGGCTCACGACGCTAAGGCCAAGGCCGAGGCTGAAGCCGCTGCCGCCGAGGCCACCGAGGAGTAAATCCTCGACAATCAACGCCGGGCCACAGCGCGGCGTTACGTTACTGAAAAGGGCCCGCGGAAGTGGGCCCTTTCCGCTATAGAGACCAGGAGCGCTGCAACTATATGAGCACCGATCCCAAGTTCATTCGCAATTTCAGCATCATCGCCCATATCGACCATGGCAAGTCGACGCTTTCCGACCGCATTCTCGAGCTTACTGGCACGGTATCCCAGCGCGACATGGAAGAGCAGCTGCTCGATACCATGGATATCGAGCGCGAGCGTGGTATCACCATCAAAAGCCAGGCCGTGCGCGTCGCCTATACCGCCGACGATGGCCAGGAGTACCAGTTCAACCTTATTGACACTCCGGGCCACGTCGACTTCACCTATGAAGTGAGCCGAAGCCTTGCGGCGTGCGAAGGCGCGGTGCTCGTGGTGGACGCCACGCAGGGCGTTGAGGCTCAAACGGTCGCCAATGCCATGATGGCCATGAACGCTGACCTCGAGATTATTCCACTCATCAACAAAATCGACCTTCCCTCGGCCGAGCCCGAGCGCGTGAAGGGCGAGATTGAAGATGGCCTGGCAATCGTTGCCGATGACGCGATTTTGGCGAGCGGCAAAACGGGCGTCGGCGTGAAAGACCTGCTCGAGGCTGTAGTGCACCTTATTCCGTCGCCCGAAGGCAACGCCGATGGCCCGCTGCGCGCGCTTATCTTCGACTCGTATTTCGATCCGTATCGCGGCGTGGTCGCGCTGGTTCGCGTGGTCGACGGCTCCATCAAGAAGGGCGACGAGGTGCGTCTCGTGAACGCCGGCACCGAGATTCTTGTTGAAGAAGTTGGTGCGCGCCATCCCAAAGAGGTTGCGCTTCCAAACCTTTCGGTAGGCGAAGTCGGGTACCTGGTCACGGGCCTGAAAGACGTATCCCAGGTTCGCGTGGGCGATACCATCACCTCGAGGGTCGGCGGCGTGACCGAACCCTTGCCGGGCTATCGCGAGGCGAAGCCCATGGTATACACGGGCTTGTTCCCCATCGAAAGCGACCAGTTCGAGGCACTCAAAGAGGCCCTTGAGAAGCTGTCGCTGAACGACCCCGCCCTTGAATGGGAGATGGAGAACAGCCACGCGTTGGGCTTCGGCTTCCGCGTGGGATTCTTGGGCCTTCTGCATATGGAAGTCATCAAGGAGCGCCTCGAGCGAGAATTCGGCCTTGACCTTATCGCTACCGCGCCGAGCGTTGAATACCACGTGTACAAGACCAATAAAGAAATGGTGAGCGTGCATTCGCCGCAAGATATGCCCGACCCTTCGGAAATCGACCACATCGAAGAGCCGTATCTGCGTGCGACGATCATGATTCCACCCGATTACGTGGGCGCGGTTATGGAGCTTACCGTGGCGCACCGCGGCACGTTCAAGACCATGAACTACATTTCGCCCACGACGGTGGAACAGATTTGGGAGATTCCCTCGAGTGAGCTCATTCTCGACTATTTCGATCAGCTGAAGAGTCGCACGAAGGGCTACGCAAGCCTCGACTACGAGTTCGACGAATACAAGCCGGGCTCTTTGCAGAAACTCGACATTCTGCTTTCCGGCAAGCCGATCGATGCCCTGTCGTTCATCGTGCACAAAGACAAGGCGTACGACCGCGGACGCGTGCTGTGCGAAAAGTTGAAAGACATCATTCCGCAGCAGATGTTCGAGGTGCCTATCCAGGCGGCCGTCGGCGGCCGCGTGCTTGCCCGTCAAACGGTACGCGCGAAGCGCAAAGACGTTTTGGCGAAGTGCTACGGCGGTGACATCACCCGTAAAAAGAAGCTGCTGGAAAAACAGAAGGAAGGCAAGAAGCGCATGCGCCAGCTGGGCACGGTAGAAGTACCGCAGGAGGCGTTTATGGCGGTTCTGAAGCTTGATGAATAAACCGGTTTCGCTGTATATCCACATTCCGTTTTGCAAAAGCAAGTGCCCGTATTGCGATTTCTACTCCGCGCGGCCGGAAGAAGACGACGTATTTGACCGCTATTTAGCGGCGCTGTGTGCGCGGCTTGCAGTGTACGGTGAAAAATACGGCGAACGACTGCTGCA
>ERZ857840.3090-NODE-3090-length-14638-cov-3.237468_pt1 | contig 14638 bp, 9 predicted proteins | sample MGYA00519760_ERZ857840 | MGnify/ENA primary metagenome ERZ857840 (study PRJEB31778, sample SAMEA3449371) | human gut metagenome | biome: human gut; feature: human-associated habitat; material: faeces | place: United Kingdom | collected 2010/2012 ... | reverse complement strand
GCGCAGTGCTGTCAGCTCGCGGTCTACGCCCGTTTCGGTCAATGTGCCGGTGGCGACAAGCTCGTCCAGGCGGCTAAGGAACGTTACCATCGCCGCGCCGTCGCGTTCCATGGCGCGGCGGAAGCCCGATATTTCGGCGGCGTTCTTCACGGCTTTCAGTTTTTCGGGTATCGAGGGCGCAATGACGCAGCCGTTGCATGCGGCAGCGGTTTGCAGTGTACTGTTGCACTTGTCGCTCAGCAGCACGGGCGCTGCCTTGTTGGCGGCAAGGGCCGCGGCTGCGGTTCCGTAGGGCTTCACGGCCACTCCCGCGTCGGCCAAGTGTTGCCGCACTGTGTGCGACAGCTTGGTGTCGTCTGCAAAGAGCGTGCTCCCGCCCGGGGCGAGCAGCAGATAGGACACGAACACGGGGTTGCAGGGCACGTCGCTGCCGCGCAGGTTGAGCGTCCAGGCTATGTCGTCGAGCGCGCTCACGAACACCGACCTGCAGCCCTTTTTGGCGGCTTCGGCGAGTATGCGTTCTATCTTCGAGGCGGCCGTTTCGCCCGCGTATTCCGAGGGGTGCACCGTAACGGGGTTGTCCGGCAAGGCGGGGCGGTCGGGGTAGATTTCGGCAAAGGGGTCGTGCGTCAGGTCGAGCGTTATGCCTTTCGGCATGAGCACGGCGGCCAACTCGTCGCAGAATGCCTGCGTCACCACCGTGCCGTCCACGCCTGCTGTGCCGCCGCTTTCGAGCGTTGCGGCGAGCCATTCGCCTATGCCGGGTGTGCCGTCCGTTCCCTGCTTCATCAGTTCGTAGGGTGTGCCTTCGAGGGCCGAGGCGGCGGCTATGAAGTAGCGCGAGTCGGTCCACAGGGCGGCTTTGTTGAGTGTGACAACGGCTGTTCCGGCCGAGCCGTCGAAGCCTGTTATCCATGCGCGCGTCTGCCAGTGTTGCGGCGTGTATTCGCTCATGTGCGGGTCGGTTGTCGGGATTATGAACGCCGACAGCCCGCGCTCCTGCATGTATGCGCGCAGTTTCGCCACGCGCGAGTTTATGTTTTCGTTGTGCATTGCTGTGTGGTTTTGTTTGTTTTTTTGCGAAGATATGTTTTTATTGTGTAATGCACTTTGCATTCGGGCGGGAAAAAACAGGCTTGCCGGTACGCGTTTGCCGCGCAGGAATCCGTTTTAGCACGAAAATGCAAGGCGTGTTTTGCAGAAAAATAAATTATTTTGTAGAATTTTGTCGAAAAACACTCCTGTTTCAAATTATTTTGCTTTATTTGCATTACAAAATCAGAGTTGCAGTGATGCAATGCATTTCCGGAAGTTGCAGCAAGCGCATTTCCGACGACAATATCGGCATGAAAAATGTTTGATACAGTAAAATAGAAGCAATGTTCACTAATCTTACCAATGAATCAGTACCAAAATGAAAACGACCTCCTAAGGGGCGGCTTCGGCTGCATTCACATGTTGCCGGTTTTCGGCTTGCGATGAAAAAGCCGCCCCAGGAGGAGTACCTTGATTGATTTGTCGTGCGTGGCACGCCCGGTGGTAAATGTCCGGCGTGCCTGTTTTTTTGCGTGTCGCTTTTTGTCTGAAATATTTCTCATTGAAAATCATAGCAGTTAGGGGTGGTAAAAAATATGTCCGACCTATTTTGAAATAGGTCGGACATATTTTAAAATTCCTGCCTTGTATTTTTTCTTTGCTCCGAGAGGGGGTAAAACGTCCCGCAGACGGGTACGCTTTTTTCCGATATTTATACAGTGATAATCTATAAATATTCATAACAATAAACCCCGCTTTCGGGCGGGGCTTACATTGGTCTCCTTACAAGGCTTCGGAATCATTCATCATCCTTTTGCGCAAGCGGGTTCCAGCCCTGTGCGCGCAGTTCCACCTCTGCCCCGTCGCTCGTTACGAACGTCCGTCCTGCGTCGGCCGACGTGATATGCCCTATCACGTGTACGTCCTCCACTTTAAGAATCTTTTCGTAATCAGTAAGAGGCACGGTGAACAGAAGCTCGTAATCCTCACCCCCGTTCAACGCAGCGGTTATGGCACCAATCTTCATCTCATCTGCCAAGGCCGCCGTCTGGTAGTCTATCGGAATCCTTTCCTCGTAAATTCGACACCCTGTGCCGCTCTGTTCGCAGATGTGCAGCAGTTCGGACGACAAGCCGTCGGAAATGTCAATCATCGACGTTGGCAAAATGCCGGCTTCGGCCAGGCGTTCCGTTATGTCGCGGCGCGCCTCGGGCTTGAGCTGGCGTTGCAACAGGTATTCATGCCCAGCAAAGTCTGGCTGCATGGCTTCGAGCGCGGCGTTTGCATCTGTTGCGACACTGCTGCCGATCAAGCCGTTGTTCTCGGCCGAAGCGTTGTCGACGGCTTCTCTTTGTTTCCAACTTTCGAGAATAGGCTCGATGTAGGCAAGCGGCGCCACGTGCACCGTGTCGCAGAAGGCAAAAGCATACGGCGTTTCGAGGCCAGGTTTGGAAGCAATCATGGTCACGGTTTCGTGCGCTTTCAGGCAGGGCTCGGCCGCTTTGCCAGTTTGCGCCGAAAGGCCGCTCGGCACGTCGGCTGCAACAATGCGCGCGCCGCGTGCGCGCTGCTCGTTTGCGAGGCGAATCCATGCGTCATAGGGCGCAAGCACGGAGTCGCCCGAAAAGCCGGTGCCCAAAATGGCATCGACAATCACGTCAGCGGCGGCAAGCAGGCAGGCGAGCTCGTCGCAGCTCGGTGATACGTGAATCGCGATTGCTCCGGGTTCGGCATGCTGCGCGGCGGTGGTTTGAGGCGCGGTTGGGGCCGAGGCTGCAGTTTGGGACGGGCTTGCGGTTTGATGCAAGCCCTCACGCGGCGTGTTTGCTGGTTCAGATGCAACCGCTTCCGTTAAGAGCGCCTGCTCGTGGGCGGGTTCGGCCGAAATTTCGCGTGCCGGGCGTTTCGTTGCAAGGTCAACTGCACAGCCCGCGCGCGCAAGCTCGCGTGCGGCAACCCATCCGTCTCCGCCGTTGTTGCCCGAGCCGCACAAAATCGCGATGCGGGGCTTTGCTTGGTTTTCGTCAGAGGGGTCGCTCACTTCGGCGGTATGGCTATTGCTGGAAGTGCGGTCTGTGCTGCCATTTTGATTGTCGTGGGGATCATGGCTGATTGCATCGGCTTGGCGCCGCGTCGTATTGCTCGAGCCGTGTTGGGAAGCGGTCGCTTGAGCTTCGTCGAACGCCACCTTGGCCAGTGCGCGTCCGGCGCGTTCCATGAGCGTTGAAAGCGACGTGCCGCCGTCGGCGATTTCCTTTTCGAGTTTCACGACATCGGCTACGGTCAGCACGTGCTTCTCGGTTTCGCCAAGAAGCGGCAGCAGCGCTTTGCCGTAGGCGTCGACCAGGTCGGCGAGCTTCATTTTTGCGTTCGCGGGGCTCGTCGAGGGCAGCGTGGTGCATGGCACGCCCAACGTGGGCTCGATGAGCTTGCGATAGAGCTCGCCGGCTTTCGTTCCCGTGGCGAATACGGCGCGAATATCGGCTGCGTCGAAAATGCGCGCAAGGTCGTTCGGTTGCGCGTCGCGAATGCTCGCATCGCTCGCGCCCTCGATTTCGCATGATGCGAGCACGTCCCAAAGTGCAACGTGGTGGCGCAGCAGCATATCGCGCTTCTCCTCGATGGTTCGAGGCGCCGGCTCGTCGAAAATCGCGGCGAGCACGCGCCAGAAGCGATTCTGGGGGTGCCCGTAGTAAAATCCCTGTTCGCGCGATGCAGGTGAGGGCATAGTGCCCAACAGCAGCACGCGGCTGCGGCTATCGAACACGGGTTGGATTTCATGGGTGACGGTTGTTGCGTCCATTGTGGCCCCTTCGCGTGGGTAATTTCGTTCGAAGCTATCATACGTCTCGCGGCGCCGCTTAGGCGCAGATAGTAAGAATCGTTAGAGCCCTGCTTTTTCGCCTATATGAAGGCTCGATTGTTTCAGGCGTGGTTCGGTGCGACGGGTTTTTCTTGCCGGGACGATGGCTGGCCGTCGTCGACTGGGGTTCGTCGTTGTCGGCAGCAAAGGCGGCCTTCCTTCATGGCGCTATGGCAGGCATCGTGAGCTCGCGCATGCTTGGCTTCGCCGCTGCGATTGATGCCGTAAGCGTATTTTTCCTCAAATTGATATCATATAGGTATCATATCCTTGCCACCGGTCGGATGCGGTGCTAGTATGCGCTCGCAAAAAAATAACGAAGGGGGTCGTATGAGGCGACGCGTTATCCATATTGACGAAGAGAAGTGCACGGGCTGCGGTTTGTGCGTGCATGCATGCCACGAGGGCGCGATTGGCCTGGTGGACGGCAAGGCGCGCCTTTTGCGCGACGACTATTGCGATGGACTGGGCGATTGCTTGCCTGCGTGCCCCGAAAATGCCATTGAATTCATCGAGCGCGAGGCTGCGGCCTACGATGAGGCAGCCGTGATTGCCGAGAAAATGCGTCGTGCACAGGCCGAGATTCATGCAAGCATGCCCGCGGGCGGCTGTCCTGGTTCCATGGCGAAAACGATTGTGCACGAAGCCGAGTTGGGTGCGGTGTCGGAAAGCGGCCAAGCTGCTCCTGCCCATGGTGTGAACGGCGCTTCGAATGCGTCTTCGCTCGAAAACCCGTTCCCGGCGCCTGCGGGCGGCGTTTCAACGGTGGTGAACGTGCCTGCACGCCTGTCGAACTGGCCTGTGCAAATAAAGCTTGCGCCTGTGAATGCCCCGTATTTCCAAGGCTGCGATTTGCTTGTGGCCGCCGATTGCACGGCGTTCGCCTATGGCGCCTTCCATGAAGACTTCTTGAAGGGTCGCGTGTGCCTTATTGGCTGCCCGAAGCTCGATGGCGTCGACTATACCGAGAAGCTTGCGCAGATTATCGCCGAGAACAACGTGCGAAGCGTTCGCGTCGCACGCATGCAGGTGCCGTGCTGCGGCGGCCTTGAGCAGGCCGTGCGCCGCGCAGTGGCAATCGCGGGTTCTCAGAATGGCGCTAGTGCTGCTGGCGCCGACATTACCGGCGGCGCTGTTGACGTTGTTGGTGCGGTGGCGTCGAACATCCCCGTTCAGATCGACGTAATTTCGTCTGACGGACGCATTGTTGCGGTGGGGTAGCTGGCGGTGGCTGCCTCCTCGTTGGAAATTGTAGGAATGCGAACGGCCACAAGCCACGCAAGGAACAAGGCCATCACGCCCAGAACTGTCCATGCAATGACGTTGCGCATGAAAAACGCGCTTACACCCATGACGGCATACGAAAGGCCGAGCATCTGAAGTTTGCGCGCAAGTGTGATGCCGCCGCGCTCTTTGAACGGTTTGACATACGCGCCATACACGCGGGTTTTGCAAATCCAGGCATGCAGGCGCGGCGAGCTTTTCGCGAATAGGAACGTCGCCAAAAGCACGAGGGGCGTTGTGGGCAGTAGGGGAACGAATACGCCGATGCATCCAAGGGCGAGGCTTATCCAGGCGATAACGAGGAAGAAGATTCTTTTCACAGCTGGCCTTTCGGTCGGTTGCAAGGGCGCTCGTTGCGGCCCTTTCATAACGGTTAAGTTTGCTATCGGAAACAAACTTAACCAATGCTAACAAAAGAATATAAAGAATGCGACCGTTGAATGACGTATTTTTGGGAAGCGGAATACGAGTCCTAGCGCATGCGAAATGCGGGAGCTTGATTTAAATTGCGTTCCCATATATCGCTCGCAATATGAAGCCCGCCTGGAACAATGGTTTTACTCCAGGCGGGCTTTGCTGTTGTCTGATTAGGATTTCGCTCTCTCGACGGTTCGCGCTCCCTTGACAGGGCTGCGTTTACCCAATGAAAGCTGAACTCGCGCGGCGAGGGTTATATTCGCCCAATGACGCGCGCTGGCTCGGGCGTTCAATCGCTATCGCGCGTTTTTGAGCATTTCCTTTGCGTGGGCAAGCGAGGCTTCGCTTGCGTCGCCTGAAAGCATGCGGGCGATTTCGCGAACGCGTTCGTCTTCGCCAAGCTCGCAGAGCGTGGTTTCGGGAATCGCGGCCTCGGCGGCGTTTGCGTCTTCGCTTTCGTTGGGGGCCGCCCCCGCGGTTTTCTTCACCATGAAATGGCGCTCACCGCGTACGGCCACCTGGGCGAGGTGCGTCACCACGATCACCTGGTGCGTTTTTGCCAAATCGGCCAGCACGGCGGCCAGCGCCACCGCGACCGATCCGCCTACGCCGGCATCGACCTCGTCAAACACGAGCGTGTCGCGCGCGTCGGCCTCGCCCAGCACAACCTTGCACGCGAGCATCACGCGGCTCACCTCGCCGCCCGAGGCAATGCGCGCAAGCGGACGCGGCGTCATGCCTGTGCCGGCCCGATACATGAATTCGACCTTCGAGGCCCCTGCGCGCGTCCATTGCGCTCGCTCAAGGGGGTCGACGTGCACGATGAGCTCGGCGCCGCCCATTTCCAAACGGGCCATTTGTGCGTTCACTTGCTCGCCGAATTTCGGGGCGGCCGCGTTACGCGCGTCGTCGAACGCTTTGGCGGCCTCGACGAGCTTCGCTTCGGCGGCGGCGTGGGCGATTTCGGCCTGGGCGATCACGCGCGAGGAATCGTCGACCGACTCGATGAGCTTGGAGGCAGCATCGCGACGCTCGATAACGTCTTCCATGCGCGGCCCGAAGGCGCGCATAAGACCTTGCAGGGTGCTTGCGCGTTCTTGCAGGCGTTCAAGGGCATGCGGGTCGTGATCGATGCCGTCGCGGTACTCGCGTAAATCGCGCGAGGCGTCTTCAAGAATATAGGACGCGTCGGTGAGCGACGAAACCAGGGGCTCGAGCGCGGCGTCGGCCGCCGTGAGCGATTCGAGGGAGGCGATGGCCGAATTCACAGCCTCGATTGCCCCTCCGTCGCCTGAAAGGCCCCAATACGCGCCGTCGCTTGCCTGGGCGAGCGCTTCGGCGTTTTCAATTCTGGGGAGTTCCGCCATAAGCTCGTCGTATTCGTCGAGCGTGGGGTTGACCTCGTCGATGCGGGCGAGCGTGAAGCGCGCCTCTTCGAGCTGTGCGGCGGAGGCCTGTGAGGCTTCGCGAACGCGGGCAAGTTCTGCTGCAGCAGCCTGTTCGGCGTTGAAAGCTTCGATGTAGGCCGTTTTTGCGCTTGCAACCGCATCGCCCGCCCATGCGTCGAGCATGGCGGCGTGGTTTGCGGGCTTTAAGAGGTGTTGGTGCTCGTGCTGGCCGCATAAATCGACGGTGGCGCCCAGCTGTTCGGCAAGCTGACGCACGGTGGACATGGAGCCGTCGATGCTCACGCGGCTGCGCCCGTCGGCGGAAACCTTGCGGCATGCGATGTGGCCGTCGTCGGCGTTGTCGGCATCGGCTGGCAAGAAGAAGCGGCCTTCGACCACGGCGCCCTGTGCGCCCTCACGCACGGTAGAGGCGTCGGCGCGCTCGCCCACAAGCAACTTGATTGCCGAAAGCAGCGCGGTTTTGCCGGCGCCCGTTTCGCCCGTGACCACCGTGAGGCCCTGCGCGGGCGCGAACGTCGCTTCGCGAATAAGGGCGACATTTTGCACGTGGAGCTCGTCGAGCATGGCGAAACCTTTCTCGAATGCGCCGCCGCACGCTGCGACGGTCAGGTGCCGTCCATTATAGGCTCTTGGGGTGCGAGGTTGCATGCGGCGCGAAAACCAAAGGGAAACGGTGAAAGTGCGCGAGCGCGGCGGCGCGGCGGCGAGCTCTGTGCGTGCGAAGACGCGCCATGGTCGTGCGCGAAACCCGAGCGCGGTTTCTCGCGTGGGATGAGGGCAACAAAAAAGCCCGCTCAGTTGAGCGGGCTATAGAAACAAATTGAGGCCCGGAGGGGAGCCGAGCCTCACACAAGGAGGGGATGAACGACGCTTCAGATCGCGTCGGTTCAAAATCTGCTTTGGGGAAGCAGGCAAGTAAAGGAGGGGAACCTTTCGCTTGCAGGGCAAAAGTATACAGGTCGCTATTTGAGAAGTTGTGACCATGAAGTGGATGGTTTGTGGAACGGGACAGTTTCGAGCTTACGTTCCGAGAAATTCCATAAGCCACGCCTATATATTCTTTTTTACGAGTGAAATATATAAGCAGCGTCTATAGGAAATATTCAAGAAACCGAATGCCGTCAAAAAAAGGGACAGAATAAATAATGCGTGGCAAGAAAGCGATGAAATTGCATATATGCACGAATCGTGACTGCCTCCATGCGCCAATGCGCGCCACAGCATTGAGAATTTGATTAGTAAAAACGCCCATTGCTTCTTAAAACCGCAGGTCAGCAACGCATAGTTGGGATAATAAAGCCGGTTGGGCGTCTTTTTGGCGATTTGCGGGCGTGTCTTTGCGCTACAAAGCCGATTCGGTGCGGCTGCGGGCGCTGCGACGCGTGCACTGCGATGCGTACGATTTTCTGCAACGGCACCGTTGCGTGATTGCGATTGGCGTTTGCGCGCCGTTATGGTGAACGCGCGTTGCGAAGAATCGTTTTCGTTTCGTCCCCAGGAAAAGGAAAAGGCCCGTTCGGACGAGCGGGCCTAAGAGAGAACTTGAGGCCCGGAGGGGAACCGGGCCTCACACAAGGAGGGGGTGTACGGTGCTTGATCTTGGGAGGTGCACCGGTACGTACTGCTTTGGGGTAGCAGGCAAACTGGGAAGGGGACCCCGCGTTTGCAAGGCAAAAGTATAGGTACGGGTTTTCAAGAAGTTGTGAGACGGTTTTGAACGACTTGTGTACGCAGGGTACCTATGCTCGACAAGATGTAAAAGGCCTGATGGGAGCCATAAAGCAACACCTCACATAATGAGGGTGAATTAGACATAATCTAAAAATGTGTATACGTTTGTGAAGGGCTTTTGAAGCGTCATTAAAAAGCTTCGCCGTTCGCCGCTGCAAAACGACCGTTTGCCGCAGCATCATTTTGAGCCGCTTTTTGACTTGTGAAGCGCGCTTGCGCCACTTTTCGGGAAAGCGGCCCTTGCAGGCGCTCCGTTCGCCGCGTTGCAACTATACTCAGGGCATTTCATTAGCCGCGCCGCGCGCGCTTTTGCCGTGTTTCGCGCCGCGTTCGCCACATCCGAAAGGGGCTCTTATGGCCGATATCGAATTGCGTTTTCACAAAGACATGCTCGTGCTTTCCGCCCCGCTCGCGTTCGCGCTCGCGAACCAAGGCGTCGACATGGAAACCGAAGCTGAATATATGAGTTTGGTTGAGCCGGAAACTATGCGAGATGCGCTGCGCCTTGAATCGATGGCGGGCGCGCAGTGCTTGGTTGCCGAGACCGATATTTGCGAGGCGCGCCTGGCGCACAAGCGTATGGAAGATCGCGCTCAAGAACTTGCACAGGCGGCTATTTCTCATGCGCGCGCGAATGCGCCGCAGCATGTGCTGTGCGAAGTTGGCCCGTGCGGGCTTCCGCTCGATGCCACGTCGGCGATGTCGATGAAGCAGTGCGCGGCGCAATATGAAGACGCGGCGCGAGCGCTCGTCGAGGGCGGCAAGGAAGCCATGGGGTCTCTTGCTGAAAGTGAAGGCGCGGGCTTCGACGCGATTTTCTTGAACGGATTGCGCAGCGCGGCCGATGTTCAGTGCGGCATCGAAGGCGTGCGCCGCGCGTATACGGGTCCGGTGTTTGTGTCGGTTGACGTGAATGAGAAAGGCGAGTTCGACGGAAAGCCGCTCGCTGAAGCGATCGAGGTGCTCGCGAAGGCCGACGTGATTGGCATTCGCAGCGCTGCTGCGCCCGAGGCGATTGCGGAAGTGGTGCGCGAGATTGCCGCCGCTACGCCGAAGCCTATTTTGGTGCAGGTGAGCGTGCGCCAGGCAACCGCCGCCGAGAAGCGCCGCGCATCGCTCGGCGCACCCATTCCCGAGAACCCCTATGCGCTGCCCGATTTCATGGCCGATGCGGCTGTGGTTCTGCGCGCAGCGGGCGCTCAGTTTCTGCGCGCGTGCGGCGAGGCGACTCCTGCATACACGGGCGCTTTGGCCGCAGGCGTTTTCGGCGCCGACAGCATTCGCTAATTGCTTGTCGGCAGGCCTGTCGGGATGTGCCAGGGATGTGCTAAATGCTCGCAGCGTTTAACACATTAAACTGAGGCCGTCACAATGCGTCGAGCAACAAGGGATGTGTTAAGCGCTGCGAGCATTTAGCACATCGGGGACGCGGGCGGCAACGGTCGCGCAGCGGCGGCCGCAACGGTTGTCGCGGCTTTGGCGACAGCGGCGGCGCCCGACCTGTTAAATGCTCGCAGCGGTTAACAGGTTTGATCACCACAAGCGCTACGCCACCTGTTAAACGCTACGAGCATTTAACAGGTGGCAACAGGTTGAAGATATAAAAGAAAGGAAACCACTGCATGGCTTTGCTTGAGAGAAGCGATTCGTATGGCGAAATGCAGCGCGTTGTGGATTACCTCTTCAAGAACACGCCCATCGTTGAGCGGCTTGATGTGATTCTGGCGGCGGAGACGTTCGACGTGTGCGCCGACATGCGAGAAATCGTCGATCTGTTGCCGCCAGGCGCGTATACGCGCATCGCTTTGTGCCAGCAGATGAACTCCTCGATTGCCGGCCATGGCTGGGGCTACACCTACGGCACTGTGGAGTAGGGCGGCGGCCTGTCGCGCGAGTCCTAAACCAACAAGTGCGCTACGCCAACGGCGTCGCTGAAAAGGGGAATCCCCGTTGCAGGCCTGCGCTGCAGCCCTGTCCCCGGCCCGCGCGAGCCCCGCTTCCGGCCTGCGTAGCAGCCGCGCTACTGGCTCGCACAATCCCGCGCCTCTCTGTCGCGCCGCGGCTTTGCTACATCTTTGCTTCGCTTTTGCTCCTCATTTACCAAGGTTTTGCGCTCTTGCGCATTCAATGATATGGGGTGGGCCTCTCATTTTGACTTCCAAGAAAGTTGCGCAACAGTCAAGCCTGCCATCAGGAGCGTTGCCTACGGCCTATTGTGCGTAAAGTACCCTTTATGTGTGCAAGCGCGTTCTTTTGTTGCGCGGGTAGCATGGGCATATATAAAATATTTAAATTAGCGTCAAATACGCTGTGTGAGCTTTTAACGTTTGAGTGTTACGAAAGAAACTGAGTATGTCGGATTATTCCAACGATGACGGTGCGCCTTTGCCTCCGCGGAAAGGCTTGCACGCCAAGCCTGAGGATCTGGGCAGCCTGGTCACCGATTCGGTCCGGTCGCTTATCACTCAGCAGCAGCCGGGCGAGCGTGATTCGCAGAATCGAGGCTACAGCCCCCAAGGCCCCTCGCCGTTTTCGCAGCAGCAGGAGCAGCGCCAGCCCGAGTGGCAGCAGGAAGAAGGCCAGGGCGCCTATCGGGCTGCGGGCGCGGCTTACCAGCATCGCATGCCGAGCGTGAACCAGTTCCACGAGGGCTTCCACGCGGGCGCGGTTGACGATTTCGACACCGACTTCGATGTCGGCCCCGACGGCAACGCCTCCGAGCACGACGGCGTGCGCCGCGTGCGCAAAAAGCGGCACAAGGGCCGTCGCATCGCGCTTATCGTGTTCGCGGTGCTGTTCACGCTCATCGTGGGCAGCGGCATTGCGCTCGCCGCGTACGTAAACTCGCTCAACACGTCGATGGGCTTCGACGATAAGCAGGAAGAAGCCGAGCTCAAAGAAGCGTTGCAGCCCGCATCGGCGAGCGAATCGGCCACCGAGGAAAGCACTGCGTTCTACATGCTCATTTTGGGCAGCGACTCGCGCGACGATGGCGAAACCGCCAGTCGAAGCGACGTGATCATGCTCGCGCGCATCGACCCCGATAAGGGCCAGGTTGACCTCATCTCTATCCCTCGCGACACTATGGTGACCATCGAGGGTCAGGGAAGGCAGAAGATCAACGCGGCGTATTCGTTCGGCGGCGCGTCGGGCGCGGTTGATGCGGTTTCGACGTTCGCGGGCGTGCCCATCACGCATTACTGCGAGGTGCACTTCGATGGCCTGCAACGCGTGGTCGACGAGCTCGGAGGCATTTGGGTTAATGTCCCCGAAAGCTTCGACGTGGGGAACGGCGGCATGTCGTTCAACGCCGGCAACCAGCGCTTGAATGGCGCGCAGGCGCTCGCCTTCGCCCGCGAGCGCTACAACGTTTCGGGCGGCGACTTCGGCCGCGCCCAGGCGCAGCGTTTGGTGGTGCAGGGCATCATCAAGCAGGTGCTCGCTTCGCCCCCGGGGCAGTTGCCGGGCCTTGTGAGCTCGCTTGCGTCGAGCATCAGCACTGACTTGTCGGTTACCGACATCGTGGCTCTGGCGCAGCAGTTCCAAGTGGCAGACCTCACTCTGTATTCGGCGGTGTGCCCCAGCTATTCGTTTACGGAAGGCGGCGTGGGCTACGCGTGCCCCATGTTCAACGAATGGCGCGATATGATGTGTCGAGTCGATGCGGGCCTCGACCCCAACGACACCACGGCCGAAATTCCGCAGGCCCAGTCGAGCAACTTGAAGCTAGGCGCGGCAAGCAATTCGCCGGCACCGAAAAGCTACGATGCTCTGGTGGCAAATGCGGGTCTTACCACAAACGACGTGGCCCCTGAAGAGTAACAATTGCGGCATGCCGCGCTAACGAGAAAGGCAAACGAAATATGACTCTGCTTGAGCTCTTGCAGCTTTTGCGCAAGCACCTGCGGCTTGTGATCGCGCTCCCCCTGGTGTGCGCTTTGGTGATGGGCGTGTATAGCTACCTGTTCATGCCGAACACCTACACCGCATCTACGAGCATGTACGTATTGGTGAAAGGCGATTCGACGGCGAAAACGTCCATGAGCCAAGATTTGTCGGCTTCTCAGATGATCGCCAACGACGTGTCGACCCTTATAAAGAGCGACACCGTGTCGAAGCAAACCGCCGAGGCCCTGAAAATGAAGAGCCTGCGCGATTACAAAATCAACGTGTCCAGCGAAACCACATCGCGTGTGATTTCGCTTACGGTGACCGGTGAAGATGCAGCCAGCACGGCGATCATCGCCAACGAGCTTGCGAAAAACGTTTCGAGCGTGGCTCAGTCGGTCATGGACGTGCAAAGCGTGAACGTGATTGACGAGGCCATCACGCCCACGTCGCCGAGCGGCCCGAACCGTCTTATGTACACGGCGGTCGCGTTTTTGGCTGGCCTGTTCGTGGCCATTGCCATTGTTGTGCTCATGGACATGCTGAACACCCGCGTGCGCGGCGCCGAAGACGTGGAAGAGCTTCTGGGCATTCCCGTTATTGGCCGCATTCCGTCGATGAAGGGAGCGAAATAACCCATGGCTCGCAAAAAGTCGCAGAACCAGCAAGCGGTTCAAAACTCCATTAAAACCCTGCTCGCCAACATTCGCTTCGCAAGTGTCGACAATCCGGTGCGCACGCTGGTGGTAACGTCTACCGTGCCTAACGAGGGCAAGTCGACCATCACGGCGCAGCTGGCTCAGGCCATTGCCGCAGGTGGAAAAAGCGTGCTGGTCGTTGAATGCGACATGCGCAAGCGTTCGCTGGCGGGCATGTTCGATGTGCACCCCGAGGTGGGCCTGCACGCGGTGCTCGCCGACGAGGAGCCACTGAACCAGGCGATTGTGGCCCTGCCGCAGCAAGGCTTGTATTTCCTGGATGCCGAGCCGCACATTCCCAACCCGCCCGACCTGCTTTCTTCGAAGCGCTTCGGCCGCTTCATTGGCATGGTGAGCCGCGAGTTCGACTACGTGCTGTTCGACACGCCGCCGGTTGGCACGTTCATCGACGCCGCCATTCTTTCTTCGCTGGTCGATGGCACGGTGCTCGTGGTGCGCGACAACTTCACGAAGCGCGACCAGGTGCGAGCCGCTTTTGAGCAGCTGCGCAAGGCCGACGCCAACGTGATTGGCGCCGTTCTGAACGATTGCGAAGTTGAGAGCAGCGAGTACTACTACGCGTACTACAACAAAGATGGCAAGCGCATGAAGCACGGCGATTCTTCGCCCGCCGCCGCGCAAGACACGTTCGACATGGATTCGTCGATCGTGGTGCCGCAGAACCCTCGCGGTTCAAGGCTCTAAACCGAAATGATGTGCGCCCGCGCCGTATGGTGCGGGCGTTGTTGTGTTAGGGTGATTGCTCGGTGGGGAAGAGGCCCTGCCAAAATGCGTTCGCACCAATGCAGAAAGGAAGCGCCCGTGCGCGATATCCATTGCCATATTTTGCCGGGCGTCGACGATGGCGCGCGCGATTTGGACGAAAGCCTGGCGATGCTCGAAGCCGCTAAACAGGCGGGCGTTACGAGCATTGTGTGCACGCCGCATTGCCGCGACCCGTATTTCGACTACGACGCCATGTGGGATGCGTACGAATTGCTCGTGGCGCACGCCGACGGCTTTCCGCTGCAAATGGGCTTCGAGGTAAACTACCGCAAGCTCATGGAGCTGGGCATGCAATGGGCCGAATACCTGCATTTCGATGGCAGCAACGAATTTCTGCTCGAGCTTTCGAGCCACTGCATCGCGCGCGACTTCGAGGAATATGAACGTACGATTTACGAGCTGCAGGGCAAGGGTTACGACGTGATTATCGCGCACCCCGAGCGCTATAAGGCCATTCAGAAAGATGTGAGCATCGCCGAGCGTTTAGTGCGCATGGGTTGCAAGCTGCAGGCGTCAGCCGATTTTGT
>ERZ857840.3086-NODE-3086-length-14655-cov-4.398630_pt1 | contig 14655 bp, 8 predicted proteins | sample MGYA00519760_ERZ857840 | MGnify/ENA primary metagenome ERZ857840 (study PRJEB31778, sample SAMEA3449371) | human gut metagenome | biome: human gut; feature: human-associated habitat; material: faeces | place: United Kingdom | collected 2010/2012 ... | reverse complement strand
CAACAACTTAAACTTTAATATTTACAAAAAACCAACCATATCTAAAAACATCTACCGTCAGTTATGCACTGGCGTTTTGAGAATAAATTTTAATTAGCATATTTATTAAATGGCAAAAATTTTATTCTAACAAAATTGAATAAAAAACCTGTTTGTTTTGAAAAATTATTCTGAAATAAAATGAAGTTTAAGTTCTAAGTATTTGATGAATAGGCATCGAGTGTAAAAATGAGGCCTTTATATAATTATTGACATTTTTAAATAATCTGTCGTATACTTCAAAAATCAGAAAGGCAACATACAGCAAGGTGCATATGAAGAGACTCGCATATTTTGTAATGGTATTAACTGCTTTTGTAACGTTGAGAGCAGAAAGAATTATCGGAGAAGGATGGTATGACACTTCCGTTTTGAGTAATGGGGTTTATATAACTACCACTGAATCCGTTTCAGGTGGCAGCGAAAATATTGGAGAACCATTTCCGATAGGTGCTCCTTCCAGTAAATCTTCGTCACGGGTAATGTTATCAGGCAGTGAAAGTGATAATGCCGACCTTGTGAATTTGGTTACAATGCTTGATAATGATCCGGAAAAGATAATTGACTATGTTCGTACTAATATAAAAACAGAGGTCTACTATGGTGTAAAAAAGGGCGCGTTAATGACGCTTTATGAAAAAAGCGGAAACGATTATGATAAATGTGTTTTAATAAAAGCCTTAATGGAAGTGGCAAATACAGAGTATGTTTTCTATTTTGTTAAATCTCTTGATCTTATTCCTATAAAAAGATTGAGTTCGAATAATACAATAATGTCGCTTGCCGATATGTTCGGCATAAGTGCTGATTTAGATGTTGCCGAGAATAAACAGGCTTTATTATTAAAACTTTTTGAAACAAGAATTCCCTTTAAGTTGGAGAATATCAATGTAAACGGTACATTAATAGAATGTGTATTAATGCCAAGATACAAGGCTGGCTTGAAAAGGATGGTAGACGGAGTTGCGCAGTATGGAAGACCAATAGAGGTTGCCGGATTAAAGAAATCTTTAAACGAATTGTACGATGTGAAAAACCAAACAGGTTTAAATTCGACATCATTATTATCTGCTGTTGGTGGCACATTGGGAAATTCTCAAGTTGAAAATTTAAATGAAAATGGATTAACTTCCGTGCTAAAGAATAAGTCAGCTACTCTTTCCTCTTTGATGGCAAACAACTCTTCGCTCTCGTCGAAAAATTTGGTAGGTAATATTTCACAACTTGAAAATAAGATCTCGTTGAGTTATTTTGTAAATTATCTATTACCTCGTGATCCAAATACTCCCCAACCTTTGGATTCATATCTATTTAGGGGATTTGAAACTTATTATAATAAGACCTATTCGGAATGTATTGCTATGTATAAAGCTCAAAACGGAGATGTTGGACAAAATGTACAATCAACGGGGCTAGTTCAGACATATTATAAGGAAGTTCCAAACTATGATTATTCATATTTAAGAATATACGAAGGAAATTCAACTACGCTATTATGTCAAAAAAAACTTGCAGAATTAAATGGCGAACGCTTATGGGTATATTTTGACGGTAATACAGCATACCTTAAACATGGAGATGCAACTCTTTTTAGTAAGACTGTAAACGATACAGAGATGCAGATTACATTTGAAATACAACATGGTTATGACAGTCTGTTTGACGGTGACACAAATTATGCGTCTCTAATTGCTAGTAAATCGAGACAATTGGAAACATTTCGCAAGGGAAATACATTTGTATACAATATAGCATACGGATATTCGGATGCAAGTGCATTGCTTTCAAAACGGCAGGGGATATATGCCGATAAATTTGCAGCCGCAAAATCCGTATCAGGAAATTTTGATTCAGATGGAAAGTTTATCGTAACAAATGGTAATCTGAATCTCACGCAAAAAGACCTTCTTGCGGAAGGATTAAATGTCATGGGGCTTACATGGCTTGCTCAGACATATAAATCAGGACAGACGATTGCCAACGCACATGCATGTTATTCACAATATGTCCATAGAATGGGTAAAATAGCCCAAGAGGAAGGATTTTATATCGACGTAAAGCTACAAATGTCAGGTACTACATCGGCGACATTGAATTCTGCCGACGAAAAAAGTGCATTTAGATTATCTAGTTTTTTTGCAAGTGCGATGGAACATGGGGTAATCCAGCAATTGCAGGACGGTGCAGAAGCGATTTCTACAGCGAATATTTTCCATTATGCGAATCTTAGAAATAACCCGTTCATAATATTAAAAAATGCTTCGCAGGTTGATTCTCTCACTGGTTACGCAACTGCGGAAAAGGACAATTTAAAAGCTGTATTTACTGACATTGGAGAAGAAGATGACACGCCACTTATTTTAATCCCGAAGAATCGAACCTGCGTTCCTGATGCATGGTCTTGGAAGGGGTATGGATATGTTGTGTTTTCTAATTCACGCGCTGGAATGATGATATCTGGAAATTTGACGACTCAAAACGGGGGATTCTCCGCATATCCGAGAAATTATAGTTTTCAATCGACATATACCCAGATCTCCACGGCTCCTAGCTATTCGTCGATAAACTCCAATTTTTCGACTTATACTACCATAAACAATTACCTTCCGACTTTTGTGACTCCTAAGCGTTATTCTGAGGATCCGGTGGACATGTTTAGTGGAGCATACGTTTATGAAACGCAAGATGTTTCCGCAGGTGAAACGCTTAGTTTTAATAGAATTTACAATTCTAATCTAAACGAAAACAAGGATAGTGGGCTCGGATACGGGTGGCGACACAATTATGCCATAGATGCGACACCAAGAACGGCTTGGGAGGAAAGCTTAGGAAACGGAACCGCAGAACAGGCTTCATCGTTTGTTGTATCAGTTTATGCGGCTAAAGAAGTAATGAACTCCCTTACTTCTTCGTCAAGTGATGCAGACATCGCGAAAGCGTGGTCTACTGCAGCGCTTATCGCTAGATGGGGTATTGATGAAATGTTGGAAAATTCTGTTTCCATACGTATAGGTAAAGAGGCGATGCAGTTTGTAAAACAGTATAAAAATACGGGAACAACTACAAGTCCGATATTTTCTGAATATTATGCAGCGCCTGCGGGAACAAATTATAAGCTCATCAAAAATTCCTCTAACAAATACGAATTGAGTGCACCTTACGGTGAAACAATGGTATTCAATGCAGACAATAATATTGAGTCTATCACAACATTATTCGGAAGAACTACGACCTTTACATATAATTCAGATAAAAAATTGACGACCGTTACAGATCCCTTCGCAAGAACATTAACACTAACATGGAGCGGAGATAAAATAACGGGAGTTTCTTGTATGGGAAAAAGCGCAACATTTTCGTATACCGGAGACAATTTAACTTCATGTACTGACGTGCTTTCAAAATCTTGGGTTTACGAATATGACGTAAATAACCGAATGACGGTTTTAAAAAATCCGAATAACGGCGGCAGCATAGTTGTGAGAAACGTATATTCTGATAACGGAGCTGTCATTGAGCAATATAGCGAAGGTAATGATACAAAGAAATGGACGCTCTCATATGTGGGAACTCGAAGTGAAGAAAAGGATCCTCTCGGCAACATTAAAAAGTATACTTATGACGATCGTGGGTTTTGTACAAAGATAACCGATTCCAACGGAAATAGTACATTATATGAATATGATGCACAAGGACGAGAAATCATGCGGGAATATCCTCCGTTGTTTGTTTCTTCATCTACAAGTGAAGATGGCGTAGTGACTAAAACTTTTACAACATCAAGAATTAGAAATGCTTACGACAATTGGCACAATAAGACTTCTGAAATTATAGTAGAAGTTCCGATTATTCAAACAATTACACCTATTGAAGGAACCGATAGCGCTACCTTGACCACTGTATATGGCGATGAATCAAAGAAATCCGAAACAATATATGCATATGAAACGACGACAGATGGTAGCGTACCAAGGCTTTTAAGCGTTACACAAAAAGGGCTTTTGTCTGGTGAGACAGATAGAGTAAAGACGATAACATCGTATTTTACTAACGGTTCGACGAAAACAAATCTCCCCACCTCGATAACCGACGAACGTGGAGTTGTAAGCTCATATACCTACGATAATTACGGCAGGCTTTTAACAGAATCTGTCGGAGGCAGAGTTACGACATATTCAAACTTTAATTCTTATGACCAAGCACAAAGAATTCAACATCCCGATTTGACAGTCGATACGATGACGTTTAATGATCTTGGCGATATTTTAACTACAACTGACGCAGCTGGACTTACTACAACTTATACATACGATAATAAGCGAAGAGTGATAGGGACAAATAAAACAGCAACCGGAATGACAACGCCGATAACTACATCCATAGTTTATGATGATGCGGATAATGTTATTTCACAGATAAACGAGGACGGATTGGCTTTGAGTTCTACTTGGACTTCGCAGAAGAAAAAACTTACCGATACAGTCGGAACTGGAGATGCCGCACAAACGACGACCTATGGATATGATCTTGCCAACAATCAAATATCTACTACGCTTCCTGACGGGAAAGTTATTACAAACACGCTAGATCCTGTCGGAAATATTCTCACTACCACAGTCGGAGGGCAGACGACAACCTATACGTACAATACGCGTAATCAGGTAAGCACTGTAAAATCGCATTTGGGCAATACAATATCCTATGCGTACGACGTTTTAGGAAATAAAACATTGATGACCGATGCAAATGGAAAGACCGTTACGTACGCGTATAATTCCTTTGGCGAACAAATATCTCTAACAAATCGTCGGAATGGGATATTCCAGATGGTTAATAACCTTTCGGAACGCAAGAGTACCCTTACGACTCCGATGGGGAAAATTTCGACAACAAACTATGCTACTGGGACATGGGATGTCACAAGTACGGTAAGTCCTGCCGGAAACACGACGACCATGACTTATGATGCAACATCAGGGAGACTTACATCAAGTGCCGATACAGTAGGTACTATAAGTTATTCGTATGACGAAGCTGGGCGTTTATCAGGAAAATCTCAAACGGATGCCGATCCCATCACATACGTTTATGATTCGATGGGGCGAGTTGTGGCGTCAACAGAACTCGGTGGTATTACGACACAATATGCCTATACACCTAGCGGTAAATTGGCGGCTATATTGTATCCCGGAGTAAACGAAGTTGATGCCAGAGAAGTTAATTATACCTATGATAATCTGGGCAGATTGTGGAAAATTACCGACTGGGCAAACCGCGTAACAACCTACACATACGACAACGCCAATCGCATAACGCGCATTGACCGTCCAAACGGTACATATAGACAGTTGACTTACGATTCAACAACAGGCAATCTCACGGGCATTGCCGAAAAGAAATCCGACGGCAGTGTAATATTCAGCTATGGATACACTTACGACGGAGACAATAGAATAACGCAAATAACCAGAACTCCAAAGCAAAGAACGTTCAAGCGCGACGCATATACCGCCACTTACGATTTGGACAACAAGCTTCAAACCTTCGGCAACAAGACGATAACATATGACAACGACGGCAATATGACATCGGGACCGATAACCGAAGGCGGCAACAACGCCGCGCTTGAATTCAACGCTCGCGGGCAGCTTATGGGCACGGGCGATGTCGCATACGATTACGATTTGGAAGGCAATCGTACTTCCCTAATGCACTATGATAAAAACAAGATTCTGACGCAATATAGATATGTCTATAACAGAGTTGGAAACGTTCCGGAAGTTCTAATGAGGGTAAAGCTTACCAATATGACCTCCCAATCGACATATTATGTGTACGGAGCGGGATTGGCATACGAAGTAAAAATAACACCCGACGGGCAGGAAGCTGTAAGATACTACCACTATGACCAAGTCGGAAGTACTGTTGCAATGACGGATTCTGCGCAAGCCATAACCGACAGATTCCATTATGACCCATGGGGATATGTGCTGCATTCAATCGGCGACAGCGATACCCCATTCCAATTTGTGGGAGCATACGGCATCCAAACCGATCCAAATGGCTTGATAAATATGCGTGCCAGATATTATAATCCGGTCACAAAGTCATTTATATCGCAAGACCCAAGCGGTTTCGACGGCGGAATGAATTGGTATTTATATGGGAATGGTAATCCATTAAGATTTATAGACATTAGTGGAAATGCTTCAATGGATGCAATGGCTAGGGGATATTATACTCCATTTGATTATCATACTGCAAATAGAACAACTTTAAGTACCTATGAATATAACGTCGAATTAAATCCCGCATATAAAGGATATTTTTTCAAGACAGAACAAGGAACTTATGAATCCTATATAAGTGGTTTCCCAGACCCCAACTCTGATACTTTAACGATAATACCTAACAGCAATAGAGATGTTGGGAAAATGTCTGTATTTTCTCAAGTAACTTATAAGGGAACAAGCAATATTCCAATGTCTGTAATCAATCTATACTATCGTTCAATTGATAACTATGCAAATCAATTACATCGTCCAAGATATTCTGTAGTATTAGGACATTCTCCAACTGTTGGTAACTGCAATACTTTTACGGCTAGTGCATATGAGTTTAATAATTTGCAAGTAGACAACTGGCCTATTTTTACTTATGGACGTGGAACACGTCTCTTGTCTGGATATTTTTCTGACACAGGAAGAATTAATCCAATTAGCAACTTGACACAAACTTCAGGCATACGAACACAATATAATTTTAAATAGATAAGAAATATGAAAAGAATTTGGATCTACATACTAGGTATAATCATTGTATTTATGTTTTTCATATATAATTACTTAAATACGTATCCGTATTATTTAAATTTTTTAGGACTAACTCGAGATGAAGTTGTTGAAATCTTAATTAAAAACGCAGAAAACGCATATAATAGACCATGGGGAACTTTATTTTCATTAACAATAAAGAATATTCCGCATTATTTATATTCCGCAAATGAACTAAAATTAAAAACATCCGTGTATACCGCTAAAGTTTGGGGCGTTAATTTCCAGGTTAAATTCATATATAATTATGAAGAAATTTTAGAATTTGAAAACGATGTTGTTGTAAAGCAAACTTGTTATCGTCAAAATGAATTAACTGGCACTGTTAAAATCTTAGAAGAAAAAGAAATGTGACTCAACTCAATAACAAACAGACTCTAGCAAACTGTTGTATATGCGTGCCCGCTACTATAACCCAATAACAATGCGCTTCATAAACGCCGACCCGAGCGGTTTCGACGGTGGAATGAATTGGTATTTGTATGCTAATGGTAACCCATTTACATATATAGACAAGAATGGTGAATTTCCAATAGCGATCATAGCAGTTGCTGTCGTATCGGGATTAGCAAATGTCGCAATTGGTGAAATTGTGGCATATGCAACGGGAACTGAACGAACATGGGCAGATAGAGCACTTGATTTTGGAATAGGTGCTTTAACTGGCGGCATATCCGGAACATTGGCAAGGAATGTTGGCAGAGCTACATCTTTTACTGCTCAATCTTTTAATAGATCTACAAATTTTGCAGCTGTAAGTCAAAGAATGACTCGAGCAGGTACATCAATGGTTGATAGATCGGTAGGAGAACAACTTCACCATTGGTTTATTCCAAACAATGGTTGGGGTAAATATGTTCCCAATACAATTAAAAACCAACCTTGGAATTTGAATGCAATGAATGCATATGAACATGGTTTGGTTCACGGAACAATAAAAGGTGGAACCTCATATAGTAATCCGTTGACTTCAATATATTATCAAACACCAAACTGGGCAAAAGCAGTTGGAATAGGAGGAGTATTAGGTGGAAGTATACACCTTTCAAATGCAACATCTAATTATTCTTCTTTTGGACAAAGTTTATATAATCTTGGAACTTCATACATAACCAATACTAATAGTGCTTTTAATTTATCATCATTTGGAATTAAAAGTTTTAAATAAAACAGAAAATTATGAAATATCCTATTGTTTTTTTTAGCGAAGAAAAATTTAATATAGTTCTAGGGGTAAAAATTCGCGGATTATCCCGTGGTATGTTATGTTCAGATGAGAAGGTATACCTTTTAAATAAATGGATTGATTTGATAAATTCCAACAAGGAAAAATGGTATATTTTCGATTCGGACGGAATTATGTACAAAATTAAACATGTTTATAAGATAAAATACAAATTTGATTTTATAAATCTATTGTCACTCAGTCATACATATTACGTTAAATTTGATTTTAAACAAATACAAAAATTAGGATTTATTGAATTTAAAGAACGAGTTTTGAGTATGTTGAAAAAAGAAGCTAGAAAATGGAAATTAGCTGGGCATGATTCTCAGACAGATGGTTACATTATAAAAAAAATAATTAGAGCAAATTCACCCAAAGAAATTATACAAATTTTGGTAAAATAAGAAAAAATGTATTCTACCCCAACAGACAACTTTAACTTTCACAAAGGATATAATTTCAATGCGAAAAGATTCTGCTGTTCTCCGAAACAAAGAACGTTCAAGCACGACGCTTATACCGCCACTTACGATTTGGACAATAAATTTCAAACCTTCGGCAATAAGACTATAGTCTACGATAACGATGGGAATATGACTTCTGGCCCAATAACCGAGGGTGGCAACAATATAGATCTTAGTTTCAATGCTCGCGGACAGTTAATAGGTACGGGAGATGTAGCATACGACTATGACTTGGAAGGTAACCGCACATCCCTGATGCATTATGATAAAAATAAAATACTTACGCAATACAGGTATGTATATAATAGGTCAAGTAAGCTTCCAGAAGTCTTGATGAGGGTAAAACTCACCAACATGACCTCTCAAACCACATACTACGTATATGGTGCTGGACTTGAATATGAGGTAAAAATAACGCCTGAGGGACAAGAGGCTGTCAGATATTACCACTACGACCAAGTAGGGAGTACGGTAGCAATGACAGACGCAAGTGCCGCAATCACCGATAGGTTCCATTATGATCCTTGGGGATACGTTTTACACTCAGTTGGCGATAGCGACACACCATTTCAATTTGTAGGCGCGTATGGCATACAAACAGATCCAAATGGTCTTATAAATATGCGTGCTAGATACTATAACCCCGTTACAAAGTCATTTATTTCTCAGGATCCGAGTGGCTTTGAAGGCGGTCTTAATTGGTATCTATATGCTAATGGTAACCCATTTACATATATAGACCAGAATGGCGAATTTGCCGAAATGGTTTGGGATATAATGAGTCTTTCGATAGGGGCAGCTTCTTTTGCTTACAATTTATCCGCAGGGAACTATGGTGAAGCTATATTTGACGCAATTGGAATAGCATATGATACAATTGCGACTTTAATACCATTTTTACCTGGAGGCGCTAGTGCTGCATTAAAGGCGGGAAGAGCTACAAAATCTTTTTCAACTGCGTATAATACAGGAGTAGATTTTACAAAAATTGCAGAACATGTGGATAACTTCGCATCAAAATATACAGCAGATGCATTTTCCTCTAGTGCTGTTTATGGGACTAAACTACACAAATATGTTTCAGAATCGTTATACTCCAGTTACAATAGGTATTCCACTAATTTTTATGATTTTCGCGCTTTAAGTCATACGAAGATAGGTGGTCCTGATTTTATAAATAAAAATAATAAGATATGGATGGACATAACAACACCTAGTTCTTGGAGAGCCCATGAATTGAAGTATACTTCTGGTTATGGATTTGGGATAGGTATAACTTATACAAGAGGAGTTGGAGTTAATTCATCTCGTTTAACAACTGGTGCTGGCTATTTATCTGGTGCTCTTTCATTTAAATAAGGATATATATGATGAAGCAAAAAAAGTCTATTTATTATAAGAGTACATGGGATTACAAAAAAATTCGCCCCAAAATAAGGTGTTTTATTGAAGATGAATTCGTTATAGATTTAACAAAAATATTAGAAGACTGCGATAAAACAGAATCAGGATATCTCGATATGAGAGGTTTTGATTTCTCTAATCTATTTTCTTCTCAATCAGCTATTGATACGTTATTGAAAGAATATAAAGATGAAGAAAATTTAAAAACGCACCTTTCGAAATACGGATGGAGCGAATACGCTATAAATTCTTTTATATCCCAATCTAAAAGCCAGCCTATTACAAAGAGTTATCATGGTGTTTTTATAATAAGGTTAGGGTATAAACAGAAGATAGATTTTTCATATTCTGAATCTAAATTTGCAACAGAAATTAATGAAAATTTAGATGATTGTATTTTTGAAGATTGCAAACACAATATAGAATTTAGAGGAGAATTAACTCATTGTATTTTCCGCAATTACAAAACTGGTTGTCCATATATAGGATCGTCTAATTATAATACAAAATGTACCTTTGACAATATCATAAGGGGAAATACAAGTTACCTGTCTTTTAAGCCCAACGTTACATATCAAAGTTGTAAATTCCTACATACTCATTTTAAGGTGGTAAGTTTACATGGAACGGTATTTGATAATTGTGTTTTTGATTGTACAATGGAAGGCGAAGGAATTCGCCCTATTGAAATTCCAGATTTTCTAGATGAGCTAAAATACAGATTTAGCTTAGGCTTAGGCGCAATTTTTAACGGGAAAATTATTCCAGTGAAATTTATAAACTGTGATCTGTCCAAATTAAAACTTAAAAATTTAAAAATAAGTAAAGGCATAAAATTTATTGGCTGTACATTTAAAGAGAATGAATTCTTGAGATAATAGCAGGTCTTTATAAACAAAATAAAAGGATAACTAATATACATAGCAGAAAACACAAAACAGTCAAAGAATCATCAAAAAATCAATGATATGTGGTGTTGAGAAACTAAAATGACAAAACCAAAAAGAAAGATAGATTTATGAAAACCAAAACGACAAAAACGATCAGCGCGTTACTCCTTTTGGGAAGTACGCTTGCTTTTGGAACGGGCAACGACTCATTGTATATGGGGAATGTCGGACGAATAAATCCGTCAATATCGCAAATCCTAATAGGAGAAGTGCAAGTATCGGGAATTCAGTCTCCGACAAAATTGACATTAGATTTGCTACTATCGAATGGAAGCTTATATACAGTAAACGACATATCCGTTAATCAAGACGGTATATACAATATATTCGAGCTGATAGATACCACGCTATTGCCGCAGGGAATCGCTATTCTGAATGTATCCTCCGATAAAAATCTAAGTGAAAAAAATTTATTGGTAGATGTTTCGCTACAAGATTTTGAAGAAGAGACGCCTCAAACATCGACAGGTTCGTCAGGGGTTAGCGCCATGATGGGAAACCGCAATATAATATCTGGATATTCTATAAATGCATTGACCGACGAAGACTCGGGCTCCGTTCAAAGTCCTACAATAGGTGGATCACTTGCGACGCTTGGTGATTCTGCATTTCTTACAAATACCCAGGAGTCCGCAAATCTTCCGACGACAGCAGCAAGCTCATCGATAGAACAAATCACCTACAATGCGAATAACATGGTGACGGGCGTAAGCGGTAGAACGCTTACCCGCGACAACGAAGGGAGTGTTACGGCTTTTACGCAGACTGCAACAGATGCAAGTATAAACGCTGCATATCTGGACGAGCTTAAGGAAATGTTCGGAACAAAAACGAACGCCCAGTGGCAAACTTTCGACTGGAAGTCTTCCATAACGCAATCTGCGTTAGATTACCTACTTGCTGTTCATAAATCACAAATAACCACAGGAATAAGTATCACTTCGGCACAGGCAAAAGCGATAAGGCAATCGCTTTTGTCAAGACTTTCGTATGTAAATCGAAACTTTATAAACGGGTGTCTTTCCGGATACGACCTCAATTTTACTGGAATTAATCTGCAATATGCGGACTGGCGCGGGAAACTAAAAGATTTGACAGGCGCGATGTTGGTACAAGCAGCAGCATCTGTTTTAAATGCAGCAGGTAAGCATGCTGGGATACAAGGAGCATATTTTGACGAAGTTATATGGAGTGGAAGTGAGACGGTTACAAATATATCGTTGGCATTTGTCTATACTGGAGGATTTGTCGGAATTACAAACACCCAAATGGCGGCTATAGATGCCAATCAAGGAGGAACTCTTGGAATTGTAATGTCACCTGCACAAAGCGAAATGTGGAGCGGAGTTGTAAATAATTGCCAGATTTCAATGACATGGGGCGGATACGACTATTGGGAAGGCATATTTGACCAACTATGGTATTATACGGATTTTCTTGAAGGCAATCCCAAGCAATATGTTTATTGCACTTATCCATAATTTTTGCTATATTATGGAAGAGTTTTAAAATATGAGAAAATCTTTTCCAATAATATTGGCTTTTTTATCTTTCATGCAAATACTTTCAGGGGCGTCTTCTGCTACATTAAAGATGACGCCTTTTAAGAGTATGGACGAAAGAATGTCCATAAAAATAAACAAGATGCAAGGACCGTTTTATTTTGTTGATGCACCTTTGATCTCGGTATTTAAAGTTCTTGAACGCTTATTGGACAAACCCATCATCTATTCGTCGTCTCTGCCACAGACTGCTAAATTTTCATTTAGATCTGAAAAACAAATTCCTCATGACGATGCAATAAAAATATTTCGGTCATTACTCATGCTGAACGGAATAGCATTAATTCCGGTTGACGGAGATAAGTATTATAAGGCAGTTCCATCAGCGGGTGTGAGTTCGCATGTTCCGGAGTTCCTAATTGGTCGTGCTTCAGAACAAAAACCTAGTCAAAACTTTTATACAAAATTCTTTGAACTCAAACATATTCAAATTTCAGATATAGAAAGTAAATTGAAGTCGTCAATGTCTCCGAATAACGTGGGAGTATTTGAGACCTTCCCCAAAAGCAACTCTTTTTGGATTACCGATACGTTGCTTAATATCCAACGAATAGAGGCAATACTAGACAAGCTCGATGTTTCAATAAATGAAACTGCATTTATACAAATAAAAAATTCGTCTGCGACTGAAATAAAAGAAAAAATAACTGCCTTAAAATTGGATGAATTAAAAAATGTAACAATTACAGCGGATATAAGAACAAATAAGCTTATTGTGGTTGGACCTAAAGCTACAATAAATAAAATACAGAAACTCGTGATTGAGTTAGATACTGAATCGGAGGCCATATTAAAAAGCGAAGTTGTATATGTAAAACATGGAGAAGCCGTAAAGGTTGTCGAAGTATTGACAAAAATAGTTAGCGGACAAAAGCAATCGAAAGGTAATAAAAGTACCCAGTCGTCGAATCGAGACAAGCAACAAACACCACAAACATTGGATAAAGATAAAGAGAATGTACCGACTTTGCCAGTTGCCGATACGCTGAAGCGCGAAGCTGATGAAAAAAATGTAAATTTTGGTATAGAATTTTCCGATTATGTTCAAATTGTATCGGAGGAAAGAAGTAATGCCATCGTAATATACGGTACTTCAAATGATTTAAGGCAGATTAAGTCAATTATTGAAAAATTGGATATAGTTCTCACACAGGTAAAAATTGATGTACTAATTACTGAGGTTGTTCTGTCCGATGATCAAGTATCAGGACTAAGTTCGTTTGGATTATCTTATAATACAGGCCAAGATAGTGGATTTTCTGGGTCAACGCAAACGTACAACCTTACTAATTCTAGTACTCCTGCCTTTTCTGTAACTGCAAGTGAAACGAGTTTCTCCTTTCTATTCGGTGTTGCTCGCCAAAATCAGAACGTAAAAGTGCTTTCGGCTCCGACGATTGTGACAACACATAATAAGGAGGCCGAAGTCAATATTTCGCAGTCGTTACCCATAATCACATCTTCAATGAGTGATATTACCAGTATCACTACGACTCGCAGTTCGGTATCTTATAAAGACATAGGAATACAATTGCGTGTTACCCCTCTTGTTGGTGCAAATGGAAGTATTCAATTGAAAATAGACCAAAGTGTTGATTCTATATCTGGATATACAACTATAGATAACAATCAACAACCGATAATAAGTAAAAGAAAAGCTACAAGTTTTGTTAGTGCCAAAAGCAATGAAGTCATAACTTTGGCAGGGTTACAACAGATAGACACTACGGAAATGGACGGTGATGTATGGTTACTTAGCGATATTCCGTTAATAGGAGAAATATTTAAACCAACTAAAAATGAGTATAAACGTAGAGAGTTAATAATATTCATTCGTCCGACAGTTGTAGAAAGTACTCCAGTTGATAAAATAATAAAAACAAAAGATGTTTCTAATTCTCCCTCAAAAGAGGAAATCAAAGCATTTTATAAAGACGGGAAATTATATCTAAACGGAAATTAGAGGAAAAGAAATCGGAGAAAATAGACCTTAGATTCTCTCAACTTATGTGATGGCACGGACTTATCTAAATGTACAGGTCTTTCCGCAGAACAGTTCTTTAGTATGTCCTCCAAAGATTATTGCATTTTACTTGCGATTGATTTTATTGATACCAATTTATACTGCTCCCCTTTAAGAAAAGAGTACAACTTTGAGAGTATTTATAGTAGAAA